>ERZ1292623.3702-Hain-H51-01um-R1-3702-length-12900-cov-5_pt1 | contig 12900 bp, 12 predicted proteins | sample MGYA00564398_ERZ1292623 | MGnify/ENA primary metagenome ERZ1292623 (study PRJEB36523, sample SAMEA6512633) | groundwater metagenome | collected 2019-01-07 | study: AquaDiva: Metagenomics assemblies of 32 groundwater samples | reverse complement strand
CATTCCCTGCCCTCGCGTTGCAAGCACAATCGCTCCAAAAAAAATCGCGCCAATAACCGCGGCTAACGCGTGATTAAAATAATCTCTTTGCAATATCGTAATGCCAACTCCCAAAAACGCTATCCCGATATTCAACGCGTCAGGAATAATAAAAAGACGGAAATCTATCGCGGCTATAAGAATAAAAAAAACTGACGCCAATAACCAAATAGAGAGACTTGTGACAGCCGTTGAATCCATGAATCCTATTTTGCCGGCAAGTAACGCAAAAATAATTCCTGTTGCCAATTCCACAACCGGATATTGCAAAGATAATTTATGTCCGCAAGAACGGCATCTCCCTTTTTGAATAATGAAACTTGCTATTGGTATCAATTCGTGCCATGCCAAAACTTTCCCGCAATGCGGACAATGCGAACGGCCTTGTCGCATAAAAAGGCTAAACTCACCTTTTTGAGGTGAGTCGCCTTTGTATCGCATAGACACGACATTCAGAAAACTTCCAATAATTAATCCGAAAAGAAGAAATAATATCTCAAACATTATTAAAGTTGAGTGCAATAAACCGGGTCATTGCAATCCACGCCGTTAACGGTACCGTCAACATCCTGCCGCAAAGAAGCGTCATTCGTGTCTCCCAGCGTCGCGCCAACGACATAACTTTGCCTGTTGCCGGAAACGCCATAAAGATAATTATTGCCCGGAATAGGATCATTAGAAATTGATGTAACTCCGATTTGAGCATTCACTAAAGTGCTTTGCACATCAGCCCATGTAGTTGGATTAGTCGTATTGCAAGTTCCAGTCGTAGCTCCGCCCGGATAATATCCGCATTTGTTGTAATACAATTCCAAAGCGTTTTGAACTTGCCGAGTATCGGCAATACGGCGAGCATCCTGGCCGCGCGCTCTAAATCCGCCCAAACCGACTAAAACAATAGACGCTAAAATACCAATAATGGCGATTACGACTAAAATTTCTATTAATGTAAAACCTTTTTTATTTTTCATATTTTTATAGTAACTTTTCCACACGACCTTTGCCAATTTTATTTGCGAACAAAAGGTTTTGTAAATAAATTTTCGTAGAAAATTTATACAGAACCCTTAGAATACCTGTACTAAATTATAAATCGGGATCAGCATTGAAGCAAATAACAAGCCGATCATCACGCCCATCACAACCATTAAAGTCGGCTGAATCAGTTCAACTAAATTACTTACCGCGTCATTCACTTCTCGGTTATAAAAATCCGCTATTCTTCCGAACATTTCTTCGGTTTTACCGGTACTTTCGCCGACAGCCACCATTTGGCTCACCAAATCCGGAAAATAAACAGAGCTTCGCGCCAATGATTGCGATAATAATTCTCCGCCGCGAACGCTTTCCGCGATAACATGAATTTCCTCCTGATAGATTGAACTGTCAATCGTATGGCCTGCAATTTCCATCGCTTGAGTAATCGGAATGCCGCCCTTGATAAGTATTTTCATTCCTTCAGCGAAACGGGAAACATAAATTTTCTTGAACAACTTCCCAGATACCGGCACTTTAAGCAAAATCTGGTCAAACACTACCCTGCCTTCGCTACTACGGAAATAATCTACTAATAAAATAATCATCATTACTACTCCGATTATCAGCGCCCACCACCAATTCGCCACAAAATTTCCGCTGGCCAAAAGAATTTTAGTTAAAATAGGAAGCTCAACGTTCGCTTCGCTAAAAATCGGGGCTAATTGGGGGAATACCACGCCGATAAGAATGCCTGCCACAACCACAAAAAGGCCGACAACAAAAGCCGGATAAATCATCGCGTTGCGAACGCGTGAAGTTAAAGCTAATTGTTTTTCCAAATAATCCGCCAAAAAAGTCATCACCTCTTCCATCCGGCCAGTCACCTCCGCGGAGCGTATAAGGTTGATGTAAAATTCGGAAAAAATATTGCTGTGTTTTTCCAACGCCTGGGACAACGAAAGACCGGCATCAATGTCCGACGAGATATCAAACACCGCTTCTTTCAACAACGGATTTTTAGTCTGCCGCTGAAGATTTTGCAAGGCGTCGGTCAGGGGCATTTCCGCTTCCAACATCGTCGCTAATTGCCGAGTAAATACCATAAGATCGCTGATTTTAACTCTTCGGAAAAAATTAACAACTGACAAATACCAACCTGGAACGCGAACTTCTTCCAAGCTTAAAAGATACAGCTCGTGCTTTTGAAGAATATTTGTCGCCACATCGCGGTTAATCGCTTCAACGTAGCCAACCTGCAGCTCTCCCGTTTTTGTTCTGGCGTTATATTTGAATTTCATCCCGTTAGAGACAGGTTCCGTTTGCGGAACCGTAAAATAACCGTTTAATGCCCAAGCGACTTTTTGTATCATTAATTTTGTTTAGCATATTGAATAAATTTAAATTGTCTTTAACGGGACTACCTTTCTAATAATATTCTTAGTTCCGACGGGTTTAAAGAATATATTTCGGCATTTTCTCGGGAAATGATTTTTTTCTTCACTAAATTTGCCAGAGAATGATTAAGCGTCACCATTCCCTCTTGAGCGCCAGTTTCAATAACTAAGTCCACTTGATAGGCCTTCCTTTCGCGAATCAAATTTCTAATCGCGGAATTAGCAAGCATAATTTCAAAAGCCGGAATACGGCCGCCACCGATTTTTGGTATTAAACGTTCGGAAATAATACCGACTAAAGTCGCCGCCAATTGAGCGGAAGCTTGCGATTGCTGTTCTGGCGGAAACGTATCTATGATTCTATCTATAGTTTGCGAAGCAGAATTCGTATGAAGTGTGGAAAATACCAAATGGCCGGTTTCCGCGGCGGTTAAAGCGGCGGTTATTGAAATCGGGTCGCGCATTTCGCCGATCATAATCACGTCAGGGTCCTGCCTCAACAACGAATGAAGCGCTTTGTGAAAAGTCGGCGTATCGCTTAAAACTTCCCGCTGGGATATTATGCAGCGATCTTGGGTAAATAAATATTCTATCGGGTCTTCAACCGTAATAATATGTTTGGTGCGCTGATGATTTATTTCATCCAGCATCGCCGCTAACGTGGTTGACTTACCATGGCCGGCGGGACCGACTACCAACACAAACCCCTGGGAGATACCGGTAAAATCGCGCAGTATCGGCGGCAAATTCAATTCTTCCAATGTTTTAATCTTTGCCGGAACAAACCGAAACGCAACCGCCATCGTGCCGCGCTGATAATACGCGTTAACGCGGAATCTGGCTTTATTGTCAAAAGAATGCGAAAAATCAATCGCCTTATCTTGCATTAAACGTTCTTTTTGATCAGGCCGAAGCAATTCATTAACCATTCCTTCTATGACGTCAACGGTTAATAATGGCGTGTCTTGCATGGGAACCAGCGCGCCGTCAATTCTTAGAGTCGGTTTTCTTCCAACGGCTAAATGCAAATCTGACGCGTTTTGACTTACCGTCGCTGTTAAATAATCATTAAGTTGTTGTTTTGGATCGGGCATCTTTTTAATTTTATCACACCTCGCTTGTTTCTCTTAAAACTTCTTCAATGCCAATTTTGCCCTCAAGAGCTTTAATGATTCCGTCTTGGCGCAAAGTAACCATGTTCTGCCTTTTGGCTTCTTCTAAAAGTTTATTTTCCGTAACTCCGATATTAATAATCTCCGTTAATTGGGGCGTCATTTTAAACGCTTCAAAAATCGCTACCCTTCCGACTATGCCTTTCTTTTTGCATTTGACGCAGCCTTCCGCTTTATAAACTTTGTATGGCGCTTTGTATTTGTCGCGCAAATCCGCCGGCAGTCTGGAAATTTCATCTTTAATAATTTCTGAAATTTCCGGAGACGGCGACATGGATTTTTTGCAATCCTGACAAAGTTTTGGAACTAATCGCTGAGCGGCCATTAAGGATAATGCGCTCGGCAATAGAAATGGTTTTACTCCCAAATCAATTAATCTTGGAATGGAAGAAACGGAATTATTCGTATGCAAAGTGGTCAAAACAATGTGGCCGGTTAAGGCCGCGTGAACCGCGAGCTCGGCCGTTTCGCTGTCTCTAATTTCACCAACCATAATCACATCCGGATCTTGCCGCAAAATTTGACGCAAACCGCTTGCAAAATCATAACCGATTTCCGGCTTGATTTGCGACTGGTTAATGCCCGATATTGAATATTCAACAGGGTCTTCCAAGCTGACTATATTAACGCCTTCTTTATTAAGTATCTGCATTACCGCGTAAAGAGTGGTGGTCTTGCCGGAACCAGTCGGTCCGGTTAAAACAATCATGCCGTATGGCTTGCCGATTGCTTCTTTAATTGCTTCGGAGTTTTGCCCTATCAACCCCAAGTCATCCAAACTTCTTAATCCGACTTTCGGGTCAAGAACGCGCAAAGCGGCTTTTTCTCCGGCTGGAGTGGGAAATGTCGCGACGCGAAAATCAATTTCACGGTCCAAAATAATAGTTCTAAAACGGCCGTCCTGCGGAATGCGCGTTTCATCAATTTTCAAATTGGAAAGAACTTTAATTCTGGAAATTATAGGTTTGTGCAAATCAATCGGCAAAGAAGAAACTTCCCGCAACTCTCCTTCTATTCTAAATCTGACACGCAACCTGTCTTGTTGCGGCTCAATGTGAAGGTCGGAAGCATTGCCGGCGACCGCTTCTTTAAGCATCGTGGAGACCAATTTAATTATCGGCGCCTCTTCCGCGATTGCCACTTCCGGCTCCAATTTTACGATGCGGCGGTCTGCTTGCTTAAACGGTTTTACCGCTTGCAATGCCGCCTGAATTTCATCTTGAAAACCCGAATATTTACTCAAAACAGCGGTGATATCGGAAGGCGTTACAAGAAAAACGCCGACATTGGCTTTTTGCTGTTTGCCCAAAAAACGCAACGCTTCTTTTACGCCCAAATCATCCGGGTACAACGCGCCAACAACAATCATGTCTTTGGAACGCGACAAAGGAATTATTTTATAACGGTTTGCGGTTTCCGGAGGAATTATTTCCAGAATATCTTTCGCGATAATTTCCGAATCGATTTTTTTGTAAGGAATTCCTAAAATTTTACTTTTAACTTTTGCCAATTCCGTTTCATCTACCAATCGCCTGTCATAAATAATCGCTTCAACTGATTTTTTTTCGGTTTGGGCGTCTTTCAAAAGTTTATCGCCGACTTCTTTCGCCAAAAGCCCCACCCCCGTCAATGATTGAATTAAATCTTGGTCTTTCATGCTAATTGTATTTACAAACAAATTTTAATTTTTGCGAAGCAAAAATTCTGGCGGGTAAAAGTTTCTTGCTAAAATTTGTTCGGCTCATGCCTTCAAATTTTAGAGAAACCCCCTAAAAAGGCATAAATGGATTTGTTCGACCAATCTGGCCAACCGTCGGTGACGGAGCGTAAGGTCGCAAATTTCTAAACGCCTGGCTGTTAAGCACGTTCGCCGGATTAATTTGCTTGCTGGATACTTCACCGGCGGTTTTAAGAGGCGGCGGAACGATAACTTCAAATACCGGCGCGGGAGCGAAGAAAACGAAATAAACCGCTCCGGCCACAATCAGAATAATAACGGCAACAATTATTGTGGTAATATTAATTTTCATTTTATTGCTGATAATAAGCGTTAATTGTTAAATCGTGCCTATAAAAATCTTGCTCCGGTTTTCCGGCTGGTTGAATTTTTAAGCTGCTTAAATCCATTACCCGAATATTGGTTTCCGCGGATTTTACAAATGTTTTTAACGCTCCATAGGGGCCGATTAATCGCAAATCAACCTGAATTGTCCCCAAATTGTTCGGTTTTAATGCCAGAGTTTTTAAATTAAACGATTGAATGGACAAACCGCTAAATTGGCTGAGCGCGAAAATTTGCTGAAACAGCTCGGCTATTCCTTCGTCCAACGGCATTGCCAGCGAAACGGTTTCTTGTAGCTGGGCCGCGCTTTCATATTGGCTTAATAAATTTTTAACATTGGAAATTATTTCTTTTTGCTTATCAAACAAATCGCTTTTCGCGGCTAAAGACGCGCGCAAGCTTTGGATATCGGCGTATTCTGGCCTGACTAAATTTACATAAAAAATCAAAGCAAGGAGAAAAAACAAGCCGGTCAGCAAAATACTTAAAATTCTTTTTGAAGAAGTTTTCATGTTTATTTAAAAATTTCCGGCTTTAAAAACAGAGTTGCTTTAAAATTAGCTTTGCCCGCTTGAGTTTCCGCTTGATTCACCATAAACCTTCCTACTTCCGGCGCTTGCTTATACGCCTCAAGCTGTTGGGCTAAAATTTCATAAGATTGCGCCACGCCTTCCAGCGTTAATTCCAAGGAAACGATATTTAAATTAAAACTTTTATAATAAACCTGTTTGTTGGTGTATTTTTCTAAAATCGGAAGTATTTTTGACCCAAAAATATGGGTGCGCAAAACTTCCTGCAAATTCCCCAGTTGAGAATAAAACTTTATCAATGTTTGTTGATCGGCAGCTGGAACGGTTTGAGCCAAAGCCGAAATCTCTTGATCTTTTTCAATAATTTTTGAATTCAAAAACGGCTTATAACCGAAAGACAAACCGAGATAACCGACAAGAGTTATGGAAAAAAGCAAAAAAGAAAAAAGCAAAACCCGCCACGGCCATTGCGTTGGCAATTGTTCCGGCCCGACAAATCTGTCTAAATTATTTGGCATATTTTATTCCTAAACCGAGGGCTATAGCTAAAGATATATTCAAATCATTAAGACGCGGCCTCAAAGTAACCGGATATTCTACTTTGGCAAGCGGATTTCCAATTTCCGCCGGTAAATTGAGTTGCGATCCGATATAATCCTTAACTCCCTCCAATCTCGCTCCTCCGCCAGTTAAAATAACGCGCTTCACCGCTTCTTTGTAGGAATTTTCGTAATTGCTTTTGATACGCCCTCCTTCATTTATTATAACATCCAACAGCGGTTTCATGAGTGTGGATAACTCTTGCTCTCCGCCCACCCCCTTTAATCCTCTTTTTTGCTTCAATTCTTCCGCCCTTCTGACACTGATTCCTAATCCGCTGGACAACGCCTGCGTCAGTGATCCTCCGGCAAAATCGCTTTGGCCGACAAATTTTAATAAACCGTTCTGGGCGATAGAAAAACTGCTGGAACGGGCGCCGATATCAATAATAAGCGCCGGCTCTTTAAGTCCACGCGTTAATGACCTGGCCAAGCTTATTCCTTCAAGTTCCAAGGCAACCAGCTTCAGGCCTGCTAATTTAAAAATTTTCTTGTATTTTTCAATTTGCTCGTTAAGCATCGCGACTAAAAATATCTGCTGTTTTTTAACGCCGTTTTCGTCAGTCCGTTCGCCTACTCTCATCCAATCTAGCGTAACAACGGACAAAGACATCGGAATATATTGCCGCGCTTGAAATCCAATTGCTTTAGCCGTTTCGCTTTCCGGCATTTCCGGCAATTCAATCAGCGTTGTAAATCCGGAAAATGCCGGCAAGGAAGCGATAACTTCATCACTTTTAATCTTCGCGCGAGATATTAATTCTTTTAAATACTTGGCTGTTTCGGTTTCCAAAAGTTTTAAACTGCTCGTTTGCAAGGCATCGTTAAAACGATTGAGATATCCGTAGGTTTGAAGAATGCCGTAATTCACCAGTTTCTTGCCGCTCATTTCCACAACTTTGATTGAAGTAGTGCCAATATCAACTCCTAAATAAGTTTTTTCGCCGAACCACTTGTGGTGAGCAACGCCGAACCATGATTTGAAAAATGACATATTCTTCATTATTATATCAAACTATGTACTACTTGATAAAGCTTAAAAAAGCTTTTTTAGAAATTCTCTTCCCGCCGGTCTGTTTAAGCTGCAAAAGGCATATTACCGAACAAGAAAATTACCTCTGCCATTTATGCGCCACAAAAATTTTTATTAACAAAACTCTGATTTGCCCGGTTTGTCGCGCGCGATTGGCTGATAACCGAAAAACTTGCCATAAAAAATCTTTGTATCTTCTTGCCGCCGCGGCGTTTTATGACGACGAAACGGTAAAAAATCTTATTTGGCGATTAAAATATCGCAACGAAAAAGCGGCCGCTGCGCCTTTAGCCAAAATTTTGACTGAACATATTAAATTGACCGGGCTTATCGGCGCGACTGGACCCTTAAAACCAAAAAATACTATTTTAGTGCCAATCCCCCTTCATCCGGCACGCGAAAGACAACGCGGCTTCAATCAAAGTTTTCTGCTTGCGGAAAAACTGGCGGAAAATTTAAATCTTACTTTGGCGAATTCTCTGTTACGAGAAAAAAATACCAAACCGCAAGCGGAAATTGAAGATTTAAAAAAACGCCGAGAAAATGTTGTTGATTGTTTTATTGCGAACAATACCGGCGAAATAAAAGGAAAAAATATTTTATTGGTGGACGATGTTTCCACGTCCGGCTCTACTTTAAATGAAGCCGCTAAAGTTCTTAAAGCAGCCGGGGCCAAAAAAATCATCGGCTTGGTGGCGGCAAGAGCCAGATAGAAATCCACGGGCTTATGGTTCGATAAGCTCACCTATCGTCATTCGATGACGATATAAATAGTTCGTCCGCTATCCGCCCCATCTGGCGGAGGCGAATCACTATAAATGCCCGTGGTACTTCTATACTTTCTTTCTAAAAAGCCATTTTCCAAATTCAACAAGCGCAAGATTTAAAACACCAACTCCAAAAACCCCCCATAGCCATTCATAAGGCAAAGCAACTGTTTCAAAAAGTTTTTGGAAAAATGGAACATAAATGGCGACCCACATTAAAACTAAGCCGCAAATAACGCTTAATAATAAATAAATATTGGAAAAGAGATTGATCGTGAAAAGGCCGTGCTTCAAACTTCTGACGGCGAATATCAACAAAAGCGTGTCAATGCCAAAAGCCGCGAAAATGAAAGTTTTTACAACTTCCTCGTCAAAACCAAGCCGCAATAATCCCCAATAAAGCGCGAACAACAAAAAACTGGATAAGATTCCTATAACTAAAATTAAAAATTTCATTTCCGAATCCAATAAATTTTTATGAAGCTTAGGCGGTTTTAATTTTAAACGGTCAATGCCGTCTTCAAATGCAAGCGCGATGCCCGGAAAACTATCGGTAAAAAAGTTAACCCAAAGAATCTGCAGTGGATTTAAGGGAAGCGCTAAACCAGCGAGCAAAGCGCCGCCAATTAAAATAATTTCGTCCAACGCGCTGGAAAGCATATAAACAATGACTTTTTTTATATTAGCGACGATTCTCCGCCCTTCGTCAATTGCTTTAACAATTGTTTCAAAATTATTATCCAACAAAATCAGGTCCGCGACGTCTTTGGCGACATCCGATCCGGAACCCATTCCAACGCCAATGTCCGCCTGCTTCAAACTAGGCGCGTCGTTAACGCCGTCTCCGGTCATTGCCACTACTGCCCCGCTTTCTTGGAACGCCTTCACAATTCTTAATTTTCCTTCCGGACTTACGCGTGAAATTATTTTTATTCCCGGAAGCAAAGCGCGTAAATCATCGGCGCTTATCGCGTCTAGCTCCGCGCCGTCAATCACTCCGGATTTTGTGAATTTTAATCCGATTTCTTTGGCAACCGCCTCCGCCGTTCCCCGATGATCGCCGGTAACAATCACGGTATTTATTCCCGCCTCCGTAACTTTGTTAATCGCTTCTTTTATTTCCGGCCGCACCGGATCGCGGAAAGAAACACTGCCTAAAAATTTTACTCCGTAAAAAATTTTCTTATCGTTAAGCGGTATGGGTTCGCTGATTTCTTTCGCGGCAATTGCCAGCACGCGTTCCCCGCTGGAAGCCATTTTGTTAACTTCATGCGATATGCGATGCTGTTCTTCTTTTGAGATATCGGAATACTTCAAAAGTATTTCCGGCGCGCCAAACATGCTTAATAAATAACCTGAATTATAATGAACAATCGCTGCGGAAAATTTATTCACGGAATTAAACGGAAGATATTCTACAATCGGCATTTTTTTCTTCAATAGTGGCAATAATAATCCTCTTTCCGCCGCCGCTTTAACTGCCGCGATCTCAAGAGGCCTTCCTATTATTTTCCAAGTTTCCGCAACATCGCTTGGATTTTCTATGACAACGTCTCCATTGAGAATAACCAATTTGAGAACTAAATCTTCCGTCTTATTTTCCCCTAAGCCCTCAAAAATGTTTATTTTGGACAGCGTCATCTTTGCTTGAGTTAAAGTTCCAGTTTTATCGGTTAAAATTACCGATGTGCTCCCCAATGTTTCCGCCGCTAAAAGTTTTCTGACAATTCCTTTCTTATGCGCTAATCTTTGCACTCCCATTGCCAAAATCACCGTCAACGCGATCGGTAGTCCTTCCGGAATGGCGGCAACCGCAATGGCAACGGCAATTAAAAACATATCAAAAGTTGATTGGCCTCCCAAAATTCCCATTACAAAAATTAAAGCAGTCGCCAAGATCAAAATTAACCCGACTCTTATGCTGAATCTTGCCATTGCCGCCTGCAATGGAGTTTTTTCTCGTTCCGGTCCGCGCACTAATTCGGCTATTTTTCCTATTTCCGTATTGCTTCCTACCGCGGTAACTACCGCGTTGGCAAAACCTTGCACCACGGCTGTCCCGCTGAACACCATTGATTGCTGATCCGCTAAAACGGCCTTAAAACTTACGGCGGCTTCTTTTTTAGATACAGGCAAAGATTCGCCGGTTAAAATAGACTGGTCTACCATTAAATCATTGGCATAAATAACTCGGCAATCCGCCGGTACCCGCCCTCCTTGAGACAAATGAACTATATCTCCGGGTACAAGTTCCGCCGCGTCAATTTCAATTTCATGATTATCGCGGAAAACCCTAACCCTTTCTTTGATGTAGGTTTTTAAATGAGTCAATGCTTCTTCGGCTTTATTTTCTTGATAAAAACCCAGCAATGAATTCACTAAGGCCGCTCCAAAAATAAAAACAGCATCGTTAAAATGCCGTAAAAATAAAGTAATAATACCGGCAACAATTAACAATAATATGAGCGGGCTTTTGAATTGCCTGAAAAAAATTCTAAGTTTAGTGATTTTTGCTTTAGTCGGCAAAACATTTTTACCAAAAACATACGAACGCTGTTGAGCTTCTTCCTGTGAAAGGCCCATCGCCGTCGTTTCCAAAACATCCAACGCTTTACCGACAGGCAATGCCCAAAAAGAACGATTTAATACGTCTTTGTTGACCACAATTTATTATATCAGATAATTAAGGAAGCTTTTTAATAAAAAGAGCAGGGTTACTGCTCTTTGTTTTTTATTAGATTATTTCTGATTCATCGGAAGCTTAATGTTGACAGGCCAATCGCTTTCTTTGCAAGTTATTAGCATAAATTCCACGCTTTCATTAATAAGTGTTTGGAGTTCCCGTGAATGACCGTACTTTTCCCACTGAAATTTCACCGTCGGCACCTCCGCGCTTTCATTAAATTTCATGCGATTTTTTTCCAAAGGTAAAGAGCTTATCGCGTAAGTGCCGTCATTCATTTCCCAAGCAAATTTCACAACTATTTTTGTCTCGCGAGCCCCGCTCAATTGTCCAATAAACAAGAAAAATCCTCCGGAAAGTTGTGAATTCTGCTCAATCCTTTCGGTCATTTTCCTCAACTTATGTTCGCCATTCAGAATATTTTCAGCACGTGTTTTAGCTGAAGTATTATAGGACACCAGACCTCAAATAATGACGGCTATTACGCCAATAATTACAATAGCTATACAAAGATCATCTAACGCAAAACCCGCTCTTTTCATTCCATTTCTCCTTGCCCTTCCGTAGCTTCCTGACTGGACAGGTTATGCGTAGGAGAGCTTTCCAAAAAACAAACAGAAATACTTCAAAAAACTAAGGGTAATTATAGCATATTAAGCCAGATAATGCAAGCTTGAATGGTAATGCGTAAGCACCTTTATTGGCAACATCGGTCTAGAACCAACTTTTTAAAAAGCGCTTCAGCTTGAGGATAACTATTGACTTTTAACGGATAGGCAGTAATATATAAGTATCACCACGAAAAGGACCCTTGCAGGGCTCGTCCCTGCCGGGGGTTTTTTCTTTTTAGGCTCTTAGGAGAGATTTTTGATCATTTAAGTAGGCTATTTTAGCTTCGGTTCTCTTCAGCAAAACCGAACATTTCTCTGTTGTGGCTGGCGAAACAATTGCGAGAAACCTGCCTTTTTCCTGTAAAAATTTAACTAAACCGGCGTAGTCGCCGTCGCTGGAAACCAATACCGCTCTTTCAAATGAATTTTCATACGCATCCCGCGTCGCTCTCAACACAAGGTCGGCATCACAATTACCCTTTGGTTTACCCTTATTGTCATAAATAACCTCCTTGAAAATTAAGGTAAATCCTGCCTCTTGTAGGCGTTCATATAAATCTTTGTTTTTAGGAATGAGTCCGATAAAAAGATAGGCCTGTCCGACTCCGTATTTATCTTTTAACCAAATACGAAAACGCTTATAGCTTAATTGCCACCCTAAATTTTCAACACCTTTATAAAGATTGGCTCCGTCGATATACGCGTAATTTTTATTCTGTTTTTCCATTTTGAAAATTGGCGGTAGGGGTGAGATTCGAACTCACGGTACCATTTCTGGTACAACAGTTTTCAAGACTGTCGCCTTAAACCGCTCGGCCACCCTACCATTTTCGCTATATTATACCGCTTACGGCAACGCCTGTCTATTGATGGTTTTCAATAAACTACTGCCTGTCATTTCGTTTGGCTTCGGTAAATTCAAAATTTCCAACACGGTTGGCGCGACATCCGGCAAAATTCCGCTTACATTAACTTTCGCGGGGGTTTTAATCGGCTCTTCAAAACGATTATCCGGCGTAATAAACCAAAACG
>ERZ1292623.3701-Hain-H51-01um-R1-3701-length-12903-cov-5_pt1 | contig 12903 bp, 10 predicted proteins | sample MGYA00564398_ERZ1292623 | MGnify/ENA primary metagenome ERZ1292623 (study PRJEB36523, sample SAMEA6512633) | groundwater metagenome | collected 2019-01-07 | study: AquaDiva: Metagenomics assemblies of 32 groundwater samples | reverse complement strand
ATTTTATTGCCCAGAGCAAAATTTTCATAAAAAGACTTTTTTTGCGGTACTACCATAAACTCCTGAATATCCAAATCATTATCTGCGTGAGCTCCGCCTTCTAAAATATTAAAACTGGGAAAAGGTAGGCTTGATTTTTTGCGGGGTCGGACCTCGCACAATTTTACGATATATGAGTATAATGGCAGTTTTTCTGAGGCGGCTCCAGCCCGGCAAATGGCTATTGAAACAGGCAGAATGGCATTAGCTCCTAATTTTGACTTATTACCCGTTCCACCAATTTTTATCATAAGTTCATCAAGAGCTTTTTGTTCTGATACATTCCAATCTTTCAATTTGGGGGAGATTATTTTATTGACGTTCTCTACTGCCTTTTGAGTTGGTAAAGCTACTGCCTCATTTTTACCGGTTGATTTCCCTGATGGGCAAGAAGCAACAAAACTGCCTTTGCCTGTTTTAAGTTCAACTTCCACAGTCATCTCTCCCCTGGAATCTTTAATTTCACGAGCTATTATATCTTTAATCTTATCCATAATCATAATGGTCTTTTTTATGATTTGTCTTCTTTATATACTCGTAGGCCGAAAGAGCGGCTTTGGCACCTTCGCCAGAGGCCATAACGATTTGCTTGTATTTTGAAACATTGCAATCACCTGCAGAAAAAAGGCCTGGCGTTTTTGTTACCAATGTCTTTTGATCAAAAATTATTTCATTTTTTTCGTTCAATTCAACCAAGTTTTTGGCAAAAGAGGTGGAAGGGGAGTAGCCGATTTCAACAAAAACACCGTTAACATCCAATTTATGCTCCTTATTTGTTTTTAAGTCTTGATAGTAAATGGCGTTAACAAAAGTTTTTCCCTCAATCCTCATCATTTTTGCATTGGTGATAACTTCAATATTCTTGTGAGAGGCAACTAATTCCTGATTCTCTTGGTCGGCTCTTACTTTGTCAGAGTATTCCAAAATATAAATATTTTTTACGTAATTTGACAAAAATATTGCTGATTCAAAACCATTATTACCTCCGCCAACCACTGCCACCACTTTATCTTTAAAAATCGGACCGTCGCACAGAGAACAATAACTTACTCCTTTTCCGGCAAATTCTTCCTCTCCTGGAACATTAATTTTTTTTGATTCAGCTCCAGAGGTAATAATAACAGCCACCGCTTCATATTTTTTTCCTGATTTTGCCTCAATTAAAAAATGGTCAGTCTTTTTGATGTCAAGAACTTCATCGTGTGTTACCTCAAGACCGTTGGCGTTAATCTGTTTATGGTACAAATCAACCAAATCTGGTCCGGAGATTTTTTCAAATCCCGGATAATTTTCAATATCAACCGCCTTTTTAGCAACTTGTCCGCCAATATCCTTTGAGACAACCAAAATTTTTAGCCGCTGTCTAGCTGCGTAAATACCTGCTGAAACTCCAGCTGGACCGGCACCAATAATGATTAAATCGTAAACCATGATTTTGAATTTCTAATTTCTAATTTCTATTAAACTTTAAATTAAATAATTTACGAAAATACGTTTTAAAATTTAAATTTAATATTGAAAATTATAAATTGAAAATTACTCTACCACATTAACTGTTTTTCCTTTTATAAACCCTTTTATATTTTCAACTGTGGTTTCTAATATTCTTTCCAGTGCTTCTTTTGAATTGAAAGCGTTATGGGGGGTGATAATAACGTTGTCTCGCTCCATTAAAACGTGGTTTTCAAGCAGAGTTTTAAAGTCAATTTTTTCAGTAAATTTTTTAGACAAAAGCTGACGTTCCTCTTTAATATCGTGTTCTTGTTCCAAAACATCCAAACCAGCTCCCGCCAAAATACCATTGTCTAAAGCACTAACTAAGGCATCCGTTTCAACAATACCCCCTCTGGCAGTATTTATTAAGTAAGTCCCCCTTTTAATTAAATTGATGTTGCCAGAATTAATTAGGTGATGGGTATTTTTATTATAGGGAACATGCAAGGTTATAATATCAGAGTTTTTAAATAATTCTTCCAACGAGACATATTTAAAATTAAGTTTCTTTGCCAGTTTTTTATCTTGATTTACATCAAAGGCCAAGACATTCATTTCAAAACCTCTGGCGATTCTGGCAACATGGCTGCCAATATGTCCAGTTCCAATAATGCCCAAAGTTTTTCCTTTTAAGTCAAACCCCTTTAAGCTTTCAGGGATGAATCCTTTTTCTCTTACTCTTTGTATAGACTGGTAAATTTTTCTTGAAAGATTGAGAATCAATCCAAATGTGTGTTCAGCTACTGTATTCTCGCCGTAGATAGGCACATTACAGACTACTACACCATTTTTTTGGGCTTTTGCTATATCAATATTATCAAAACCAGTGGCTCTGGTGGCAATCATTTTTAAATTATTCAATTGAGAAAGAACGTTTTGATTTATTTGTGAGTCAGTAAATACCGATATAATAGAAGACTCTTTTGCCAGATTAACATTATCTGCTTCCAAATGTTCATCAAAAAATTGCAGCTCAAAATCTTTAAGTTCTTTTTTAAAATATTCTTTTTCCCAATCTTCTATTTCTTCAAAAAAAGATATTCTCATAAAACATAAAATAAAAAATCATGCCGCATGTTTTATTCAACTATTGTACCCCATTTTTCAAAAACAGAAAAGCTCTGAGCCTATTTTAACGGCTAACACACTGTGTTGGCCGTTAAACTAAAAACCGCCTTCGGGCGGTTTTTAGTTTATTTTATCGTTTTCAAATAATCTTTTAATTCTTTGCCAAATACAGGGTTTTTTAGAGATGTGTAGAAAAATGACTTTAACCACTTTAATTTGTCTCCGCATTCCAACCACTCGCCCTTTAGTTCGTATCCGTAAATGGTTATCCCGTCCATAAGCATTTTACCCAATACTTCAGCCAAAATTATCTCACCTTTTTTTGAAGGAGGGGTTTTTCTCAGATAGTTAAAGACTTCGGGAGTCAAAATAGATTTGCCCACAATTACCAGATTTGACTGGATTTGTGATGGCTCTGGCTTTTCTATTATTTTTTTTATTTTATACAAGTGGTTGGCGATTTTTTCCGCCACTACCGAGCCATAAGACGGGATGCTTTCTTTCGGTAGGGATCTTAAGGCAATCACCGGTGCGTTACTGGTTTTGAAAATTTCAATTAGCTGATATAAGGCGGGGATTTGGGAATCTACGACATCGTCTGAAAAAGAAACGGCAAATGGTTCTTGGCCAACAAGCTTGGCAGCTTGCAAAATAGCATGGCCATCGCCAATTGGATTTTTCTGTACCACATAGGAAAAAGAAATTCCTTCAAAACTTTCTTGAAAATCTTTTAGTTCTTTTAAAGCCTTCTCCTTTTTTCTTTTTTCCAAAAGATTCTCTAATTCCGGAGATTTTTGGAAATAATTCAATATCATTTTCTGCTTAGGACTGACTACGAAAATTATTTGCTTAATGCCTGATTTTTTTACCTCGTCAATTATATACTGAATAATGGGTTTGTCTGCCAAAGGAAAAAATTCCTTGGAAACAACCAAGGATAAGGGCAAAAACCTGGTTCCTAATCCAGCTAAAGGAATGACTGCTTTTTTGATTTCCTGCTCCATAATGTTTCACGTTTCATGTTTTATGATTTATGGTTTGAACTTTACTTTTCTTAAGAAAGCCGGTATTTCCCATTCTTTTTCTTGTTGAGCCCTTCTTTTTTCTTCCATTTCTTGGGCTTTTTTTATTTCCAAAGCCGTTCTCCTAATGGCTTTTTTAGACTGCGTCCTTGAGGTGCTTGATTGGAAAGGTCTGCTGGCAGCTGTTACAATTTCCTGACCTATTAACCCTTTTAAAGTAAGGCTTTGAGACTTGGGTTTTTCAACTACACTTAGCCTTTTTAAATCTAATTCCAGGGGAGCTTTGTTAAAAACAGAAACCAATTGTTCTTTCAAAAGTATTTTTCTTCTGTTTATTGATACCGGAGTTATTGAAAATTTCTTTTTCACCTTCTTTATTTTTTTCCCTGTTTTCTTTGAAAGTTTCAATGGTTTTACCGCCAAAACTTTTGGTGATGTGGTGGGCTCTCCAGTCATTAGAACGGTTGCTTTTATCTTGTTTTTATATTTTGAATTTTTAGAAATACCAAAAATAATTTTTGCTTTAGGACTTTGTTCGGCAATAATTTTGCTGATTTTATCCACCTCAAACATACTCAAGTCGTTGCCTCCTTGAATATTAAACAATACTCTCTGGGCCACAAAATGACTTTTGCGGTATAGGGGATTGTGTAAAACTTGCTGGGTTATTTTTTTTAATCTGTCTTTACCAGAAGACTCTACAGTATTCAAAAAAGCTAAATCTCCTTTTCCTTTTAATATGGCCCTTAAATCGGCAAAATCAATGTTTATTACTCCTGGGTTATAAATCATATCAATTAAACTCTCCAAAGATTCAATCAGTGTTTTGTTGACTTTAGAAAAGGCCTGGGTGATGGGGGTATCAGGATTTATCACCCTAAAGACTCTTTCGTTTGGTATAACAATTGAAACGTTTAATTTTTTTCTTAATTGGGCAAGGGCCCTGGAGGCAATTGCCTGTTTTTGCTGGCCTTCAAACTTAAAAGGAAGAGTGAATATCCCAAAAGAAATTCCCTCAAAATTTTCATTGATTTTTTCTACAAAGACCGGCGTGGCACCAGATCCCAAACCCCCACCCAATGAGGCAATAAAAATAACAATATGTTGGTCTTTGAAAAGACGTGCCAACCTTTCTTTTCCTTGTTCGGCCGCCATTTTTCCCAAACTTTGATTTAATCCCGTGCCCAAGCCATGAGTCAGGTTTTTTCCGAACAAAAAATATTTAATCCCCCGGCGTCTTTTAAATGCCCTGGCGTCGCTATCGGCAATGACAAAAGTTGCCTTATGCAAAGAACGGCTTATTTCTGAAACGATTGAAGAACCGCCTCCGCCAATGCCAATAACCTTTATTTTGGTTTTAAAGAAAGATTCTACTGGAAAAGAGGGTTGTTTTGGTTTTAATATTTTTGTTTTTCTTACTTTTCTTACTGATTTTTTCCGTCGCTTCTTCTTTAAAAATATTTTTTTTAATTTTTTGGACCTGCTTTTTTTAATAAGTTTTTTCTTTTTTTTCCTAACCCAAATTTTTTTTGGCCTCTTTGCCACTCTTCTCTTTTTCTTAAGCAATCTTTTTTTCTTAACTTTCATTAGATACATATTACTCTCTTGGGTAATAAAATCAAGTTTTTTAACAAAAAATCCGCCTGCCTAAGTTTTGTTATATAACAAAACTTAGGCAGGCGGATTTAAGTAATTTGAGATAGGTCCGACCTCGCTCAAATTTTTCAATATATTAAGTCTTTTTTAACCCTTGCTTTCTTCGTATTTTCTCCAGGCTCCAGAAACGGCTGGTTGCGAAGCGTCTAATTCTGCCAGGATTTTGTCTCTTATATCACTTGTTGCCACTTCTTCTTGGCTGCCAAAAGCCATTTGGACTGAAGACAATATTTTCTCGGCAGTGGCAGTTGCCTCTTCATTGGAAAGCCCGGCCTCCAAAGCAGCAGACATGACTCCACTTTTTATTTTTTCTGAGTCAAAGGGAACTTTTGTCCCATCTTTTTTTGTTACAAAATTTGCCATGGTTTTAATTTCGAGTTTTTTAAGTACATTAAACCGACCTTTATTTTTTTATGTGGGTGTGGTAGGAATCGAACCTACGACCTCGTTCTTATCAGGAACGCGTTCCACCATTGAACTACACACCCAAAAATTAGTGCTGGACTGCTACTAAACTATAAATAAGATGGTTTAATTCTAACAAAAATAATTACTTTCGTCAAAATTAATGCTCTGGTGATTAATTTTCAAAAATTCAAAACCCAAAAGTTTAACGGCTCAACGGCTTATCCTCTGAGCCGTTGAAATTTACCCTAAAAAACGGCCCCGGAAAGTTTTGCAACTTTCCGGGACTTATCATTAGCACAAGCCGAAAGGGGATTGACCCTAAGCACAGGGAGTTGACCCTTTGGTAAAAGAGGTTCTTCCATCCCATCTATTGTGTCATGACGTAGACGGGATTTCTGGCAGGAGCAAGAGACAAAAGAGTGCCATAGCTACAGGGAGAGCAGAAGAACTTTTCTAGGCTTGTGCCAACGATTTACAAAAGCTATATTAAGTGTAATGCCAACATCAAAGTTTGTCAAATTTTAAATTTTTTTAAATCTTTCTTGTTGGAAAATTTTTAAAGTGGTACAATTAAAAAGCATAGAAATATATGGAAAATATAAAAAATATTCTTTGGTTTAAAGAAGTAGGCATTAAAGATATCGCTTTGGTGGGAGGGAAAAACGCTTCGCTTGGTGAGATGTACAATAATTTAGTGTCTAAGGGGTTGAATGTTCCCAACGGCTTTGCCACAACTTCCCCAGCCTATTTTTATTTTTTAAAAAACAACCAGCTTACAGAAAAAATAGAGGGAATTTTAAAAGATTTAGATGTTAGTGATTTAAAAAGTCTTGGATTTAAAGGAAAAAAAGTAAGAGATTTAATTTTATCTGCCCAGCTTCCTGAAGATTTGAAAAAAGATATTATTTCTGCCTACTTGGATTTGTCAAAATTTTACGGCGCCAAAGAGATAGATGTAGCCGTTCGTTCTTCTGCCACAGCTGAAGATTTACCAGGAGCCAGTTTTGCTGGTCAACAAGAAACTTTTTTGAATATTAAGGGAGAACAAAATGTTTTGGAGGCAGTTAAAAAATGCCTTGCCTCTCTTTTTACAGACAGGGCCATTGTCTACAGGCAGGAGATGGGCTTTGACCACCTAAAAGTGGGGCTGTCTGTGGGAATACAAAAAATGGTCAGGTCAGATGTCGGGGTCTCTGGAGTTATGTTTTCTTGTGACACTGAGTCTGGATTTTCAGATGTGGTTTTGATTAACGCCAGTTATGGGTTGGGTGAAAATGTTGTCTTGGGCAAGGTTGACCCAGACCAATATTATGTTTTTGAAACGAGCTTAAAAAGAGGCTTTAAACCTATAATAGAAAAGAAAATTGGCTCAAAAGAATCTAAATTGATTTATGATAAACCTTCAGTCTCACTAATAACAAGAGACTCAAAAACAACCAAAAATATTAAAACAACTGACAAGGAAAGAGAAAGTTTTGCTTTGACTGATGAGGAAATTTTAACTTTGGCAAAATGGTCAATTACAGTAGAAGAGCATTATAAAAAGCCAATGGATGTGGAATGGGCAAAAGACGGAGTTGACGGGAAGTTGTATGTGGTTCAAGCCAGGCCAGAAACCGTCCAAAGCAGAAAAAACATCAACATTTTAGAAGAATATGTTTTACAAAAACCTAACACCCAACACCTAACACCCATAGTGCAGGGTTTAAGTATTGGTAGTAAAATTGGATCTGGTAAAGCACACAAAATTTTAAATCCAAAAGATATAGATAAGTTTAAAAAAGGCGAGGTGTTGGTGACAGATATGACTGATCCAGACTGGGTGCCGGCAATGAAACTGGCTTCGGCAATCATCACAGACGCAGGCGGTAGGACGGCTCACGCCGCCATTGTTTCAAGAGAACTGGGCATTCCCTGCATTGTTGGGACCAAAAATGCAACAAAAGTTGTTAAAACAGGAGAGAAGGTAACCGTAGACTGTTCTGGCGGCGAAAATGGATTGGTTTATAAAGGCATAATTCCCTTTGAAGTAAAAAGAACTGATGTATCAAAAATTCAAAACCAGTCTGCCAATCGGAAGACAAAAATTTTAATGAACATTGGTGACCCCGGTCAAGCTTTTAGTTTAAGTTTTATACCTAACGATGGAGTGGGTCTGGCCCGTGAGGAATTTATTATCGCCAACTCAATTAAAATCCACCCACAAGCCGCTATAAATTATAAAAAATTAAAACCTGTTCTAAAAAAACAAATTGATAAATTATCTTTAGGGTATAAAGATAAAGTTCAATTTTACGTTGATAAATTAGCCGAGGGAATTGGAAAAATCGGCGCCGCATTTTATCCAAAACCGGTGATTGTCCGTTTTTCTGATTTTAAAACCAATGAATACAGAGAGTTAATCGGGGGAAAACTTTATGAACCAGAAGAAGAAAATCCAATGCTTGGGTTCAGGGGAGCTTCAAGATATTACAACCAAAAATTCAAAGAGGCATTTATTTTAGAGTGTAAAGCAATTAAAAAAGTACGTGAAGAATTTGGTTTAGATAATGTCCAAGTGATGGTACCTTTCTGTAGGACAGTTGAGGAGGGCAAAAAAGTTTTAGAAGTTATAAAAGAAGGAGCATTGGTAAAAGATGATAATGGATTAAAAGTATTTGTCATGTGCGAGATCCCTTCAAACGTGATTTTAGCAGAAGAATTTTTGGAAATTTTTGACGGATTCTCCATTGGTTCTAACGATTTAACTCAGCTGGTATTGGGATTGGACAGGGATAATTCAGAAATTGCGTCTATAGGAAATGAAAAAAATGAATCAGTAAAAGAGTTAATTAAAAAAGTAGTTAAGGTTTGCAAAGAGAAAAATAAGTATTCGGGAATCTGCGGCCAGGCCCCTAGCGATTTTCCCGATTTTGCCGAATTTTTGGTAGAACAGGGAATTCAATCAATTTCTTTAAATCCAGATTCAGTAATAAAAACTATGTTGTTAATCGCAGAAAAAGAAAAGAATTTAGCGTCTAGGGGCTAGCGTCTAGGGTATAGTAGAAACTAAACCCTAAACCCTGAACCCTAAACCCTAGTAAATGTTTGACATCGTCACTTTCGGTTCTGCCACACAAGATATATTGGTAAAACCGAAGAAACTAACATCACTTAAGTATTACAAAAAATCCTCAGCGGGAGGTGAGGTTTGTTTTCCCATGGGCTCTAAAATTGATATTGAAGATGTAAAGTTTTACAGCGGGGGCGGGGGAACTAACACAGCCGCCACATTTGCCCTGCAAGGTTTTAAAACGGCTTTTTGCGGAATGGTAGGTGATGATATTTCAGGCCAAAAAATTACCAATGAGTTAAATGAGTTGAAAATAGACACCAAATTGGTTTTAAAAACAAAAGAAAAGCCAACCTATCATTCAATTATTATTTTTGGCAATGATACCGACAGAACTATTTTCACTTACAGAGGAGCAGCTGAATTAATGAATAAAAACAATATTCCCTGGGAAAAATTAAAAACTAAATGGATTTATTTAGCACCCCTGACCGGTTTATTATGCGACAGCTTTCAAGAATTGGTTGATTTCGCAAAAAATAATAACATAAAGGTTGCTGCCAATCCCAGCATGGCCCAGCTTTCTTTACCCAATTTTCTAAAAATTTGTCCTAAAATTAATATTTTAATTTTAAACCAAGAAGAAACCAGTTTTTTGACAAAAATTCCATTTGATAACGAAAATGAAATATTTAAAAAAATCAAAGAAGTTTTTTCTGATATTGTGATTATGACAAAAGGAGGCGAGGGAGTTGTTGTTTCTAATGGAAAATTTATTTATAGAGCTAAGCCCTACATTGAGAGGAAAATTGTTGACACTACAGGAGCTGGCGATGCTTTTGGGTCTGGTTTTGTTGCAGAATTTATTAGGACTAACGGAGAAATTGAAAAATCAATTCAGTTTGCAATGGCAAATTCAGCCGGCTGTCTTTCAGAAATCGGCGCCAAGAACAGATTATTAAAAAAGGGGCAGGAATTTTACAGAGTTCAAGTTATAAAAGAATAAAATGAAGAATTTAAAATATTATTTAAATAAAGCTTATAAGGAGCATTGGGCAATTGGACAATTTAACTTTTCAACTTTTGAACAAGTGAAGGGAATTGCAGCAGCGGCTGAAAATTTAAAGTCACCGATTATTTTAGGAACCTCAGAAGGTGAAAGTAAGTTTGTGGGGTTAGAAGAAAGTGTGATGCTACGTAACATGTTACGTAGCAAAACGGGTTTGCCTATTTTTTTAAATTTAGACCACGGGAAATCTTTTGAATATGTTAAAGAGGCAATTTTAGCCGGGTACGATATGGTTTGTTTTGACGGGTCAAAGCTGGCACTGGAAGAAAATATAAAAATTAGCAAACAGGTCAAATCATTTGCCCGATGGAAAGAGGCTGTTATTGAAGGTGAAATTGGCAGATTTGGCACAGACGTCTCAAGGGTTTATAAGGAGAAGTTTGAAATTAAAGAAGAAGATTTGACCAATACACAAGAAGCAATGAAGTATCGCAAAGAAACTAAAGTTGATTTGTTGGCAGTAAGCGTCGGCACTTTTCATGGGATAGATATTAACGGAGTTTCTCCTAATATCAAATTAGATAGATTAAAAGAGATTAAAAATGAGGTTAGTATTCCTTTAGTCTTGCACGGCGGTTCTGGAACACCCGAACAAGATATAAAAGAAGCCATAAAATTAGGCATTGTGAAAATTAACATCAATACGGAGATAAGGTTAGCATTTACCAATGCTTTGCGAAAATCACTAGAAACAAACAAAGAAGAAATAACACCTTATAAATATTTATCAGAAGCAATTGCAGCGGTGCAGAAAGTAGTTGAAGAAAAAATAAAATTATTTGGAAGTCAGGACAAAATATAAATTTTCAACCATACCCTAATTTTTGCAATTGCAAAAATTAGGGTATGGTTGTTTTTGATGAATTTTAAGTATTTACAAATATACTAACATGTATTAGTATCTAACTTATGATAAATTTAAATGCAAAAATTAGGAAGGATTTTGGGGAAAAGACAAAATCAATTAAAAAAGCCGGGGAAATTCCCGCTGTTGTTTATGGTCCGGGCGTAAAGAATATTTCAGTTCAGGTTAATGAAAAAGAGCTCAAAAAAGTTTTGCAAAAAGCTGGCGAAAGTTCTCTTATAGAACTTTTAGTTGAGAAAGGGAAAAAACCAGTTCTAATCCATGAAATCCAAAAGGACCCAGTTTCAGATAAAATCATCCATATTGATTTTTACCAACCTGACTTAACTAAAGAAGTAGAGGTGAAAATTCCATTGGTTTTTGAAGGGGTGGCTCCGGCTGAAAAAGATTTGGGGGGTACATTGAATAAGAACATTTTGGAGGTTGAAGTTAAAGCTTTGCCTCAAGATTTGCCTCACGAGATTAAAGTAAATATTGATAACTTAAAAACCTTCCAAGACCATATTTTAGTTAAAGATTTAGCATTGCCGCCAAACGTTACGGTGATAAAAAAATCGGATGAAATTGTAGCACAGGTGTTAGCTCCAAGAAAAATTGAAGAAGAATTAGCCGTGCCAATTGAAGAAAAAGTGGAGGAAGTAGAAAAAGTTGAAAAACCGAAGAAGGAGGAAGAAGAAGTTGTTGCCGCCGAAAGCGAGCCTCGCCAAAGGCGGGAAGAAACTCCCAAGAAAGAAAAGCAACCAACGGAAAATAAATAGAATTAAAAAAGAGTCGTTGACGGACTCTTTTTTAATTTGTTAAAATAATAGTATGGGCGTTAAATTATTTAAAACAATTTTATTGGTTGCCATTTGTTTTTCATTTGTTGCCATTAGTGTATTACCGGTAAGGGCGGAAGATTTGGCAACCACCTGTCAGCAAATTTCCAGCACTGAAAATAGCTGTCAGAATTTAAGTTCTCAAGATTGTCGGGCTATTCTTGAAAAGTGCGCCGCTTATTATGATGAGCAATCAGCAGAAATTGCAAAAGACCTTACAAAAACAAAACAACAGAAAGATACTTTGCAGAATCAAGTTTCAACTTTAAAGAAAAAAATAAAAAACCTGGAATACCAAATTAACCATGGAACACTGATGGTAAAAGATTTAAATATTCAGATTTCAGATACCCAGGTTTCTATAGATAAAACAGCGTTAAAAGTTAAAGATTCTCAAAATCAGATTTCCCATATTTTAAGGTCAATCTATCAAGAAAACCGAAAACCTTCTTTTGTGATTCTGCTTGAAGGCGATCTCTCGGATTTTTTTAGCAACCTGGCTTACTTGGAAAACTTAAATTCCAAGTTAAGCGATCTTTTAGAAAGCACCACCAACCTTAAATTTTATTTGGAACAGCAGAAAGGAAAACAGGAGAATGAAAAAGGACGACTTGAAAAAACGATAAAGGTTCAGAGTTTACAAAAACAGGAAAATGAGCAGAATAAAAAACAACAAGAAAGTTATTTAAAGCTTACCGAAACCCAGTATCAGCAGCAATTGAAAGAAAAGGAGGATGTTGAAAAAAAAGCGACAACAATCAAATCCAGAATTTTTGATTTAATAGGCGTTTCCAAAGCACCGACTTTTGGCGAGGCCTATGAAATTGCAAAATACGTTTCTTCAATTACCGGGGTAAGAGCGGCTTTTATTATGGCCGTTTTGACCCAGGAGTCCAATTTGGGCAAAAATGTCGGACAGTGCTATCTTCAAGACACAAAGACAGGAGACGGAATAAGAATTAAAACCGGAGCTTATTCGCCTAAAACAATGAATCCCTCAAGGGATATTCCCATATATTTGAAGCTGATAGAAGATATAAACCAAGGCAGAAATTTAATAAGAGACCCGTTTTCAACTCCAGTTTCTTGTGTGATTTATTATAATGGCAGGCCTTACGGATGGGGAGGGGCAATGGGACCAGCTCAGTTTATACCATCTACTTGGAACTTAGGATACGGGGAAAAAGTTTCAGACATTACCGGTAAAGTGGCAGACCCCTGGGATATTAAAGACGCCTTTTTGGCAAGCGGCTTGTTGCTTAGAGATGACGGTGCCAGAACCAACGAATTTAATGCTGCATTGAGATATTATTGTGGAGGCAGTTGCACCAGATATGACCGCTTTTACGCCAACGCAGTTATCAGTATTGCAAACCAGTACGAGGCCGATATTAAGGCGATTGGTGGTTAAT
>ERZ1292623.3700-Hain-H51-01um-R1-3700-length-12903-cov-8_pt1 | contig 12903 bp, 14 predicted proteins | sample MGYA00564398_ERZ1292623 | MGnify/ENA primary metagenome ERZ1292623 (study PRJEB36523, sample SAMEA6512633) | groundwater metagenome | collected 2019-01-07 | study: AquaDiva: Metagenomics assemblies of 32 groundwater samples | reverse complement strand
AAAAAGAAAGGAAAAATAAAATAAAAAAAGAAAAGGAAGATAGAGATATAAAAAAAATAAATCTAAAAAGAGAAGGATATTCATTAATAATAACTGAAAAACCACAGGCAGCAGCGAAAATTGCAGCAGCACTTTCTAATGGGAATGATAGGAAAATAACAAACCTCTTAGGCGTTTCATATTATGAGCTAGAGAAAGATGGCAGGAAAATAATAGTCTCGTGTGCAGTAGGACATTTATTTACTGTAAGCCAGTCAATTAAAAATACTAGCTACCCTGTTTTTGATATAAAATGGAAGCCAAATTTTGAGGTAAATAAAAAAGATTTTACAAAAAAATATTATTCTGTTCTTGAATCTTTAATTAAAAAAGCAAATGAAATTATTATTGCTACAGATTTTGATGTTGAAGGAGAGGTTATAGGATATAATATTCTTAGGTTTATAGCTAATAGAAGTGATGCAAAGAGAATGAAATTTTCTTCTCTGACAGCAGGCGAAATCCAAGATTCTTATAATAATATGAGGCAGGGTATTGAGTGGGGGCAGGCTATTGCAGGAGAAACAAGACATTTTTTAGACTGGCTGTATGGAATTAATTTATCAAGAGCTTTAATGCATGCTATAAAAAAAGCAGGAAGATTTAAAATAATGTCAATTGGAAGAATTCAGGGGCCAACATTAAATTTAATAGTAGAAAAAGAACTCTCTATAAAAAATTTTAAGCCAACTCTTTATTGGCAGATTTTTTTAATTGTTAACGATGGAAGCAATAAATTAGAGGTAAAATATTATAAAGACATAATAAATAAGAAAGAGCTGGAAAAATTTAAAGAACTAGAAGGAAAAGAGGCCTTAGCAGAAACTAGGAAGATAAAAGAAACTATAAACCCACCAGCGCCTTTTGATTTAACTGCTTTGCAAACAGAAGCTTATAAGTTTCATTCTATAACTCCCAACAAAACTCTTGAAATTGCACAAAGGCTTTATCTTGCAGGATTAATAAGCTATCCAAGAACTTCCAGCCAGAAAATTCCAGAAGCAATGAAACCATTAGAAATTTTGAGAATGCTGGAAAAATATTTTCAAGAGCTGACTAAATATGCTACCAGGCAAAAGCCTATAGAAGGAAATAAGTCAGATCCAGCCCATCCAGCAATTATACCTACTGGAAATACGCAAAGGCTCGAAGACATTGACAGAAAAATTTATGAATTAATTGTAAAAAGATTCATAAGCTGTTTTTGCGACAGCGCAGAGCTCGAAAATAAAAAAGTTGAAGTTACCTACAATAATCTAAAATTTATTGCAAAAGGAATGGAGATTTTGAAAAAGGGGTGGATGGAGGTTTATCCGGCTAAAATGGAGGAAAAAGAAATAAAAGACATGAATGGCAGAGTTAAAATAGAAAAAGTTAAAATTGAAGAAAAGCAAACACAGCCCCCCAGAAGATATTCCCCAGCTTCAATAATCTCTGAATTGGAAAAAAGAAACTTAGGAACAAAAGCAACAAGAGCAGGAATTATAGAAACTCTCTACAGTCGAAATTATATAAAAGATAGACAGATAAAAGCCACAGAACTTGGAATAAGATTAATAGAAAGCTTGAAAAAACATTCCCATATTATTATTGATGAGAAGCTTACAAGAGAAATTGAAAAGGAGATGGAAGTTATCAGAAGCTCTAAAAAAGAACTAAAAGAAAAAGAGGAAAAAGTTATTCAGAAAGCTGAAAAAGTTTTAACAAAAATTTCTAATGATTTTAAAAAACAGGAATTAGAAATAGGAAAAGAATTAATAGAAGCTAACCAAGCATTGCTAAACGAAGAGAGGGAAAATAATAGACTTGAGCTTAAATGCCCTTCTTGTAATAAAGGTGAGCTTGCAATTAAGTTCAGTCCAAGATTTAAAAGTTATTTTGTTGCATGTACAAGCTATCCTGATTGTACTAAAACATATTCTCTTCCAAGGGGGTTAATTAAAAATGAAGTGAATAAAAAATGTGAGGCCTGTGGATGGCCAATGCTGCTAAGAATTTCTCAAGGAAAACGCCCATGGATTTTTTGCTTTAATCCCGAATGCAGTTCTCGTCTTCAGAAAAATGATGTTGAAAGGAGTTAAAATCAAATTTCAATAAGAAATCTTCTTCATTTCCTCTAGCTCCTTATTAACATCAATAGAAGAGTTAAACATTTTCCAGAAAATTTTTGCTACCCACTCAACCCATTCTTTATAAGTGATAGCATAAATAATAAAGGTTTTTTTGTTTAATTCTTTTTCCATCCATTTTTGGATTTTCTTTTTTAACTCTCTTTCTAAGTTTGTATAATTAAAATAAGCGTTAAAGAATTTTGGGGGTCTTCATCAAGAAAGAAACTTAATATCAAATATTCTTTTTCTTTTAATTTGTAAAAAAAAGAATATTTGAATCCTTTTTTAGATGGCCTTTTTAAAACTCTGATTATCTTGTCAAATTGTGAATAAACTTTTTTTTTGTGTTACTCACAACCACCCTCTTTTCCTTACACCTTCATTAATAATTTCAATATTTAGATATTTTTCCTGAATTGACCTATGTTTTCTTATAATAGCTCTTCTTTTTCCTCCATTATATTGTAATTCTATTATGCACTTGCTCCAATATTTTAATAAATCGCCCCCAACAACATTAACTCCTGCTTGTTTTCCAGCAAGCATTTCATCCTCACTTAAAAATTCGCTATAAACCTGGCCGGTTATAAGTACAGGAATATTCCTTTTTCTTGCTATCTCATTAAGAGCTTTCATTTGTTCTGCTAAATCAGCATTGACTTTCTGAACTTCTGCAAGACCTATTCTTCTTGCTTCTGCTAATACTAGTCTATAAAGCATTGTGATACTATCGACGACAATTAGCCCAATATTTTCAGATGATTTAAGCTCTTTATACATTCTTACAAAAGATTTTTTTTGCTCTTGGAAGCTAGTCGGTTTTAAAATAACAATATTTTTTAGCGCAAACTCTGGAAGTCCTTTTGTAATCTGATTAATTCTATCAATAGAAAAACTTCCTTCGGTATCAATAAAAATTATTTTTTTGTCCTTTTTAGCTAGATGACAGGATGCTAAAAGAACAAAGTTCGATTTTCCAGAAGCAGCAGGACCGTAAAATAAGGTGATAATGCCAGATTCATATCCACCATCAAGCCATTTATTCAAATCATGGCTTCCTGTCATAATTTTAGTTGCACTTTCTTCTGCTACTATTGCATCTATTAATCCCATAATACTAAAAATAAATAAGCAGTTTTAAGGTTTATTGTGATGTAATTTTGGGCAGTAAAGTTTTTTGAATGTAGGAATTTTATACAGAAAAAAAGTAAACCACTACCTTTAGGCAGTGGAAGTTGCTTCGCAACTTCTTTTTTTCTGTCTCAGAAACTTTCAAACAAACCAAACCCTAAGGGGTTTGGTAAGACACAAAAAGTTTCTGATAATAGATTTTAGAAGAATAAGATTTTATCGTCGTATTTTTATGAGTATGTATAAAACAAAACTTTTTAAACCCTGTTCATGATAATTAAATGTAATGATAGTAGTATAAGTTTATTAACTTGTGGGGGTTGGCAAGCATAATCTTTATTGAAATATAGAACTAATAAATATATGAATTAGTGGAAGAAATTAAAATGGGACTTAAGAACGCACAAAAATTAATGAAAAATAGAAAGAAGTTTCGATGGAGTGATAGGAAATATAAAGTTAAGACTTTAAATTTATTTAAGAAATCAGACCCATTAGGAGGAAAAAGCCAGGCTAAAGGGCTTGTTGTTGGAAAAGTTCAAAAAGAGGCAAAACAGCCAAACTCTGCTATGAGGAAATGCTGCAGAGTCCAGCTGATTAAAAATTCCAGGATTATTACGGCATTTATTCCGGGAAATTTAGCACAAAAATTTATTGACGAACATGATGAAGTTATAATTGAGAGAATAGGCGGGAAACAAGGCAGAAGCAAAGGAGATATTCCTGGAGTTAGATGGCAGGTTATAAAAGTAAATGACCAGCCTCTTTCAAGATTGTGGCAAGGCATAATTGAGAAAGGAAGGAGATAAAATATAAATAATTTAATGAGATATTAATTAGAAAATGGAATGCATAATCAGTATTAATAATTACGAAGAATTTAGACCTAAAATTAAAGAGGATATGATGAGAAGAGGAATTTATAATGTCCCAATAATTTTAAATATTGATAAAATTTTACTGGAGAGAAATAATTATGTTGCCCAAGCATCTACACATCCTGCTGATAATAATAGATTTTTTTATGATGTAGATTATATGAATGATATGAGGTAAAAATTATATGACATTAATGATATACTAAAATAAATTAATAACCAATAATTAATAGAGGTTACTTATTAAGTTGGTTTTATCAAAAAATTAAATAAATAATCAAATTAAAAAATCAAAAAAATGAAAAATATATTTAATATAAGTAAATACAGAAATTTAAGTAGAGGGACTTTAGGGGGATTGATTGAAGATAGCTCAAGAAAAGGCATTAATATTGACGGTTATAATAGCGAATTAATTGTTTTTAAATTTCCAATAGAAGAAAAAATTTATAACCGGAAAATAGATTTTAAGAGAAGATATTACTCAAATATAAAGGATGTTGAGAATATTTTAGATGAAGAGTATAATTAAGATTAATCAAAAAATTAAATAATTTAAAATGCAAGAACAAACTCAAGAAACTAAAGAATTTGGGCAGATTCAAGGAGAAGAGATTGAAAATGATACTTCAAAAACTCCTGCTAAAATTAGTGGACAGTTTAAGCTTTTTGGAATTTATGATGTTTCTAATATAAAGATAAATGACCCTGGAGTGAGAAGATATGTTAATCTTGATTCTAAATTAGTTGTTAAAAGTCATGGAAGAGTCAGAGAGAAGTATGGAAAATCTAAGGTTAATTTATTAGAATTGTTTGCAAATTTAGTTGCTGTTCCAGGGCATCGAGGGAAAAAGCACAAAATTCAAACATCATGGAAATCTGGAAAATATAGCCAAAATATGAAAATTGTTTTAGAATGCTTAAAAATTATTGAAAAAAGAACAACACAAAATCCAATACAGGTTTTAGTTACTGCAATTGAAAATGCCGCTCCTCGCGATGGAATTACTGTTATTGAGTATGGGGGAGCAAGATATCCACAGGCAGTTGATTTAAGTCCTTTGAGAAGATTAACAATGACTTTAAGAGTAATTGTTCAGGGCAGTTATGATAAATCATTTAATAAAAAAACAAAAATTGAACAGGCTTTAGCAGATGAAATAATAAAAGCTTATAATAGAGAGAATGACAGCCACGCCATGCAAAAGAAAAAAGAGTCAGAGAAACAGGCTGATTCTGCGAGATAAAACTATTCTCCTATCTCATTTAAAATAACCATCTTTTATTAAATTTAAATTTCTTTTTTAACTTCTTTTAATAAATGATGAGGAAACCCTTTCATGGCATTTCTAATTTCAGTATGCTTTCCCCCCATATATCTATGTCGGAAAAGTTTTTTTAAAACATCTCTTCTTATTGTCATAACTCATACATTCGTTATTGATTTTTATATTTTATTAATTTTATAAATTACTATAAAGGATTTAAAATCCATAATAGAAAAATATATGAACCACCCCCAATTATTATAAATGAAAATGGAAAAATCATCTTTTGTTTTAGTTTTTGGAAACTCGCCTTTTATTAAAGTTCTAGATTTTTTTCTTAACTTTGAGGATTTTGATTATCCAATTTCATTTATAGCCAAGGAAACAGAAACAAAATTGGAAACTGTAGATAAAGTTGTTAATATTCTTCTTAAAAAAAGAATTATTAATAAAACCAGAAAGCTAGGAAAAGCATGGCTTTACTCACTGAATAAAGAAAGTAGTTTAACAAACTTATTGCTTGAAATTGATATGAAAATATCCAAATTTTTTATTAAAAAAGAACTTGAAAATCAGAAGGTTGAGGCTGGTTCTATGAGGTAAAAAATAAGAACGTCAAATTATCTTAAACAAAGTCAAAGCCTCTTTTAGGAATATTATAGCGAATATTATGATTACTAAACCTAAAAATTTTAAGATATAAAGATAAATTTTGCTCTGAAGGAAAGTTTTTGATTTTTCTACAACGATTGCAATTACTATTTTTGACCCTACTAACAATAAAATAAAACTTATGATAAATGAAAGAAGAGTTAGTGTACTAATTCCTAGTGCTTTAACCATTAACGGCCCTCCAATAGAAATATAAAATAAATATGGATAAGGGCTTAAAGCATTTGTAATTATGCCTTTTTTAAGAGAATGCTCGCCATTTTCTAAATCAGTATTTATATTTTTTATTGTTAAGTTTTCATATCCTAAATATACTAGAAATCCCGCTCCAAATAATGAAATAATTCCTATAATATAATCAAAATTAGATAATTTAGTGAGAATAAACAAACTCATTAAAAGAATTGGCCCATCAGTTATTAACGGAACAATTGCAACCTTTATTCCAGAGAATTTATTATGTTTTAATGTTTCTGAAATTACAAGCGTAATCAAAGGCCCAGGCGTAATACCAGATACAAGCCCAAGTATAAATCCTGACACAATAAATTTAAATATTTCTGACATTATATATAATATAATATTTTGTATATAAAGTATCCTAATAAAATAAATGTATCTAACAGAAAACAGAAAACAAAAATTAAATTTGATTATTTTAAGTAAACCTTAGAACTCAACATAAAGAAAACATATAAATTATTGATAGATTATTAATAAAATATAAAATATCCGCGCAAACAAAAAGCATTTCACTATCTTATAAATAATTTGGAAATGCTTTTTGTTTGAATCGTCGAGCATGATGAAGCGGAAGTATCGAGGCTGTAAATGTTAAGTTTGATTTTAGACCTAACAGATTAACTAGTTTATTAAAATGTAGAATATAAAAGTTTAAATACATATAACAATCTCTAGGATTCGCAATACTTTTATAAATTTATTCAAATGAAACTAGAAACTCTCTTATCTTATAAAGGACTGGTAAATAAATCTCCTTCGACTGACGAAATTAGAGATAGAGCAAACTCTCTTACAAAATCTCTCCCATCGGAACCAATAAAATTATTTTATGGAGAAACTTATGATGACTATGGAAATCCAATTGATAGTATGAAATATTATTTTTTTGTATCTATGTTATCTAAATCACTAAATGAAGAGGGCTTTAAAACAAATCCTGTAATATTAATAGCAGATGTTGCTGCTTGTAGAAATGTGTCAAAATCTTTAAATAATAAGTATATAGAACTTGGAGAGGGAAGAGCAAGTTTTGTTGATAATGTAAAAAAAATTTATAATTTAAATTTAAATATTATAAAAATGAGTGATTATTTATTTACTCAAGAGTTTCAAGATAAATTAGAAAAAATTGTTAGTATATGCAACAAAAATTGTTTACTTATGAGAAAAATAGAAAAGACAGTACCAGAATCAAAAATAGATATTGAAAGGAAAAAAAATTTCGCATACTCATTTGATGAAATAGGGACCATAATTGATCTAGATATTAAAGTTGGTCCGCCAAGAGAAGATTTATATGATGATGTTGCTAGAGATATTGCAGAAATTCAAGCACAAAAACAACTAAAGTCCTTGTTCTTAACTCCAACATTCCCTCTTGGAAAAAATTGGTCATATTTTTTTGCGCATGAAGGAATAGAAGAACATGGGATAACAGCATATAAGGCAGGAAGTAAGCAGTTACAAGTGAATAGAATAATAATAGGACAAACTGATTATAAAAAGGTTGAAGAGTTAATAGAAAACTCATTTATATCAAAAAATTATTCATTGCCAAATCCATGTTTAGATATGTGTGTTATAGCAGAAATGGCAAAAATAAATTTAGAAAATAGCGAAAATTTTAGTAATATTTATGATGAGTTTTATTCTGGAGATTTATCTGAAAGACAACTAAAAAATATTGCTTTAGATTCTTTAACTAAATATATTTTAAGCAAATTTGAAAATGAATGAGAAAGAAATAGAAATAGCTGAAAAAGATTATCAATTTAAATCTGAGCAAAGAAAAAAAGAGATAGATTATTATAAAAATAAAATGGAAGATATTGGATTAAAAAGTATTGACAGATTTGTTAGTTACTGCCCAAGCCCTAGTGATTATATGAAAAATAAAATAACTTATGCTCATATGGATTTAGAAAGAATAGCAGAGGCTATAGCAGATAATAAACCGTGGGCTGTTATATCTGGATTAAATCCCTCTACTCCTCTTCATCTAGGCCATAAAGCAATATTTGATGGACTATTATGGTTCCAAAATCAAGGCGCAGATATTTTTATTCCTATAACGAATGATGAGAGTTATGTTGTTGGAAAATCTAAAAGCTTGGCTGAGGCAAGAAAGACTGCTTATGAATCTATAATTCCTAGTATAATAGCTATGGGATTTAAATCAGAAAAAACAAAAATTTTTGTTGACTCAGATTATTTAGATATTTATAATGTTGCTATGGATATTTCAAATAAAATAACGCTAAATAAAGCACTGAAAATTTTTGGAATTCACGAATCTCTTGAAGATGAGAATCCTGGAACAATGTTTTATCGTTCAGCTGTACAGGTTGCACAAATACTTCTTCCACAATACGAAGAATTTGGAGGACCAAAACCAACTTTAGTTCCAGTAGGCATTGATCAACATCCATACATAACTATATCAAGAAATGTTGCTGAAAAAAAAGAATTTATTCCTCCTTCTGAAATTATAACTAAGTTTTTATTGGGATTTGATGGACAGGGAAAAATGTCTTCAACTAGAAACGGATCTGCAATATTTTTAACAGATGACCCTAACTCAATAGATAAAATTGTAAAATCTGCTTATACTGGAGGAAGTCCTTATAGAGAATATCAAGAAAACCATGGCGGAATTCCAGAGATCTGTCCTATATGGTCTGTAAGAACATATCATTTTCAAAAAGATAACAATATAGGAGAAAAATGTTCATCAGGAAAAATTTTATGTGGTCAATGCAAAAAAGAAGCAATAGAAGAAATAAAAGATTTTTTAAATGAACACCAAAAAAAACTTCCTGAAGCTAGAAAGAGAATTGATGAATTTATATTAAGAACTCCTATAAAATCTATTTTTAATTAGTATTTTATATTACATAAAAGTTTATAAGAATTAGAGGTAATGAACTTTAGTCTGAAAATGGTGTTAAAAGAAATTGATGGAGTAATAGAAACTAAAAGGTATGAAGTAGCTTATAAGGAAATTTCAACAGGAGGGCCTGGAGGATATGAATCTACTTATCTTACTTCAGAAGGTGATCCTGCTTGTGATGAATTATATGAAATTCTCGGCTCTTTTAGCGGAAAATTACTGCCTTCAGAAAATAGATCTATTAGACAGAGAAATGGAAATCCGCTTTTAAATGCTTTAAAAGAAAAAAATTCTTTAGGAATCGCTTCTGGATTTAAACCAAGCGGTGCATATCATTTTGGTCATACTTTAGTTTCTTCAACTGTTGCTTTTTTTCAAAAAAATGAAGTTCAAGCCTTTATGCCAATAGCTGATATTGAGGCAGATATGGATAAAAAATTGTCCAGAGAAGAATATCTATATTGGGTTGCTGATAATCTTCTTGATTGGGGGGCTAGTGGAGTTAATCTTGATGCAACCCATGTATATCTTCAGTCAGAAGAAAGAAGAGTAAATGATTTAGCGTATGTTGTTGCAAGAGGATTGACATTTGATCTACCAGTTGATATTTATGGAATGAAAAAAATGATAGAAGATTTTCCTTTTTTATTTGCAGGAGTGACTCAAGTAGGAGATATTATTTTACCTCAGCACAAAGCTTTTGGGAACTATCATTCATTTATGGTTAGTGGACAGGATCAAGATGGGCATGCAAAAATGACAGTAAAGCTGTCAGAAAGATCCCTTGAAAATTTAAAAAATTATGGAATTCAAACTATTCCATCAGCATTTTATATTCCACATATAAGAGGAATAATTGGAAAAGCAAGTTCTAGCAAACCAGAAACTACTATTTATTTAGGTTCTGGACCTGATAAAAATAAAAATGAAGATCTTGAAAAAAGAATAAACTCTTCATTAAAAAAAATAGATAATGCCTTAAAAAATGAAGAATTAAAAACTAATGTGAAATTGGCTTGTTTAGATATGGTTCGTTATATCGAGTATTTTAATAAATATAGTAGATTAGATTTTAAAATAGCTTCTGTAAATATGCCACAGAGTGTTAAGGAAGATATAGAAAATTATATTCCTAAAGAAGATGGAGATGGAGAGCCAACTACTTTAGATATTTATCTTTTGGATAAATGTGAAAATATAGGGCAGGATAATGTTAAAATAGTTAAAGAACATTTAGAAGAAGCTCTAACTGAACATCAAAAAAAAAGACAAGAGGTGTTAAATTATGCTATAGCTAGAGAAAGCCATGTTAGTACTGGATGGGATATTGAAACAAGCCCAGGACAACCAGATTTTTGGAAAGTGCCAGATAAATCAATAGTTAATCCCTCTCTTAGAAACCCTACAAAATGGTTTAATCTTGTTTCAAATATGAAAGATAAACTTGTTCCATAAAGCAAATATATTAATTTAAAAAATTATTAGATAAAATGAATCTCGAAGAATACCTAACTCAAAAAACATTAATTGAAAAAGTACTAACAATAGATGAAATTACAGCTATGTCTAAAAAAAATAAAAACATTAGCATAGAAATGGGGCAGACTTTTGATGAAGGACAGCCTCTAGAAATGATAAAATATGCTTTATTTATAATGAATTTACAAGATTTAATTTCTCAACAAGGAGCTAGTGTTTCCTCACACTGGATAATAGCTGACCATTTTATGACTTCTATAAATAAAGATAAAGAAATAGAACAGGCAAAAAAACAAGCTAAAGATAGAGTAGATTTTTTAGAGCTATTAAATAAAACTTATAATGGAAATATTGGATCAATATATTCATCAGATCTAAGCAAACTGCCAGAATATCAAGAAAATTTAAGTATATTAAAAATAAAAATTAAAGAAGATGAAATTTTTAGGTCAAGAGTTTCCAAATCTGTTCCTGAAGATAGAAGAAATAATCCCGAAGCTATAAATTATTCTTTAGAAGAGCTAGCAGTAATACAAACTATGAAAACAGATATTAAAATAGGTCCTAAATCAGAAATAATGTATGACGAGCCAGCAAGAAAATTTGCTCCACTAACTAGTTTTAAAAAATTTTCAGCTATACATTTAACTAACAGCTATCTTTTTGGAGATCCAAAAATACCAGATAATGTAAAAAAAGAAATAGAAGAATTTGGAATTCTTCCATATAAGAAAAATAGCAAGGGCTTAGGAGAATATAGAATAGATCCGGTTAATGATTCATTAGATAGAATTACAAATTTAATAAATAATACAGAAGATAGAAGAACTTTAATAGGATTAGCTCAGACATGTAAATTAATTTCAATGAAACTGGGAGAGGATTTTAATTATAAAATTCCAAATGATTTAAAAAGTCTAAAAAAACTATCAATAAATTTATATGATAAATATATTAAAAATCCCTTAGTAAAAATATATTAAAAACTATTTAGAGAAAAAACGAAAAATGATTTCAGAATCTGAACTTTTGTTGAAAATGTTGTCGTTCGACACACAAAATAGTAAAAATTTTAATGAAATTAAATCTACTGATAGTGCTTTAGATTTTCTAGCTGATCTTCTTACAAAAGAAGGTTTTTCTATTTCATTTCAAGATTATGAAATAGGAAATGAAGAAAATAAAATTAATAGAAGAAATTTAATAGCTACTATTGAAGGCCATAAAGATAAACCATCAATTGGTTTTCAAGGACATATAGATACTATAGCTTTTGGAAGTTATAAAGGCAATCCTTTAGGAGAAAAACTAGGAGAAAAAATCTGTGGAAGAGGTGCTGTTGATATGAAAGGTCCTGTATCAGGAATGATTTCTGCTTTAATACAATCAAAAAAAGAAAATAAAATTAGTGTAAATCCTTATTTGATAATAACTTCTGATGAAGAAGCTAATATATTTGCGGGAATTGAAAGATTTTTACAAAATCCTGAAAAATTAGATTTAGTAATAAATGGTGAGCCAAGTAATTTTATTATTGAAAATAAATACAAGGGAGCGTTATATGGGATAATTACTGTTAAAGGAATTTCTGGACATGGCTCAAGACAATACCTAGGAATTAATGCCATTGTGAAAGGTTCTAAAGTACTTGAAGAGTTAGTTAAAATGTATCAAAAGGCTCCTAGTATTGTAAACGAAAAATTTATCTCAGAAAATTCACACTCACATGAATCATCAATGAATATAGGATTAATAAAAGGAGGTATACAGGTAAATACTATTCCAGACCTAATGAAAATTGAGTTTGAGATGAGACTTGTTAATCCATCAAAACAATACCTAGATTGGATTGAGGAATCCTTATCACCATATCGAGGAAGTTCATTTGATAATTTAGAATATAAATTTGTAAAAGATCCAATTTCTGTAGAAATAGATAAAGAAAATCCATTTTATGACAAAATTAACTCTCTTGGAGAAAAGTGGGGAGTGGCAATAGGATTAAGTGAAGCAAATATGTTAAACAGAGCTGGAATTCCTACAATTACTTATGGAGTAGGAGATATATCAATGCCACACTCAGAGATTGAGTTTATTAGAGAGAGTGATTTAAAAAAATATATTGAAAATCTAAAATCCTTCTTACAATAATTTTATATAGTGAAAGACTTTAATTTTCTAGATTGATTATT
>ERZ1292623.3699-Hain-H51-01um-R1-3699-length-12908-cov-4_pt1 | contig 12908 bp, 10 predicted proteins | sample MGYA00564398_ERZ1292623 | MGnify/ENA primary metagenome ERZ1292623 (study PRJEB36523, sample SAMEA6512633) | groundwater metagenome | collected 2019-01-07 | study: AquaDiva: Metagenomics assemblies of 32 groundwater samples | reverse complement strand
AGATTGCATGACATTCCCGACGATGCCTTCAATGCTTCCTATGTTTCTTTCTTGAGCAAAAATATCTGTCGCTTCTTTTTCCTTCAATAACTCATCTCGAAGATTGGCTATGGCTTCTGTCAGTTCGATACCTGTCAACTTGATAGATTTTTTTGTTGATCCGAAAGGGGTCAGAGTTTCTTTGTCATATGCATCAAGCGATATCCAGGTACTGGCAAACTCCTTGATAAGCTCAAGCACTGATTTTGGATCAAGAGCAATATGTTCAGGTAATAGCGCCTGAATATCAGCAACTGATTTCATGAATGCATCATAATTTTTCGCGATTTGTTTTTTATTTACTGTATAACCTTTGGTAATATGTTCTCGTAATGTCTTCGTTGCCCACTTGCGAAATTCAATAGCAACTTTAGAGTTTGTCCTATAACCCACACCTAAAATAACATCTAGAGAATAAACTTTTACAGGTTTATCAGAATTTGCAATATGCATTTTTTGCATATTACTTTTTTCTTCGATTTCTCCTTCTTTGAATATGTTTCTTGTGTGTCGAGATACTACAGATTGGTCAACATCAAAAAGATTGACTATTTGGGCCTGTGTTGCCCAAATAGTTTCGTGCAAAATATCACCTCGAAGCTCGATAGCTCCGTTTTTTGCCTGATAGATAACAACCTTATTGTCTTTTTTTAATTGCTTTTCCATACAGTCTGTCAGTGTAATTATATCATTGTCATTTTTGTTTAGCTTGCTATTTTTTGTCTTTATTTTTGAAACCAGATTTCGATGGAGACACTGATATCTATTCCATCGTAAAGATTTTCCTCGTAGCGAATTTGTTTCTTTAATGGCAAAAGATAAGTGGCAGAGTATCGGTCTGGGAAAATAGAAGTCACCCACTCGCTATGACCTATCTTGGCCCGGGCGTACACTGCGCCCCAACCCCGACGCAACTTCCCTTTTTGCATCTCTTTTATTTTAGCCGATATATCTTCTGGCAACCGCGCAAAACGCCAAGCTCCGCTCTTATCGGGCTTGTCCGACCAACCCTCCTTCCACACCATTACCCTGCTTTTAAACTTAAATTTCTTTCCGCTGGTTCCCTTTTTCTTTTCCGATTTTTTTGTCTTCTTTACTACTTTTTTATTCATACGAATTATCTACTTTACTGAACTAAAGTGGATTAGAAATTAGATTTGTTTTCATAAATCTATTATGCAATATTCTTATTTCTTTGTTAAATTATTAAATTTTTGTTGGTTCCAGTATTCTTGGAACGTATAAATCGTTACTAAAAAACAATACCTCCATACCTTTCCTTATTTCATAAGCTGTATAAAGAAAAGAAAACTCTTTTTTCTTTAATTTCTTATATAATTTTTTAGTTTCTGGTGTATTGTCGTAAGAAACAATATACTTTGCATTTTTTATTTTTTGTATTTTCTCACTGACTTCTTTATGGTCACTATTTTTATAATTATTCATATATAAAGATGGCCCTTTCAAATAATAGGGTGGATCAAAATAGAAAATTGTATTATTATCTTCCTGAATTATATTAATGAGTTCCAATGCATCTTTGTTATATAAATGAATACTTTTTTTGTACTTTGCTACCAGTTTTATCCTTGTTATTAAATCTTTTTTATTGAAACGGCAATTAATTTTATAATTTCCATTTTGTTCCATTCCACCTATTATTCCTCCATCGATAATTCCAGATATATTTGTTCTATTTAAAAAGAAAGTTGCAAAACCAAGATCAAATAATTTTTCTTTATCTTTGTTTTTGTAAACTTTTTCAAATTTTTTCCAATTTTCCACTGTAATTTCGGTATTATTTATTTTTCTGCAAAATTTTTCGGTCTCGTTTAAAATCGAATACCAAAAGGCATAAATTGCCTTATCAAAGTCATTTATCGTTATTTCTTTTACATAACCACTAATTAAAAGGTGGAGAGCGACAGAAGCTCCCCCAGCGTAAGGTTCGACATAGTGTCCGTTAATGTTATTCTTTTCGCACAGCAAGGCAATAAACTTGGCTAGTTTATTTTTACCTCCAGGGTACCTCAATGGTGAATAAAATTTCATAAATTTAAACTACCCTCTATTAATAATAGTAAATACTTTTATCCCTCTAATCTTGTTACTTGAGACTCCTCTTTCAAAAGTAGTAGGCTTTTTAATCTTTTTCTCGGGATCATAAATAAAAAAGTAAATGCTTTTACAATCATGTCGGCGACTATATTTTATCAAATCATCATTTAACTCCTTTTCAAGATTTTTTCGTAAAGTACTTTCATCTGTATTTCTTGTGAGAGTGGTCTTAACCTCTATAATAGAACCATTATCCATGAGTAAAAAATCAGCTCTCGACGGCGAAGCTCCATCCGACGGATTCCACTCTTCGTCTACCACATCGTCAAAAAACATCGATAAAAGAGCGTGTAAAAGATCTTGAATGTCATATTCATCAATGATATCTAGTGTTGGTCTATTTTTATATCTAGATTTTAATTGTTCAGCAATAACATCAAAATGGACTAAGATATATCTAACTATTTCCAACGCTTGATTATTAAGATATTTGCGTGAATTACGTCTTGATTTTAATTCCAAAATTTTTGATTTTTCCAACAATTTTACTTCCAATGTTCCATTGGATTTTTCTTTCTTAACTCCTTCATTAAGTCCAAGAAATTTTAACACATTTTTGAAATACTCTTCTTTTTGCTGGTTGCTGTGTTGTTTCCGTGAATCTGCATCACCTAAAGCAATATCTTCAGCAATTTTCTTCAGAATTTTATCAAATTTTACATCATCACCCTTGATGACAATTGCTCCTTTTTCATTAAAATCGTAGTTTAAATATTCCTTACCAATGCTACTATCTACTATTCTTTCTAAGCTAGTTATCTTGAATTTATTGGGATCATTAATTATATTCTTTACATTTTCACCATAATAAAAAGATCTGATTTTCTGATATAAAGAGTCTCTCTTTAGATGGGTTTTCTTTCGTTTCAGTTCTTTTATTTGCCCGTCAATATTAAGTAGTGCAAAATTAGTTTTTGCAGTGGGATTCCAATTTTCATGAAAATTATTGTTGTGGAGATCGTCTATTCTGGATAACGCTGATTTTATATCGGGTGCTATATTAAAAAATAATCTTTTCTTGTCTGTGAAACTAATTCCTTTGGAAAGATTTTTAAATTTATCTTTTTTTTCAGTAGCTAAATTAGGATTTAATAAAATCTTATAGGTAGATACACGTCGATTTCCGTCAAAAACCACAAACTTCTTTCCTTTTTTAATAGCAGTGAGTTCACCAGGTTGTAGGTTATTTTGGTACTTTAAAATATTTTTTGCAATGCGTAATAATTTGTCGGCTTGATATCGAGATATTATTTCTTTTTCACTAGGATTGGGATAATTCTTATCAAATGTGCGAGGATTATTGTCCCATAGTATTAGATCCTTCAACATAAGTTTTTTGACTAGCCAATTATTTTTTGTCATCCCTTTTACAATTTCTTCCAATTACTATTAACCAATTCGTAGTTCCCGACATTGAGACTTGAAAAAGACTTATTATTTTTCAAAACAGAAGCAAAAGCCCTAATTGTATGATCTTCAACTCTCTCCAGTATTTTTGAATACTCTGGCTCGAGGATATCATATCTGAATTTATTCCAATCACTCGGCATATTTTGATGGTTTCTTCCAGGCTTTACTCTCTTTCCCAAAGTTTCTGCCTTACCAATATATAATAGTCTCTTTTTTGTATTTGCCAAGTAGTATATAACGTTAGTCACCCCCGCATGTTTTTTGAAATCTCTAACATCCATCCAATGCGTACTTCTGTTGATGAGATAGCTTCTGTTTTTATTAAACAACCATCCAAATACATTTTCTTCCGCCAATCTCTCAAACAACGTATTCCATTCATTTTCTATCTTGATAAAAACTTCACATTTTATTTTAAAATCTCCAATTACTTCAAAAATTAAGACTTCTTGCTGGCCACCCGCTAGGTTTGTTCTAAAATGTTTTGCTTCTTTCTTTGATAATTCGAATAATTCTTTTTGGCTTTTTAAGATAACGTATGATTGAATGAAGGTTTTTCTTAATTTTTTTAAAAATTCTTTGTTGCCATCCCACCTTAACTGGTGAACTCTACCGACTATTCTATTAACATGCGCTAACTTTGCTTTGTGTACTTTCTTGTCCCAAATTATTTCAATATTAGCTTGGGTACCCGCCGAAACTTTTTTATTTTTATCAAAATATCTTACAATATCTTTCGGTATCGTAAATCCCCAATCCATCATTGACCTATCTACTTTTTTATAATATTTAAAATTCATCTGAATTCTTGTCCCGAACTATTTTTTATTTCTTTTTACCCAAACCCCTTTGAAATACGAGACAGAAAGAGTCGAAAGGATAAATCCCAAGGTCGGGACAATGGCATTTAGGAACGGATTTGGAAGTTCAGCGAAAAAGAAAAATAAGACGATGACGATGTAAGTTAGAATGGCAACGAGAAATTTGCGAGCTAGACTCGTCTCCCAGGCTTTGTCTATTTCCACTTTGGCGTTTCTTTCTTTGATTTCCTGAATATCTTTTTTAATTTGTTCCAGTTCGTTCATTACTTTTTCGCAAAGCTTTCAAATGCTTAATATATAATACTACAAACTTCAATCCACCACCAGAAGCTTGCTAGGGCTCCGGTGACCGTTTACCAAGCGAATTTTGGAGGTAGAGATGCCAAAATGTATCGCTAGAAGCTCCAATACGCGGGTATTGGCCATGTTCCGTTCCGCTTTTTCTTTGACGGAAATTTCGAAATGGTCGGCAGATTTTTGCTTAATTGATTCCTTCTTGGCTCCAGCCGAAACTTTTACATGGATGTATTGCATTTAATTTTGTGTTACGAAACTCGTTGAGGCACAACTTGTCGCAGGGGTTTGACAAGCGGTGGCGGGCTAACTTCAGAATTTTTTAAGCTTCAAAAAATTCGTACCGGAGAAAAGTTTGTACCGATAAAGAATTTTGCGATTCATCTTAATGATATCACTTCTGCAAATCAAGCACCTCGTCAGTCCGAATTTTGGAGACAAATTCCGGTACATGGAAAACAAGTCGCGTTAAGCTTTGCTTAACACAAGTTCACAAACACACACTACCTGAATTATTCCAAGCAAAGCCTGACAAGCTTAGTTTTGCACTTCCCCCACCCTCTCCTTATTTAGTTCATAAAGTGGATTATAAAAAATCTTGCTATGCCAAGGTATTCTTGATATCATTTAGATATTACCATATGGAAAACAAACCTCTGCCCCGCTACCTTGATCCCATAGAAATAACGCGAAACCCAGTTTTGGGATTGAGAAAAAAGCAAGCTGAACAATTTAAGATTCGAAATTCCGACACCGACATTCTTTTTACAGCTTTTCCTTTACAACAAATAAAGGAAAAAGTAAAAAAAATACAGTCACAAAAAAACGTCAACCCTAGCGAGACAAAAAACCTAGAAAATTTATACAAAGATAAAAAATCTATTCTTGAAAATTTCGAACGTCATTTCCTGGTAGACATGGACAGCTGTGCTAAAGCACGATTTCTATGTTTTGCTAGCGTAAATCTGTCTGATATCAGTAATGATAATGAAAAAAAAATTTCTGCAGGTTTCTTGGAATCAGTGATAACCCAGCTTTATGGCCTAAGAAAATCAGTTGGCCAAGAAGACATGGGTCTCATGGAAAAGGAAGTATTCAATATTATGACAACATTGAGTTACCAAAAATTTCATTTAAAAGGAAACGCTCTTGATGAAAAAAACTCAATAGCTTATCTTGATATGCTTGGTAAAAGAAATCATCTTTTGAATAATATTTATTTGAATATTTCTAATATTATAACTAAAAAAAATCGACGCAATGCTCAAAACGATGATATTAATTGGGAATTATTATTGACGAGATACTACAACAATTATATCTTCACCGAAAACAGGTTACGTGAATTTTGGGACAAGGCTAAAGAAGAAATCAAAAAGAAATTATTGTCGGCATCAAAAAGAGGGATATTGTTAAATCCCGCGGAAGAAATTGAAACAGTCTTAGAATCCACTGATTTTTTTCTTTTCAACCCTTCAGACAATGCAGAAGCATCACAAGATGGACAATTCTTTATGACAGCTGAAAATCTAGTCGCGGTGAAATGGCCTACTTTAATAAACTACGATCTTTTTCGACATTGTATGATCCATGAAATAATGCATGCTTTATCTGGCAATACAATGATTATAGAAAGTGGCTATAACAGAGAACAAGAAATAAAAAGTAAACGAATAGGCCTCCACTTTTTTACTGCAATAGAGAAAAAATTAGGTGAATGGTTGAACGAAGGCTATACTGAACACTTAACTGTGGAAATTGATGGTACGGATTATCTTATTTACATTGAACACAGAAAAGGGGTAGCGAAGTTATTTAAACTAGGACTCAAAGAAAAAATGATAAAAAGAGCCTACAACGAGAAATACGACCCTAGAAACCCAAAAGGAGCGCCATACCGTGACGAACTTTTCAGACAAGTAAAAAGAAAGCTTGCCACTTCAATAAAAAATTTCTTGATGACACCTGAAACCTTACCTAACAACAAACTCGAAATGATTTTAAGAAAAATAGGCAAAACACTTAAAAAACCCGGTGTTAATCAAAAAGGATGACTTTTGCATGAGGGCAAAATATTATTTCTTCGTAAATCCTCAAAACTTACTTCTCTAAATCAAGCACCTCGTCAATCCGAATTTTGGAGACAAATTCTGGCACATGGGAAACAAGCACCAACGCCCCTTTGTATTGATTGATGGCTTCCGCAATGACAGAAATATGGCGGAAATTTATGTGATTTGTCGGCTCATCTAAGATGAGAAGTCCGGGACGTTCCAAGACCAGTCGCGCGAAAGCCAAAAGCCCCTTCTGTCCTTCGGACAGACTGCCGACTTTCGCGCGGATCAGTTCGCTGGTGATCAGAAAGCTTGCCGCCGTGGCGCGCATTTTCTCTTCGTTTAAAGGCACTCCGCCTAGGAGCATGGCGCTCGCGAGCGATTCATAAACAGTATCTTCAAAATTTAAAGTGGAGAAATCTTGCCGATAATATCCGACGCGAATACCTGGTAAAATTTTTGCCCCCTCCGAGGTGCCGTTCGCTAAATGTTCCAGCAAAGTGCTTTTGCCGATACCGTTCGGCCCTTTCAAAAGCAGGTGTTGATTTTTTTTTAATTTTACATCGGCCTTGCGCTTGACTATCTTTCCATTTTTCAAATTGGCCATGGAAAAAGAATTGATCGTGATGATGTCGCCATTGATATCTTCTTGCACGGGAATGGTAAAATCCCGGATGGTCTTATCTTCTTTTCGCACATCCACAATGTCTTCTTCCAGTTCTTCCGCTTTCTCGCGCATTCGCTTGGCGACGAGGCGAAGTTGTCCACCTTTATGCGCAAACACATTGGCTTGGTCTTTTTTTGCTTGAATCTCCTTTGCCAGCTGAGCATTTTTCATGTTCTCTTTTTCTACTCGGGCGGTAATTTCTTTCAACACATTCAAATAGTTACCCGCATATTGTTCTACTTTGCGAGTATGAATATCTAAATAAAGCACCCCATCTGAAAAAGCGTTCAAGAAATCCGCATCGTGAGAAATGACGATGACCGTCTTTTCGTACTTGATTAGAAAATCAGTCAAATGTTTGATGCCGGCATGGTCTAAGTTGTTCGTAGGCTCGTCGAGAAGAAGTAAATCGGGATCTTGAATAAGCGCCCCAGCGAGCAAGATACGCGCCAACTGCCCGCCCGAAAAGCTTTTTAAAATTCTATCGTGGACTTTGAGGTAACCTCTCAGGTTGACCACTTCTAGCACGTTATCAATCCGCGGATCTATGTCATAAATTTTTTCAGTAAAACACTTCTCGAAAAATTCTCGTACGGTCATTTTCAAATCTTCCTGGGACATCACTTGCTTGGCCGTGGCGATGGTGAGCTTGTCATTCCTGACAACCAAGCCAGATTCTGGTTTTAACGTCCCCATCATCAATCCGAAGATAGTCGTCTTGCCTGCGCCATTCTGCCCCATGATGGTGATTTTTGCTCCGCGACGAATAGGAAAAGACACCTCAGCCAAAATGGGCTTGGTGGGACCGTATTCAAACGAGACTTTTTCAAATCTCAAAATTACTTCATCTTTCGCCATGTTGCTCCAGAATACCTTATTTTATATTAAATAGAAAGTGTGTTAAATTAGACGGATGCAGGATATAGTCAAAGAAAGATTTCCGCGTCTTCCTAAAATAATAATATTTTCTACAATCTTGCTGGATTCTATCGGGGTAGGATTTGTCATTCCTATCTTGCCATATTACGTAAAATCGTTTAACACCCCAGATATCGTGGTGAGTTCCCTTTTCGTAACTTTTTCTATTTTTGCATTTTTTAGCGCGCCGATTTTGGGAATGATTTCCGATAGACGTGGCAGAAGGCCGGTACTCATCATCAGTCTCCTATCTTCCACTATCGGCTGGGCTATTTTTGCTTTCTCGAACACCATCGTCGGGCTTTTTGTGGGAAGAATCATTGATGGCTCAGCGGCAGGAAACATTTCAACCGCCCAAAATTATTTAGTTGATATTGCGAAAGATAAAATGGATTTGAAGAAAAGTCTAGGAATAGTCGGCGCTATTTTCGGGATAGGTTTTATGATAGGACCCCTCGCGGGTGGATTTCTTTTCAATATTGACCATAAGCTACCTTTCATCATCGTCGGTGCAATGGCACTGGTGAATACAGTTTTAGCTTATTTCTTTCTGCCAGAAACAAATCACAAAAAAAACACAAGTGAAATTTATCTAAATCCATTTTCACCTATCATGAAAGCATTTCGGAATAAAAAAATGCTGCCGCTTTACCTTGCGTGGTTATTTTTCGGCATCGCTATATCACTAGGACAATCAATCCTCGGGTTGTATGTAGAAGAACTATTCTCATGGAGAGTAATAACCGCCGGGCTTTTGATGACCCTGCTTGGGATAGTTGTTTCCTGCAACCAAGCATTTCTCGTTCATAAAGTGTGGTTAAAATATTTCAAAGAGTCTTCGCTCATGGTATGGATGATCATACCTTTCGCTTTAGGATTCTTCACTATGGCTCTGCCTTACACTGGTGCTTTTGTCGTCGGCCTTTTAGTCGCAGCGCTCGCCTATTCGACACTTCGCATAATCACCAATAGTCAGATCATAGGACTGTGTGAAGAAAACGAGCAGGGAGAAATGATGGGCGTACTCGCTTCGCTCGTATCGCTCTCCCTCATCCTAGGTCCGACGCTGGGAGGATCGGTCTACGAAATAGACCCCGCACTACCCTTCATCATGACCGGCGCGGTTTTGCTCGGCATTTTTGTTTTTATATTTAAAACTTACAAAGAAATAACATCGAAACAACACATCCACATCGAAAACGAAGCGACGGAAACATGGTAATATTATAAATTATGAAACTAAACAAAAGATCGGTCAGACTAGTTTCGTATGTCGTTCCCCAGAGATACGACATAAGGTTAAAACCAGACCTGGAAAATTTTACTTTCGAGGGAATCGAGACCATTTTTCTCGTCGTTTCAAAAAAAACAAAAACACTGACTCTGCATAGTAAAGAGATAGACATTGAGACAGTCAGTCTGGAAAAGGGCAACGACAAAGTTTTCGCTAAAAAAATTTTATACGATGAAAAAAAAGAAACAGCAACCTTCTTGTTTCCGCAAACTCTTGAGGCAAGACCTAAAGAGTATAAACTATCTATTGTTTTCAAAGGAATATTAAACGACAAGATGCGAGGCTTTTATAGGAGCAAATACGTATGCGAGGGTAAGGAGTGCCATTTAGCGACCACTCAATTTGAAGCGACGGACGCTCGTCGGGCTTTTCCTTGTTTCGATGAGCCGGCGCATAAAGCCGTTTTTCATGTCTCTTTGATAGTGCCCAAAGGCAAGACCGCCATCTCCAATACCCTCCCGGTGTCAGTCATGGAACACGAAGAGGGTTTCCAAATAGTTAAATTCTCTCCCACCCCGAAAATGTCCACCTACCTGCTCGCTTTCATTGTCGGAGATTTCGAATTTATAGAATCAAAAACCAAGAGAGGCGTACAAGTGCGAGTTTTTACCAAGCCGGGGAAAAAACATCAAGCACAGTTTGCTCTGGATGCTGCCATTAAAACTTTAGATTTTTACGAAACATATTTCGCTATCAAATATCCGCTACCGGTCTTAGACATGATCGCCATCCCGGATTTCGCCTCCGGAGCGATGGAGAACTGGGGAGCCATCACCTATCGAGAAAATACGCTCTTGGTGGATGAAAAACATTCATCCGTCTCCGGCAAGCAAAGAGTAGCCATAGTCATTGCCCACGAGATAGCCCATCAGTGGTTTGGCAATCTGGTAACAATGGAATGGTGGACGCATCTGTGGCTAAACGAAGGCTTCGCTTCGTATATCGAATATCTGGCGGTAGACAAACTTTTCCCCGAATGGGATATTTGGACTCAATTCTCCGTGTATGATCTAGGGGTAGCGCTTCGACTAGACGCGCTTCAAAACACTCATCCTGTAGAAGTAGTAGTGCATCATCCGAGCGAAATCGGAGAAATTTTTGATGAAGTTTCCTATTCCAAAGGCGCTTCTATCATCAGAATGCTAGCGAGTTATTTGGGAGAAGAAAACTTCAGAGACGGGTTGCGATATTATTTGAAAAAGCATAGTTATAAAAATACGGAAACTATTCATCTCTGGCAAGCTTTTGAAAAAATTTCAGGCAAACCGGTCCCCAAAATAATGCGTAATTGGACTTCCAAACCGGGTTATCCTGTAGTTAGGGCAGAAATTAAAAACGACAGATTACACTTATCGCAAAGTAGGTTTTTCGCGAGTCCTATTTCAAAATTAAAAAATAAAAAGAAAATAAGATGGCAGATACCGATATCAATACAATCTGAAAGCGACTGGCTGAAGATAAACATCGGCGAAAGCGGTTTTTTTAGAGTCGCCTATTCAAAAGAATTGTTGGAAAGGCTCGTCTCCCCTGTTTCAAACAAAACACTCAGTCCTCGGGACAGACTCGGCATCATTAGAGATTTATTCGCATTGTCCGAATCTGGAGACATTAAAACCACTGAGGCCTTAGAATTCTTAAAAGCCTACAAGAATGAAACTGATTACACCGTTTGGCTCGAAATAGCTATGGGTCTATCAAAAATCCAACAAATCCTACATAAAACCAAAATAGAAAACGGGCTCGACCGTCTTGTCCTTAGATTATTCTCCCATCCATTCAAACGCCTTGGTTGGGAGAAAAAACAAGGAGAAACTCACACCGATACCTTGCTCCGCTCTTTATGCATTTCAAGATTAGGAAAAGCCGGAGATAAAAAAATAATCACCGAAGCCAGAAAAAGATTCGATAAAATAAAAAAAGGCGGACATGAAAACCCAAATCTACGAGCCGAAATATATGGCATCGTGGCAAAATATGGTGGACTAAAAGAATATAAAACGTTAGTTGAAATGTATAAAAAAGAAACACTCTATGAAGAAAAAAATAGAATCGGTTTCGCCTTAGGAGACTTCACATCCGAGAAAATACTGTGCTTAGTTTCGCATTTCGCTTTGTCTAAAGACGTGCGAGCTCAAGACACTCTAGGCATCATGTCTTCTCTGGGTTCCAACCCCCTGGGAAGAAATATCTGGTTGAAATGTATAAAATCAAATTGGAAACTTTTAGTCTCTCGCTACGGTGACGGCGGGCTCATTTTGGCAAGATTAGTCAAAGGTATCTCCGGTAGTGCTGAACCGAAACACCTAAAGATATTTAAAGAATTTTTCACAACCCACGACGCCCCAGGCGCCGAAAGAGCAGTGGAACAAGTCTCGGAGAAACTGGAAAGCAATATCCTCTGGCTCAAAAGAGATAAGAAGATCATCGAAAAGTTTTTGAGTAAAATCAGATAATTACCTAACTCTACCGGTCGGAAAAGTTAGGTAAATCTATCTGCTTTACTAGACTAAAATAATTAGGAAATGTCAAAAAGATACTATCAGGTGTATAACAGATGTGATAACATTAACTTGGGAAATATACTATGGATAAACGAAATGTGAAGAAAAAAACGATAGGAGTTTTAGGAGGCATGGGGCCAGAGTCAACAGCAATTTTCTACCTTGCTCTGATAAAACAATGCCAAAAACAATATGGCGCTCAGTACGATGAAGATTATCCGGAAATCTTTATCTACAATCTGCCAATTCCGGATATTGTTGGAGGATTGGAGAAACCGAAAGAAACATTAGAGATACTTGTAAAAGGAGCCAAAAAAATAAATTCTATCGGAGTGGATTTCATGGTTATGCCATGCAATACCGCGCATTATTTTTATCCTAGCATGACAAAATCTATTTCTATTCCTTTCGTTTGTATTTTTTTGGCTACTGCTAAAAAAATAAGATCTCAAGGGTTTAAAAAAGTTGGATTCTTGGCTACAGAAACCACTATTAAATATAAAAGCTTTGATAGGGATTTCGAGAAAAACGGAATAGAGCTTATTTTTCCTAAAAAAATAGACCAAGACAAATTAACCAAAATTATCCTAAATATTTTAGCTGGCAAAAAACTCGACGAAGACAAGAAGAAATTGAAACGAATAATAGAAAAAATGAAACAAAACGACGCAGAAGCTATCGTACTTGCCTGTACAGATTTGCCTATACTGTTAAAACAAGAAGACGTAGATATCAAGGTCTTTGATACAGTAGAAATACTCGCGGAAACAACGATTCAGTACGCAACTGGAA
>ERZ1292623.3698-Hain-H51-01um-R1-3698-length-12913-cov-7_pt1 | contig 12913 bp, 13 predicted proteins | sample MGYA00564398_ERZ1292623 | MGnify/ENA primary metagenome ERZ1292623 (study PRJEB36523, sample SAMEA6512633) | groundwater metagenome | collected 2019-01-07 | study: AquaDiva: Metagenomics assemblies of 32 groundwater samples | reverse complement strand
TATTCTGATCGTAGACCTCCTATTATTGGTCGTTGACCAGGAGCGATATCGCGTAAAGGAGGTGAATCAAATTGCAAGACAAAACAATGAAATGTAAAGACTGTGGTAAGGATTTTGTGTGGACCGCTGGTGAACAGCAATTCTACCAAGATAAAGGATTTTCAAATCCACCTTCCCGATGTGCTGACTGCCGCAAGGCCAACAAGAATGCTAGTTTTGGAGGGGGAAACGGTGGAAACCGTGGACCTAGACAAGACTTTCCTATTACTTGTTCCAAGTGTGGTAAGCAAGACACTGTACCATTCCAACCGAAAGGAACGGATGTATTGTGCCGAGACTGCTTTAAAGCCAGTAAGGGACGATAGTAGGATGAGTTAGTAGTGTAAAATATTACTAACTCGGGGCCCATAGGCAAACGGTATACCACCTCGTTCGCAATGAGGAGTTCGGAGTTCAATTCTCCGTGGGTCCACCCAATTGACATTGGTTTGTAAAACATTTATTGTAAGAATATGCTTACAAAAGATGATGCCAATGTAATTCGTCAGATCGTCAAAGAGGAACTTAATCCTGTAAACAAGAAACTTTCTAAATTACAGAAGGACTTAGATACCACAATCAATTTCTTTGACACACCCTTACTTTCTAACTCGAACTAGAGTCTTTAGCTGATTTAGTTTATAATTTCATCAAATCTGGGCCCATAGCTCATTTGGCTAGAGCGCTTGCATGGCATGCATGAGGTGACCGGTCCGAATCCGGTTGGGTCCACCAGATAAAATATCTAATGTCTAATATTTAATGCCAAATAGTCGAAGGATGAAGCGGACGATGCGAGTCCAAATTGAGACATTCTCTTCGGCTGAAACATAGGCTACAGGCTCTACACTTGGATCTGGCGCCACATAGACATATGGAGTTGGGGTTGGTGTGGCAAAAGTGGGTAGTTGATAGTTGACAGTCACAGGGGTGGGGCTGGTTTTGACAATGATTTTTGGTGTAGGCGTCGGATTGGATGTGTAAGTCACACAAGAACAGTTTGTAGCGCTTGGGCACTGGGGATTGCGACAATAACCGCTGTAGCAAAACAAACCAGCTTTGCAATTTGAATGCGATCCACAGACGCCGCCACAATCGTTGGGTTGTCCAGGGGTGTTTGATGTGACTGGTGTGGGTGTTGGATTTGTGGTATTAACAACGACTACGATGTTGGCAGGGGTCGAATTGATGGTCATTTGTTGGCTGGCCATGTCTACGATTTGGGAATTGGCAGCGTTAAACGATATCTGAGAGGTCGAACCCGTACTAGTTTTTGGGGTAAACTTTAGAGTCAAAAAGTCAAAAGCAGTGGCAGGAGGATTGGCCCGATCGGCAGGTGACAAGCCCAAAGTAAAAGAAATGACACCAGTGTTATTTGCTGTTGCTGCGCTGGTGGTAGCAATGACAGTGCTTAGGCGATTGGTGTAGCCTATGTCTGTAACAGTAAGAACACTCTTGTCAAAATTTACTTCTACTTTAGCAAAGCTCAGGGGATTGTTTTGGGGATCGAGGACAACGCGAACGTCCAGATTGTTGACGTCAAACATTACAGTGCCTGTGCTGACACTAGCTTTGGGTTTGTTGACTAGTTGCCTCAGTTGCAAGATTCCAACCCCTGCAGCCAGTCCTACGACCAAAAAGGCCATTGCTAGAAGTGATCCGGTTTTTAATTTCATAAATAATTATTTATCCAAATAATATAATCTACACCATCTACTCTACCATCTTCATTGAAGTCGCCATCAAGGGCTTTGTTGGGGGTTGTATCTCCATAGTGGAGAACCCAGGTTGTGTAATCTGCTCCATCAACTTTGTTGTCCCCATTGGCATCACCAATTTTGCTTGTGCCAACCGGAGTCGGCGTTGGAAACGACGACGGAGTGGCAACTGGAATAGTGATGTTGATTGTAGCCTCACCAGCATCACCCAAGATGCTAGTTGGTATAGCGTCACCGTTGGTATCTATTCCACTTACAAGCGAGCCGGAATTTATAGTAACTGTACCAGTACCACTGGCACCAGATCTGACTTTGACTTTCAAATTGGCCAAAATTCCAGGACCTGTGACAGGTGTTGTGCCACTACCCAAAGTAATATGAATATCGTTACTGCCTTCTGAGCTAGATGGTTGCAAAACTGATGTTAAATAATTTCCTGGAGTAAGAGAAATAATATCAAAATTGGATGTGTTGATTACCAATTCAACTGCTGTCACTTTATAGTTGTGTGGATTGACGCCAATTGCCAAGTTTACTTCTTCGAGAGATGCAGCGTCTGTTTTGTCAGCTGAAAGTGAAAGATCAACCATGTCAGCTGAGGCTTTGGTTCTAGTTTCCTGTTTTTGTTGTGAAAGTTTGACAGCAATTCCAAGTCCTGCGACCAAGACAAAAACGCCCAGGACTGCAGATAGAGTCTTGAAGTATGAACTAACAGGAGGAGGAGTTTTGACTATTTCAACTGGAATTTGATTATCGTCCATGGCAGTGGTTTTATCTTACAACACCTAAAAGCTTTTTAGCAAATTGAATTAAGCGATCCCAAATAGAAACCGATACTTTTACTGGGATATATTTTATAGGTTGTAAAGTTGGGACTGGTGTTGGGGTTGAACAGGCGCATGTCGTAGAATCTGCACACATTGGGTCTCTACAAACATCGTCAAAGCAAAATAGTCCTGCCTGACAGTCACCATGTCCAGCACATGTTTGGCCACATAGTTTTATTGTTTTTTGTTGTGGTGGTGTGCTTTTGGTGGCTGGTTTTGTTTTGGGAGTAGAGGCAATCGTGATGGGAGTTGGTGTTGGCGTTGGTGTGGGGGTAGATATTCCTGAAATATTTATGGTGCCAGACGTTGTTTTTTCAAGTGCGTTGGTGTCGAGGTCAATGACAGCCACAGCAGATTCAGATCCAAATTCAATTTTGGCTGTACCAGTATTTTTTACCAAAAAAGTTAGGTTTGCCAGTACCCCAGAACCAGATCGGGGATTTGTGGGATTACTACCAATAGTTATCAGAAACTTTCCAGCCGTTGTTGTTGGTTTAATAAGCACCGTAGGTAAATAGTCCGTGATCTCGCTGGATTCAAGTTTAAGCAAATCCTCAGGAAAATTAACCTCGACGATTACAGCTGAGGTTTTTTGAGATTTACTATCGAGGGCGATGCTGGCCAATATTTTGTCACCAACTTGAGCTTCCGATTTATCTAAGATAATCGAAAGGGTAACGGGATCGTTGCTTGCTTTTGAATTTAAATTTTGTTGTTTTTGAGTGAGGTAAACACTAACTCCAAGTCCGAGAGCCAAAACAAAGACTGATAACAGGGCAGTCTTTTTCATTGACCTGAACCACCACTGCCAGATGGAGGAATTTTTCCTTCGGGGATCACATTATTTCCCTCAACTCCAGCCTCACAAACTATTATTTGTTCACAGGGGGCTTTGACACACTGGACTTCTTGGTATCTACAGCCTGTTGATAAAGATTCCTTAAAAACTTGAGTAGATCCACCTTTACCAAAATTAGCAACCAGGACATTGTAATCAAAAATAGTATACGGATTGCCAAATTTGGAAACCAAAGTGTTGTAATCAAAAATGTCTACTTTGCCATTGCCATCGATGTCTCCGGGAATGCTATTTACAAAGGTGATACTAGCATTAGTTGTATTGACCAAGATATCGCCAGTCTGGGGAACTCCATTTGAATCGATACCAGCTACTTTAGTATCTGGTCTAATGATCTGAATCTCGGGAACCTGCATCGGCTTGGTACCTGTGTTATCTTTAGTTTTGAAATTCAAGGTAGCTACAGTCAATATTCCGCTCTTAGGTGTGGTTTCAGTGCCAACAGAAAAAGTAAGCAGGCCAGGTTCAATACTATCCACAATTTTACCCAAGTTTTCAGGGAAGTCTGACGAATTTACAATACCCACAAAAGAAACTGAATTGTATGGATACTTCAAGTGGATCTCGGCAGAAGTGGCTTTAAGAGGAGAGGGCTGACCAATACATCCTGTTTTTCCCTCAATTGTTAGACAGGGTGCACCAATTGAGGGATTTTCGTTACTTAGGTTTAACATTAACTTTACGGAAAACGTTTGGCCTGCTGTGGGGATGACTGAGGTTTGGGCTGGATCAAAATACATCAATGGTCCAGGAGCCATAAAACTTTTTTCAAAATTTGCCTTGGGAAAAATATTCTGTCGATTTTTAACCAGATATAAACCTACACCCAAACTGAGTACCATTACCAAGAGTCCTCCAATACCAGAAATAATCAGTTTCTTTGACATCAGTTTAATTAAAAACCTTTTTTCCAAAATTTGCAACAAGCAAATTATAGTCAAAAATAGTATAAGGGTTGCCAAATTTGGACACCAGGATATTGTAGTCAAAGATGTCGACCTTGCCGTCTCCAGTGATGTCACTACTCAGAGATTGAGTGATAACATTAACTGGTGTAAGAGGAGACGACTCTCCAAAACCTCCATATCCGTCTTGATTCATGCGCCATTGAAGAGAGTAGGTTCCCGGAATAGTGGGTGCGGTGACAGAAAAAGAGAAATCCTTGCTTGCGTCGTCTATGTAGGGCACAGTTTCATTATCGTCGATATATACTTTTGAAATTCCCCAGGGCTGGTTGTTGTCCCGCAATAACGCAAAACCATAATTTTTTACCCATTCAATAAAGCCTGTGTTTTTCATAGATATAGTAATGGGATAAGTTTGCCCGGCTATCATTTGAGCAGGAATAGATTGACGAAGAAAAACAGCATTTGTTCGGAGGATCCCGCAGTCATTTGAGCAGGAATAATTGGGTATTGCGCCGTCCCAATCCGCTCGAGTATAAGTTGTGCCTAAATTATCTTTTGATTGATCAATGTCGTGTGACGCACTTCCCATTGTGTAGTTGTAAATTAAACTATCGGTTGTACGGTTGTTGTAGATTTCGGCATTGTAAAAATCGTCTATAACCAAACCCACCCGTGCGTTGTTCACGATGTTATCATGAATGGAACCTCCATAAGATAGAGTTTGATACCACGCATGTGCCCCCAGGAGTAATCCAAATCCACAGCGTTTTTTCGCCCCACAGTCAATAGTATTATTAGATACGACCGTGCCAGTATAGTTCCCACTTGTAGAAGGCCATGCGTGAATCATGAGTCCAGCAAAAGTGGAATTTGCATAGATGTCTGTGTGTCGAAGCGTATTGTTTTTAATCGAACAGTGTTGACAACCGCCCAAGATAAAATCTACATCTGTATTATCGACAAAGTCATTTTGTTCAAAAATACAATTAACACAATCGTGAACTGTCAAGCCATCTGCCCACAAGAGATAGGAATTGTGGTTGCCGTTGGCAATAAACAAATTGTTTAGAATCTTATTATTGCTTCCACTAGTTTCTAGCCCCGTTCCACAAAGGGCATTTTTGTTGATGCTATTGGTAAATTTAAAGTTTGCAACGTGGGCTCGCATATTAAATCCCCAGCCATTGCTTCCAGAAATGCAATTTGCTGTAGAAGAAGAACCTCCTCGGCCTTCTTTGTTGCCATTTATCACTAGATGATCTATGGTGGTGTCGTTTTGATAAATTTGTAAGATTCCGGGGAATCCGTCAAAACTTGGAGCAGCAATCAACTCTGCACAATTGTTAATTTTATTACTACATCGCGGAGCAGTAAGGTCGACCCCTGAAGTTTTAAGCGTGAGAGGCTTTTCAATTTTTATTTGATGAGCGACAAGATACTTTCCTACTGGCAGCTCGACAATATCATTTGCTTGGGCAAAATTAATACATGTCTGAATGATACTGGAAGCGTCATTGGTTGTACCTATAGTACAAGTTTGAGTTGCCGCTGATGTCGAAGACGAGAATATCATTGCACCTGCTACGTAAAGTATGTTTAGAAGAAGAATTTTCTTCATAAACTTTTCCCAAAATTAGCAACTAGGGTATTGTAGTCAAAGATGTCCACTAGATTATTGTTGTTTAGATCGGCAGAAGTAGCTGACATTTCTATGTCGCTAACGGCAAGAGAGACATTCCCACGTCCCAACATTTCAGGCCCTGCATAAGTTCCACCTATCTGGTATGGTCCAAAAGATTCTAGGGGAAGGTAGTTTTGCGCTATAAGCTTTCTAATTATATTTGTCCAATTGATATCGATTGTAGTTTCCCCTTTATTTATAAGTTCTGGTTGATTCCAATATCTTCCACCCAAATACAAACATAGGACATCGACTGCACAATACTCATTTTTTGTGGCAATATCGGTTGTGCTCCATTGGGGAACTTCTGGGCCTGCTGTATCGAAATTCATTTCCAGGACAAAGCTTTTTTGTATGTTTGGTACATACCAAGCTATTCCCGTAATAAATCGAGTTTTGGCAAATTGATTAGTATTTAGGTCGTTTATAGTAGCGAGCAATTTTGCATGATATAAAAAGTTATTTATTTTTGGCAAATTTTTTCCTCCCATATACAATACACCATAGGGCAGATTTTCTTGTAATCCAAGGTAGATATTACTGGTTGTTGGAGTGGTCCAATCAGTTGAATCCAGATTGAGAACCGCCGACAATTTATCATTAGTGTCAGTGTCCCATCTAAAAAAATATGGACAATTCTGCACACCTGCTGGTAATTTTGAATCAAAACTTTCATGACTATTTATTTTACAAGGGATACCCAAAGCTCCCATATCGGGGGCTAAAGTATAAAACCCACCTCCACTTGCAATGTTTCCAAAACAGCCTCCAGATTGATCCGAACAATCTTCAAAGTAAGTAGCATCTCTTTTGAAAGTTGCCGCCAATTTTTTGGTTAGTTTTGGATCCCAGCCAAAGTTTGAAAGGGGAATGTTTTTACCAAAACTTGATACAAGAATATTGTAATCAAAAATATCAATTTTAGAATTATTATTGACGTCGCCTGTCGAATTATATGCCGATACTCTGATTGGAATAAGAAAGAATATTAGTAATAAAAGAATAATCATATATTTTTCCCAAAATTAGCAACAAAGTCTAAATAATTTTCGCGATTGATGGTTTCCAAATGAGCATTTGGATATTGATTCAGAAAAGCTTTTTTGTGGATAGTTTTTTTGGTGGGTGAATATTTAAATTCCCAACCAAAGAGTGAGCCGTCGCGCTCTTCGACCCAATCGATCTCTTTTTTGTCCCAAGTCCGCCAAAAATAATTGTTGGCATAAATAGGGGAATATTGTTGAGCTTTGAGCCGTTCGCAAACCAAAAAGTTTTCCCAGAGTTTGCCTACATCGTCACGAGAGTCAAGATTGTTGAAGTTTGAAATAATGGCGTTTCTTATACCATTATCGAGAAAATAATATTTACTTTTTTTGGTGATTTCTGAGCGTAAATTGCGAGAATATCCGCGCAGATTATACAAGACGAATGATTTTTCCAAGAGATCTAAGTATCGGGCGACAGTTTTGTTATCAAGTCCCAGAGATGTTCCAAGTTCTGTTAGTGACACTTCGTTGCCGATTTGAAAGGCAATTAGCTTAAGTAAATCAAATAATACTTTTGAACTTTTTACGGTATCTAGTTCCAAAATGTCTTTTAATAGATAAGAACCAATAATATTTTTAAGATACTCAGATTTTTGAGCAGGTGACGACAGTTTAAATAGTTCAGGGTACGAGCCAAAGACCAAAAAATTATCCAATTGTTGTTTTAGTTCAAATTCGTTGTGAAGTGCGAGTAGTTCTGACTGAGCGACAGGATAAAGAACTTTGGTAATTACGCGTCCGACAAGTGGCTCGCCAACTTTATTTGACAAGTCAAACGATGAAGATCCAGTAGCAATTACTCTAATGCCAGGAACGTGATCAATTAAAATCTTTAGCCCAATACCTATGTTTGGGATGCGCTGTGCCTCATCTATAGCAATTAGTTCATAATTCTTAGCATATGCTTTAATTTGTTCGATGCTTTGAGACCCCAGAACATCATGAATATGTAGGTCATCTCCATTTTCTAGTTTATATTTGAGTTTTGTTTGTGAAAGAAACTCTGAAAGTAGGGTAGTTTTGCCCACTTGGCGCGGGCCATACAAAATGAGCACCTTCTTAGGTTTGATAAGTTGTTCTAAGTTATAATTCCTTGAAATCATCCTATTTAGAGTATCATAATTCCTTGAAATAGTCAAATTACAGGGATTTGTGAGTGACGAGTATAATGAGGCCATGCCAGCGCTCTTTCGCAACAAGCTGTTTTCGCCAGGTGTTTACCACATTTATCAAAAGGGTAGAGACAATCTTTTTGTAAGCGATGCAGATTATCAAAAATATTTAAGTAATTTAAAAAGATTTGTGCCCTCGTCTAGGATTAAGCTTTTGGCCTATTGCCTCATGCCAGATCACATCCATCTTTTGGTCCATCAGCCCGAGGGGCGAACTATTACTACTTTTATGCGTCGACTAAATACGGCTTACAGTATGTACAAGAAAGGAAGTCCGTTTGCAGGAGTTTATCGGGCAGCTTTGCTGTCTGGTGATAATGAGGCTTTGCATGCCAGCAGGTTTATCCATAGAAATCCTCACAAGATTTCAGTGAAGAAGATCGGTCCAATTGAAATGCGATCGATATCTGTCGAACATCCTTATTCGAGCTATAGTTTATATATAGAAAGGCATATTGGGAAATGGATAGATACAGTGCTCATATCTAGGTTAGTACCCGATTATCAAAAGTTTGTTGAGGACAACAGTATTGACTCTAAAACTGTTTTGAAATCCAAAACGATCGACTAAATACCTCTCCCTCGATCCCTCTCCTACAGTAGGAGAGGGAAGCTTCAGCAGGGTGAGGTATAATCAAAATATGGCAAATTTTGATCACAAAGAAATTGAGAAAAAGTGGAGTAAGTCTTGGAAAGAGAATAATCTCTACCGAACACCGAATACCAACCGACCGAAGAAATATATTTTGGATATGTGGCCATACCCATCGGGAGCTGGCCTACATGTAGGTCATGTCGAAGGCTATACAGCCACTGATATTTATAGTCGCTATCTGAGAATGAAGGGGTTTGACGTTTTGCACCCCATGGGTTGGGATTCTTTTGGTCTACCTGCCGAAAACTACGCTATCAAGACGGGAATTCATCCTTCAATCCAGACTCAAGAAAGCATCAAAGTTTTTAAGGAGCAAATGAACTCAGTTGGTCTCTCTTATGACTGGGAAAAAGAAGAAGATGCCAGTAGTCCTGAGTATTATAAACACACCCAAGAATTGTTTCTCGATTTATTCGACAAAGGCTTGGCTTACAAGGCCAAAGCTCCAGTCATCTGGTGTCCATCTTGTGAGACGGTTTTGGCCAATGAGCAGGTGGTTGATGACAAGTGTGAGCGCTGTGACAGTACTGTAATTCAAAAACAAATGGAACAGTGGTTTTTCAAGATTACAGATTATGCCCAAAGACTCTTAGATGGCCTCGAGACTATCGATTGGCCCGCCTCAACCAAGGCCATGCAGAGAAATTGGATTGGCAGAAAAGAAGGGCACACTGTCAAGTTTGATGATGTCGAAGTATTTACGACTAGAATTGATACTCTTCATGGGGCCAGTTTTGTGGCTGTGGCTAACGATTCCGAGGAAGGCTTTACAGGCAAGTATGTAACTAACCCGGCTACAGGCAAGAAAATACCAGTTTTACGGGCCGATTATGTGCTCGATACTTATGGGACTGGGGCCGTTATGGGCGTCCCTGCTTACGACGAGAGAGACCTGGTATTTGCCAAGAAATTTGACATTGAAATTATTCAAATGGAGCCTGATCCAAGCATGGAGAAATATGGCCAAAAGAAAATTCAGTATCGTCTGCGTGATTGGTTAATTAGCAGACAGCGCTATTGGGGCACACCTATCCCTATGATTTTCTGTGATAAATGTAATTGGCAGCCTGTGACGGCTGATCAATTACCGGTCAAATTGCCTTTGGATGTCGACTTTAAGCCCACTGGAGAGTCGCCAATAGCCAGATCTAAAACTTTTCAGACAGGTGTAACTTGCCCCAAATGTGGAGGAGTGGGAAGAAGAGAAGTCGACACTATGGATACCTTTGTTGATTCCTCTTGGTATTTCTTAAAGTTTGCCGAAGCCGACGTCAAAAAATGGATGCCCGTCGACCTCTATATTGGGGGCGACCATGCCACAACTCACCTTATTTTTGCCAGATTTATAAACCTCTTTCTCAATGACCAGGAGCCATTTGCCAAATTCTACAAAAACGGCCATGTCCTGGGCGAGGACAACCGCAAGATGAGTAAGCGTTGGGGCAATGTCGTCAATCCTGTGGCTGTGGTCGACAAATTTGGGGCCGATACCCTCCGGATGTACGAGATGTTTATGGGACCTTTGGATATGACCAAAGCCTGGAACACTTCTGGCGTCGAGGGCGTCTATCGCTTCCTCAATCGACTCTATCGAAAGTTCGAGGAAACCTGCGGAAAAACTGGTGAGACAGGTGCGGTTAACCGCTTGGTCAACGATTTAACCTTGCGGGTAACCACCGATTTGGAGACTTTGTCCTTCAATACGGCTATTGCGGCTATGATGGAGACCCTTAATCAAATGGGGGATGTTGATGGCAATTGGCCAGCTGCTTGGGAGGTCTTTGCCAAAGTCTTGGCCCCCTTTGCCCCCTTCATATCCGAGGAGATCTGGAACAGACTAGGTCATAAAGAATCAATCCATATCCAGTCCTGGCCAGACTATGACCCGAGTCTTCGGGTACAGGTACAGGTTACAGTGGCCATTCAGGTGAATGGAAAACTTAGAGACTTACTCAAAGATGGGCCTGATATTGAGCAGAGAGCTGCTGCGAGTGCTAAGATACAGCCATATATAAAAGGGGCGAACTATCGCACCATTTTTGTACCCGGTAAGGTCATAAATTTCATAGTCAATGTTTGATACCTATAAAAGGGAAATAAATGTAGCTATTGCGGGCCTAATCTTGATAGGAGGGGGTTATTATTGGTACCAGTTTAACCAGTTACAAGTGACAGAGTTGCAAGTGACAAGTATTAGTAAAGAAGCCATTGTTGATATCCAAGGTGCAGTCAATAAGCCTGGAGTTTATACAATGCCACCGAATGCTCGGGTGCAGGATTTGCTGGATGCCTCCGGAGGCGTAGCCGAAGGGGCAGATACAAAATGGATCGAAAGCAGTCTAAATAGAGCAAAAAAACTGATGGATAGTGAAAAAATTTATATACCTAGCGTCAATGACCAAACCACAAATCCCAAATCCCAAAATTTAATCAATATCAACGCGGCCAGCCAGGCAGAGCTGGAGACACTCGCGGGGATCGGGCCAACATTAGCCGCAAAGATAATCAATGCTAGGCCATATCAGAGCGCGGAAGAATTGGTCAGTCGTAAGATTTTAAGCGCCAAACAGTTTGTTGCCATCAAAGACCAGATCCAGACATGGTAATTCTAATTGCTCTAATCTTAATACAAGTCACAGGAAGAGTGACCAATGGAACAATAATGGCTGATCATCAGCGGTTTAGAATAGCCGATCAAAGCCTAGATGCCTACGAAGGCGGTAAAGTAACAGCAATTGGCAATCATCTAGGTGAAGTGATAAACAGTTATGGAAGCATTAAATGGCTTAGTGAAGCCCAGATCGTAAAATTTACTCCAGATTTTTGGTACAGTTTACGCTCAAAACTGGCAAAATACATCCAAAATTGGCTTCCGGGGGATGTTGGAGGCTTGGCTGTAGGTATTCTTCTTGGTGGATCGGGTCTTCTGAGTCGTGATTTAAATAATGCATTTAGAACAGTTGGACTGTCTCATATCGTTGCTGCCTCTGGCTTTAATTTGATCTTTGTTATTGGTTGGATCAATGCTTTAGGTACTCGCTTTTTTGGAAAAAGAACGACGATGCTGTTTGCTCTAGTTGGAACTATATTGTATATGTTCATTTCCGGCATGAGTTCATCAATAATACGTGCGGGAATCATGACTATCATTTCGATTACCGCATTATACTTTGGCCGAAAGAGCGATCCATTTTGGTCATTGATCCTTGCTGCGGTAATCATGATTATTGTTGATCCGTTTATAATTTCCGACATTGGCTTTCAGTTGTCGATGGCTGCGACAATAGGAGTTTTATTAAGCACTTCTCCTTTAGGCCTAATTTTTATGGTTCAAGTATTAACGGCGCCATTAATTTTGCATCATTTTGGAAATCTAAGTATTGTAGCTCCAATTGCCAATTTGGCAGTCGGTTGGACAATACCGCTAATAATGCAACTTGTGGCTTTAGGCCTATTTATAGGGCCAATTCTGTTTTTTGCTTGGCCATTATTGGCATTTATGATAGCGATCGTCAATTGGCTTGCCAAGCTCCCATTTGCCTCCATAACCGTTGGAACCATGGGCTGGGGATGGGTGATAGTCTACTACATTACTGTCGCAATAGTCTATAATCATGTCAATGATTACGATCGCCGACAAGATTCGCCAATCGATAGCCCAAGCCGCTGGAGTTAGTGTGGATGAAGTGACACTCGAGCACCCCAATTTGGAGTCTTTTGGTGACTACAGTACCAATATTGCCATAAAAAAGAAACTAGATGCCAAGGCTATTGCAGCCAAGATTCCAGGAGCCAGCGTAGCCGGTCCAGGATTTATAAATATTAGGCTGACAAACAATGATCTTATCGAAGCCATGTCCAGTATTAAACTTCCCAATATCGGTGCTGGGAAAACAGTAGTTATCGATTATTCGGCTCCCAATATTGCCAAACCATTTGGCATTGGCCACCTGAGATCTACTATTATAGGTCAGGCACTTTACAATCTTTATAAAGCTATAGGATATA
>ERZ1292623.3696-Hain-H51-01um-R1-3696-length-12918-cov-5_pt1 | contig 12918 bp, 14 predicted proteins | sample MGYA00564398_ERZ1292623 | MGnify/ENA primary metagenome ERZ1292623 (study PRJEB36523, sample SAMEA6512633) | groundwater metagenome | collected 2019-01-07 | study: AquaDiva: Metagenomics assemblies of 32 groundwater samples | reverse complement strand
GGCCGAGGACGAGTTTGGGCTTTGGGAGAAAGAATTCGCGGAAGGAGATGCAGAAGGAGATGAAGACCAAGACCCCGACGAATTTGAACATAAAATAAACACCTCGGAGAGAGCGAGAATAAGCCTTCCGGAAATAATAATCGTGCTCATGCTGTCCATCTTTACAGAGGCGGTGGAGTGGCTTGGAGATGCCGCCAATATACTGCCCGTTATAGGACAAGCTATTTGGTTGTTTACTTCTATGTATGGACTTATTATCTCGGCTATTCTTTTTATGTGGTCTATCTTTAGGGGAATGTATAATGGCAAGAGGACTGTATTAAAGCTTGCGGCTATGATTGGTGGTCCATTGCTGGATGCGTTCACCGCGGGCCTGTTTCCAGAAACTCTCACGCTGGCTGCGGCAATATTTTTGCACAACCGGCTTGAACAGAAGGACATAGACCACGCCTCTGGTCTATTAAACAAAGCTAGTAAAAAGTTATAGCGGCTTTATAACAACGTGTCGGCTACGATCCTCGCCCGTGCTTTCTGTTTGAACGTCCGGACGAACAGATAATTCCGTGTGAACGATTCTTCTTTCATATGCATTCATTGCGGGAAGCGAGATTTCTTCTCCGGTAACAGATGCTTTTCTCGCGGCAGCACGCGCTAATTTAACAATCAAATCTTCTCTTTCTTTTTTATAGTGATTAACGTCGACGAATACCGGCGGATGGTCCATCTTTTTCGCCATGAGCCTTGCGATTCTTTCAAGATTTAAAACAAACATGGGCAGACTCTCTCTATCGACAACTCTGTCGTTTATAAAAATCATGACTTTGCGCAACTCCTCGTCGGTCTCTATCCTAAGATCATTAAAACCCATAAGGGTGACCATTGTCTGAATTTTTGAGTGCAGCTCATCCATTGCTTTTCGCCACAGATTTATTGACTATTGTCTGCTGTATTATAGAGAAAACAGTGCTCGTAAGCCAATAGAGGCCCACAGCGGCCGGAAATCGTGTAAGAACCATAAGAGCTATTATTGGGCCCAAAAATACACTCATTTTTGCGATTTTTCTCGCTTGAGCCGGAAGTGCGTCCTGATTTTTTGATCTCGATATAGCAAGCTTGCCTTGGGCGTACTGTGCCATAGCGGCGAGGACCGCCAGTGGAATGCTGACTGAATTTAGCTCCACCACCCTCAAGAATGTGTGTGAAATATTCTCCGGCACAGGAACGAAAGAATATAGGAGAGAATACGTGTTCTCCGATAAGCCATTTATAAATAGTTTATAAAGCGCAAACAATATTGGGAGTTGAAGTATTAGTAGAAAAATCGGCGTAATAGGATTCACGTTGTTCTTTTTATACAACTCCATCAACTCCCTCGTTTGAGCCTCGCGGTTGTCTTTGTGTTTTTCCTGAATCTTTTTTACCTCCGGCTGAATTTGTTGCGCTATCCTTTGGTGTTTTGCTGTTTTGTGAAACAGGGGAAATAAAATAAGCCGTACGATGATGGTCAAAAATATTATCGCGAGGCCGAGGCTATTAAATGACGCGTGCTCGTATAGAAGAACGAGCGCGTTAAAAAGTGGTTGGGATAAAATTGTGCGAAAAAGTTCCGACATTAATTGTTTTTTAGCTTATCGAGCGCGGAAGCAACTTCTCTTTTCAGACTTTCATCGTACGCACCGTCAAGTTTATCAGAAGGGTTTATTATAACAAGATAGTCGGATCCGGGTTTTTTAAGAACTGCTACATCCTTAGCGAATGCTTCGGCGACAATTCTTTTTATTTTGTTTCTGTGAACGGCGGTCTTAACAGCGCCTTTTGCAACAATTACTCCTAGTCTACTGTGTCGCAGGTTGTTGGGAGAGTTTTTCACAACAAAAAGTCTCCCGCTGTAGGAGGTTTTTGCTCTGCGAGGGAAATTTTGAACTGGGACGCGATATTTTTTGGCAAGCATTAGACGGTAAGCTTAGCCCTCCCCTTAGCCCTGCGCCTTCTTACAACTTCACGCCCACCTGTGGTGCTTGTTCTTTTTAAGAACCCGTGTTTTTTGGCTCTTTTTCTCTTCTTTGGTTGATATGTTCTCTTTGGCATAGCGCAGTCCATTATAAACTCCTATGTGGTTGTTTGTTAAGTCCAGCAGAAAAAGTTCTCCACAGCACATTAACAACTTGTCGGTGTTTTTCCCGGTTGACTTAACCGCCACGTTTATTAAGATGGTCGTATGAATGATCGGGAGGAGCTCTGGCAGGCTGTGCTATCAGACATCGAACTGAAGATTTCACGGCCCAATTTTCTCACGTGGCTGAAAAATAGCCGCCTTGTTGAAAACCAAGACGGAGTAGCCTTAGTAGCCCTTCCGAACAACTTCGCAAAGGAGTGGGTGTAGGTTAAATATCATAACCTAAGCTTGGGCTCCATGAGGGGGCTGAGTGGCTCCGTAAAAAAAGTCGATTATATTGTGGAGGGGGCACTCTTGAAGAAGCCGGCGAGGCAAAGGATGTTAAAAAAGGCTCCTATTGTCATAAATGATGGCCAGTTGGCTTTTCAGGAAATGCGCGTCGATCCAAAAACAAGCCTGAACCCCCGCTACACACTAAGTTCATTTGTTGTTGGACCGTTCAATGAGCTTGCCCACTCCGCCACCTCGGCAATTATCGAGAACGTTGGTATTAAATATAATCCGCTTTTTATTTATGGCGGCGTCGGGCTTGGAAAAACACATCTAATCCAGGCAGCCGGAAATGAAATAATTAATCTTTACAAAGACCGCGTCCGCGTAAAATACGTGACTTCAGAAAAATTTACGAGCGACGTTGTTTGGGCAATAAGAAATGGGCGGGCGGAAGAAATTAAGAAAAACTATAGAGATGTGGATGTTTTAATAATAGACGACATTCAGTTTATAGGCGGCAAGGAAAAAACGGAGGAAGAGTTTTTTCACACATTTAACGCGCTCCACGAAAACAATAAACAGATTATTATATCCTCCGACAGGCCGCCGAGAGCGATTCCGACGCTAGAGGAGCGCCTGCGATCAAGGTTTGAGGGTGGGATGATAGTTGATATTAACTATCCGGAATATGAATCGCGGGTCGCGATAATAAAAACTAAGCTTCAGGAGCACGGAGTAGAGCTAAACGACGCCTCGATAGACATCGTCGCCAAAAAAATACAGAAAAACATAAGAGAGATCGAGGGCGTCCTAAATAAACTTCTTTTCTATCAAAACACGTACAGGAGGGCGCTCGACACAAACACGGTAGATAGAATAATAACCGAGGCTACGCAGCAATCCATGACCAAAGTGAGCCCGAGCCAGATTATAAAGGCCGTGTCTGCTTTTTTTGAGGTATCATCCAACGACCTTCTCGGCCGCGCTAGAAACAAGGAGTTTGTTGAGCCGAGGCAGATCGCAATGTTTTTGTTTAGAGACATGCTACATATGTCATACCCGGACATAGCAAGTAGGGTTGGCAAAAGAGACCACACAACAGCGATTTACGCTTACAAAAAAATAGACACTGGGATAAAAGAGAGCTCTGATCTGAGCCAAAAAATTATAATGATAAAAGAGGCCGTAAATAAAACTGTATAAACATGCTCTCTGTCTGTGGAATTTTTGTGGAGAAAAAAGAAACCAACGCGTTGCTAATTTTTTCTTTCACACAGAACACACACCTATCCCCTAGTTTTTCCACAGGCCTCGGATCAGAAAAAAGGTTGATAGATGAGTGTAGGGCTAAATAATTCTATTTATTCACAGAATTACACCGAGACTACAATAACAAAAGAATATAAAAATAATAAAGAAAAAGACTTACTGTGAAACTCGTTCTACTAAAAAGCAATTTGAAAAACGGACTCGATATTGTCGGAAGAGCAATTGGGCAAAATCTTAACTTGCCGGTTCTTGGCGGCGTCCTCATTAGGGCCGACGGGAACCAAATACAACTTTCCGCCACGAACCTGGAGCTAGCAATAGTGAGGGGCGTGTTCGGCAAAGTTGTCGACAGCGGCGCGGTTGTTGTCCCATACGCCGTGCTCGCAAACATTGTGAGCAACATCTCAAGTGAACGAATTCACCTGGAAAAGACAAAGCAGGGAAACCTCGAGTTTAAAACAGACAACTACACCGCAACAATCCAAGGAACAGACGAGAAAGAGTTCCCGATAGTTCCAAAAGTGGAAAAAAGAGATGGCGGGGTTGAGCTCGGGGCACAAGCACTAAAAGACTCGCTCGCAAAAGTTGTCATAGCGGCCGAAGCGACGGAGTTGAGGCCCGAAATCGCCGGAGTTCTTTTTTCCGGAGAGTCGGCCATGTTAAAGCTGGCAGCGACCGACAGCTTCAGGCTTGCCGAGGCAAAGATTTTAGGTAGCCAAGTTAAAGTAAAGGACAAAAAAACATTTGAAGCGACGATCCCCCTAAAAACAGCACAAGAGCTAACGCGCGTAATAGAAGACGAGGAAACAATTAGCCTTTATATCGAGAACAACCAAGCCCTTTTTGAGACAGAGAACACCTCTTTAGTCTCAAGGCTAATAGAGGGGGCGTTCCCTGACTACAGCTCAATAGTCCCCAAAAGTATAGACACAAAAATATCAGTAAAAAAAGAAGAACTAATAAGCGCACTGAAACTCACGGGCTCGTTTGCGACGAGATCAAACGACGTCAGGCTAAAAACTAGCGACAAAAAGATTATAGAAATTTACTCGAGCGACAACGCAGTCGGAGAGAATAAATATCTAATCCCAGCAAAAATAGAGGGGCCCGCAGTAGAGTCTATATTTAACTGGAAATATCTACTCGACGGCGTCCGCGCAGCGACCGGAAAAGAAATAACACTCGGCCTAAACGGAGGAGATAAACCAGCCTTAATTAAAGACCCATCGGACGACACGTATTTTTACATACTTATGCCGATAAGGCCCGCGTAGCCTATTTAAATACAATTATCTCTTCCTCCGCCTGAAGTCCGTCTTCGTCCGTGACTCGCAGGAGAATTAGGTTCTGAAGCGTAAGAAAGTCCGGATCTATATCAACGCTGTAGGTAAAATCCCTACGCGAATTGTCCATAGATTCGTCAACTAGGTCGCCATTTACGAAAAGCTCTACGCGCGAAACACGCTTCTCGGACGATATTCTAAATTTTGCCTCGAAAGAGTCGCTTATAAACGAACCGTCTTCCGGAGACAACGCCTCTATATCTATATTCCCACCATCCTCATCATCGGAGGAGGACTCGTTTACAAACTCAAAACGTCTTCGATCCACACTGTTTGTTCGGAGCCAATTTTGCACTCCCGCTTCCCAGTTTGGAAACTGTGGATCTCCGCGGCGGTCTATAAAATAAAGAATCGTGTGAAGAGACCCATCTATTAACTTGCCGTTCAATACCGGGTTGTCAGTAAATATTGGGGACGGCCTCTCGAAAGTCGCGAGCGGCTCGCTTTGGAGCGCCTTCGAGATGAAGTCGTGCCACATAGGAATTGCGGCGAGAATACTACTCCCACCACTAACGAGCGGGTCTCTATTATTGTTTCCTGCCCAGACTCCAACTGCAATCGCCGGCGTGTATCCAAAAGCCCACGCATCAACGTAGTCGTTTGTGGTTCCGGTTTTTATGGCAACCTGATGACCCGACACCTGTGTTAAAGGAAGGCTCGAGGAAAAAAGACCAGACCTAAGTTCAACGCTTGATAGAATGTCGTTAATAACACGAACCTCTTTTTGGGCAACGACCTGTGCGCCGTGGTCTTCATATTCTTCCAAAATTCTTCCAGTAGAATCCTCGATTTTAAGAATTCCAATCGGTTTTCTATAAACGCCATCGGCGGCCAAGGCGGCGTATGCGCCGACGAGTTCGATAAGTCGTATTTCCCCACCACCAAGAACAAGAGACAAACCGAAACGCTCCGGGTCGGTAAGTGTTGTGACGCCGAGCTTCGATAGTGTTTGAAGCGTGTTCGTTATTCCGGCAAGGTAAAGAGTTTTTACCGCCGGAATGTTTATAGATCTTGCGAGGGCCTCTTTCATGGTGACGGGCCCCAAAAATGTCGGGCTAAAGTTTCGGGGGTGATAGCACGACGGATTCCTGTCGCTGAAATTCACGACCCCAGAACATGCTGGGGCAAATTCGGTAGGGACATCCCACAAAACGGTGTCTGGTGTAAATCCCTGCTGCATCGCGGTGAGGTAAACAAACGGCTTTAGCGCGGAACCCGGTTGCCTTAATCCCTGCGTTGCGACGTTAAAATTCCCCTCGAATTTACAATTTGTTCCGGGAGTGCAGCCGCTAGGAACCGGATCGCCAAAGTAATCTTTAGATCCAACCATAGCAAGTATTTGTCCGGTCTGCGGATCGATTGCAAGTAGGGCTGCGTTTTCTCCACCATAAAGCTCACTGTCTCGCTCAACGCCAGCCACGACGGCGTCCTCGGCTATCTCTTGAAGATCTTTGTCGAGTGTTGTTATAACCCTTAGGCCCTCTGCGCGCAGAGACTCATCTCCATATTTTTCTTGAAGATAGTCTTGAATATAGATAACAAAATGCGGAGCAACGATTCCCGTTTCTGGCTGGTCTACAACGTCCGGCATCTCCTTCGAAGCGGAGTCAAACTCGGCGTCGTCTATGTAGCCCAACTCGCGCATGCGTTGCAACACCGTGTTTTTTCTTTCCTCTAAGGCGTCCACGTGACTTCCCCACGGAGAGTAATAACTTGGAGATTGTGGCAGGGCGACGAGAAGAGCAACCTCGTTAAGAGACAGGTCTTCGGTTGATTTTTCAAAGAAGATTCGCGACGCCGCCTCTATGCCGTAGGCATTGTGACCATACGGAACCTGGTTTAGGTACAGATCAAGAATTTCATCTTTTGTGTATTCCTGTTCAAGTCTGACCGCAAGAACCAGCTCTTTTATTTTTCTCGAGATGGTGCGCTCGTTGGTTAGAAACGCATTCTTCGCAAGCTGCTGCGTAATAGTTGACCCACCCTGCGAGATCCTGCCCCTTATAAGATTAACTATAAGAGCCCTTGCCACGCCACGCCAATCGAATGCAGGGTGGTCGTAGAAAGAATCATCCTCGATGCTTATAGTCGCCTGCCTAACAACGTCGGGGATGTCGTCGGAGCTTATTATTGTTCTTTTTTCTTCGCCGTAGATTTCATAAAGAATGGTCTCCCCCTCGCGGTCGTAGATTTTTGTTGACTGAGAAACCTGAATGTCCGTTATCTCTCCCGGGTCAGGCAGCGAGCGAATTGCGTTCAAAAAAAAGAGCAAAACGGCAAGAGCAAGCCCACCCGCGCCGACTAAAAGCTGAGCCCAAACCCGTTTTTGTTTAAACCAACGAATCACATTCACATTATATCAGCAAAACATAAACCGCCCCATCGGGGCGGTTTATGTTTACATATCTGAGTCGTCGTCATCCCCCGCATCATCCACTTCGTCTTCGGAGTCTGAGTCGCCGTCCTTAGCGTCTTCCTCTTTATCGCCTCCGAGGTCATCGCCCAATTCGTCTTCGTCCTGAGCGAGAATTAACTCTTCTACTGCTAACATTTTTAGTATTACTATAAACGACCTTTTTATTTACGGACGAAGTATATAGAAGACTTATTTTCTGTCAACCCCGATAGTAATAGGTCGTCCCGATAGTAGTATTCTACTACTATCGGGGTCAACCCCTACTTTGCGAACTCGAAAGACGTCCTAATAGCTACGGCCAACGCGTCGGATATATCGTCCGGTCCGTCGATGCTTTTTTCTCCGAGAGTGATGCATACAATTCTCTCTAGAGTCCTCTTGTCACACCTTCCGTCACCTGCCACCACGCTTTTTATATCAGTCGGCGAGAACTCAAAGACAGGAATCCCCATATTACCTGCGGTAAAAACTATCACCCCCCTGGCCTCCGCGACGGCAAGGGCGGTTTTTTTATTCTTCGAAAAAAACACCTTTTCGACGCCCACGGCGTCAGGCTTAAATCTTTTAATGAGGCCCTTTATCTCGTTTCCGATGTGGCTAAGCCTGTCGGTAGTATTTTTGTCCGCGTCTCCAACCAGGCCACACGCAAGCATGCTAAGACCGCCATCTTTCTTAATAACACCATAGCCGACCCTGACCGTGCCCGGATCAATTCCCAAAATAATCATCTAGGCTAGCTCGGCGTCTACAGATGTGCATATAGACATAACGCCGTCCACGCCATCGAGCTCTTCGCGCAAAGCGGCGATTTTATTTTTTGTTTCGCTAGAGACGGTCGTGGCGAAACGCGGAACGTATTTGCCGCCCTTTTTCTCAAAAGACCACATCAAGCTTCCCTGTTCGGCAACCTTGCATTCGTGTTCTTTTAAGACTAGCCTGATCTCTCCCATAGTTCTGTTTTTATTGTCCGTTGTAGCCTCAACAATAACGCCCACGCCGTCAGGGCCATACGCCTCAACTAGAAGATCTTCGTTTGCGCCACTACCGGAGGCCTTTTTGATTGCCCTGTCTATATTTGCAAGAGGCACGTTTTGTTTCTTTGCTCGATCAATCGCGCCTCTTAGCGCGGCGTTAAACTGCGGGTCTTGACCATCGCGCGCGGCGATAGAAATCTCGGCCGCAAGTTTTGAGAAGAGCTTACTCTTGCCGCTGTCCTCGGCGGCCTTCTTGTGTTTTATCTTTGACCACTTATTATGACCAGACATTGTTTTGCAATTTAGGTTACCCAAACATATTATAAGTTAGAGCTATGAGATTTAGTAGGAATTCGGCGTCCGACCGAATTGAAACAATAAGAAGAGAGGGAGAAGAACGAGACGCGCAGAGACGGGCGACCGTCGAGGTGGTTCCGTATTGGAAAGAAAACACAGTCGCGAACAAGGAGATACTAAACACCCTCGAAGAAAATGTCGCAAGAAGCGGCGGTCTTGCGGTAATTGCGCGAGACGGAGAAAGCTTAACCATTCTCCTAGAGACAACCGAAAACCAAAAAACAAAAGAGATCCTAGAGTCTCTAAAAAACGGAGGATACAACACCAGTTTATTTATAACCACGAAGACGAAACTAGACCTGGCGTGGGAGAAGTATTCATCCCAAAAAACGGACGTCTCACAAGCCCCGATTTCCGACAAGATTAACCTTGAGGAAAACACACTCGAAGAGATAAGAAAGAAGACAGAAAATAGACGCGGGGTGGAAGAATTCTTCAGAAGCCTCGACCCGCAAACAGCAACAAGCGCGCTACTGGGCTATATACTCGGAGCCGCGCTTGCGCTAAGAGCCTCCGACGTTCACGTGGAGAGAAACTCAAAAAAAGAATCACTCCTCCGATTTAGGATAGACGGAGAGTTGAGGGACGTAGCTAGGCTTGAAGAAAGACAATCGGACTTACTCGTAGGTAGAGTAAAGCTTTTAGCGGGACTTAAACTAAACATCCGCGACTCTGCCCAAGACGGAAGATTTACGATAGATAGCAAAAATGGACAAATAGAAGTTAAGTTTTCTGTTGTCCCCGCAGAGTTTGGCGAAGCCGTAGTTATGAGGGTGCTCGATCCGAGTATAATCTCCCTTGGGCTGAAAGATTTAGGGCTAAGGGAGGACGACGAAGATCTTATAGAAAAAGAGCTAAAGCGCCCGAACGGAATGATTTTAGTAACCGGACCTACCGGCTCGGGAAAAACAACAACACTCTACGCGTTTCTAAAAAAACTTAATACACAAAAGATAAAAATAATTACAATCGAAGACCCGATAGAATATCACATAGGGGGCGTTGAGCAGACACAAACAGATAAAAAAAATAACTATACGTTTGCAACGGGACTAAGGGCGGTCTTGAGGCAAGACCCAGACGTCATTCTCATCGGCGAAATCAGAGACGAAGAAACAGCGAAAGTAAGCATCGACGCAGCCCTAACCGGACACCTCGTCCTGTCAACGCTTCACACAAATAACGCCGCGGGCGCTATACCGAGACTTGTTGATTTGGGAGTAAGAACATCAACAATAGCGCCAGCCGTAAGGCTCATAATAGCCCAAAGATTGGTTAGAAAACTCTGCCCATCATGTAAAAAGAGAGCCGAAGTTGATGAGGCCCTAAGAGTTAAAATAAAGACATTTAAGAAGGGCTTGCCGAAAAGAGTTGCCCGTGAGAGTATGGAGGCAAGTCTATACGATGCGGTCGGTTGCAGTGAGTGTGAGGATGGATTTAGGGGGAGACTTGCGATAATGGAGATGCTTACGACTGGCAGCGAGATAGAGTCTTTAATAAAAGAAAAGGCGATTGAGAAAGAGATAGAGGCTGTTGCCATAAACGAGCAGGGCATGGTCTTAATGCAACAGGACGGCATAATAAAAGCACTGCAGGGCAAAACTACCCTTTCTGAAGTAGAGCAAGCTACGGGCCCCATCGAGTGGTAAGCGCAGAGACCTGCGGGTAAAACTAGAGACTAGATAATTTGGAATGACCCAAAAAACACGTTCTCTCTGAGGACTAACCAAGCCGGAGCTGAGTTGTCCTGAAGCTGGGAGGGAACGCAATTTATACCCGCAGATCCCTATGCTTCCCAGTCTTTATAACATAAAGTAACGTTACTGTCAATGATGACTGATAAACCCAAACAACACAAAGAAGACCCAACTATCGATACCGTTCTCCGTCCAGAGAGGTGGTCAGACTACATAGGTCAGGAAAAAATAAAAAGAAACCTTCAAATAATCATAGAGGCCGCGAAAAAGCGCAGCGAGCCAATCGACCACCTTCTTTTTTACGGACAGCCGGGGCTTGGGAAAACCACTCTCGCGAGATTGGTAACAAACGAAATGGGCGCGTCCATTAAAGTGACATCGGGTCCGACAATTGAAAGAGCCGGAGATTTGGCGGCAATTTTAAGCAGCCTCGGAGAGAACGAAATTCTTTTTATAGACGAAGCTCACAGGCTAAACAGAATGATAGAAGAGATTCTCTACCCGGCGATGGAATCGAGAAAACTTCACATTGTTATAGGAAAAGGCCCCGGAGCAAGAAGCGTATCCCTAGATCTCCCACCCTTTACGCTCATTGCAGCTACGACGAGAGTAAACCTACTTTCAGCTCCGCTTCGGGCAAGATTCGGAGCAACTTTTAAGCTCGACTACTACGAGGAGAAAGATATAGAAGAGATAATTAAACGTTCCGCAAAAATTCTCGGCGTCGAAATTAACGAAGAAGCAATCAAGGTTTTAGCAAAAGCATCGAGGTTTACGCCAAGAACAGCCAATCGTCTTCTAAAGAGAGCGAGAGATTATATAGAGGTTCACAATCAGAAGGAGGTTACAAAAGACATAGCGGAAAAAACTTTAGAATTTTTAGAGATCGATGAAATGGGTCTCGAAAGCTATGACAGGGTTTTTCTAAAAACGATTATCGACAAATTTGGCGGAGGCCCAGTCGGGATAGGTACCATAGCGGCAGCGCTAAACGAGGACAGGGGCGTCATAGAGGACGTTTATGAGCCATACCTAATGAGGATTGGTTTTTTGCGCCGAACATCAGCTGGACGCGTAATTGAGCAAGCGGCCATAGAGCACTTTGGAGGTGGGGTAAGTGGAAAGCTTCTGTAATCGGAGGACATGGTCTATTTCAAAGAGGTTCTGCCCAACCCCGCTGGCGACGACGCCCTCGGAGAGTGGATAAAATTAGTAAATACAGGCGAGTCGGACGTCGACGTCTCGGGCTGGACGATTAAAGACGCCGGCGGAAAAGCCTATATTTTAAGTACGACAATTCTCCCAAGGACAGAAATTGTTTTAGGAAAAACGGTAACCGGAATTTCTCTTAACAATAACGGAGAGACACTCACGCTAATCAACGGAAATGGAGTTGTGGTAGATATACTTTCCTATAAAACAGCTAGCGACGAAGAAATTATTGTAGCAAGTCGTTTCTTAGAAGCAGATGCGTCTGCGAATTTTCAAGCAACGACACTCGAAGACCTATCTCTCGCGGGGCGTGGCAGTCGGATAGATGGCGGCGATATTTCCCTTCTTGTAGTTGCCCTTGGTATAGCGCTCACAGCCGCGCTTCTTGTGGGAGTCTTTGTTAAAAAGGGAAACAAAAATGAAACGTAAAACACAAAGTGCAAGAGAGACACAGATCTTCGCAAAAGAAGTCGCCGAGAACCTTATTAAAAAAAGAAGAACCAAGAATGCCGTCGTCATTGGTCTTATCGGAGACCTTGGCGCGGGAAAAACCACCTTTGTAAAATCTTTCACAAGAAGCCTAGGAGTTAAAAGACGAATAACGAGTCCGACGTTTCTCATTTTAAGAAGATTTGGGATAAAGAGAGGGGCCTATAGAAACGTATTTCACATAGACGCGTATCGTGTTGGAGGAAAGGAGAGACTACCCGACATTAACTTTGCCGAAATTATAAAAAATAAATCAAACATAGTTCTTGTAGAATGGGCCGATAGAGTAAAAAGAGTTTTACCTAAAGACACTATTTGGGTACAGTTTAAATATGGAAAAGAGCGAAACGAGAGAGAAATTATTATTGATTGACGCAAACTCGCTCATACACCGTTCGTTTCACGCACTCCCCCCATTTAAAACTCCAGACGGCCACCCGTCGGGAGCCCTTTATGGCCTCGCGAGCGTCTTAATAAAAGTTCTCCGTGAGCGACGACCAAAATACATAGCTGCGGCATTCGACAGAAGAGAGCCAACACTAAGAGAAAAAGAATACGGAGAATATAAGGCCACAAGAGCGCCAACACAAAGCGACCTAGTCGCGCAACTAATAGAAGCTCACAACCTACTCGGAGCATTCGGTATAAAAACGTTCGACCTCGTGGGTTTTGAGGCAGACGATATTGTTGCAACAATGGCGAAGAAATTCGCCGGAGAAAAAACCCAAGCAATTATTCTCTCGGGGGATCTCGACACACTGCAGGTAGTCGA
>ERZ1292623.3695-Hain-H51-01um-R1-3695-length-12918-cov-14_pt1 | contig 12918 bp, 14 predicted proteins | sample MGYA00564398_ERZ1292623 | MGnify/ENA primary metagenome ERZ1292623 (study PRJEB36523, sample SAMEA6512633) | groundwater metagenome | collected 2019-01-07 | study: AquaDiva: Metagenomics assemblies of 32 groundwater samples | reverse complement strand
GTGAAAAATAAATGGATTAATGTAGATCCTTGGGGCTATAATAAAGGAGTTCCTTTCGGCAAACATACAATGGGGCCGATTGTTGACTGGTTTAGGTTTAAATTATCCTCAAATAAATCTTCTTAAGAATAAACTCAGAATAAAAATAATTATCCCAATACCAAACAAAATATAAAGAATTTTTTTATCAGAAACAGCTCCAAATATAGGAAATGGACCAATAAACACTATCCCTCCTCCTTTCACGGTTGATTTTCCACCAGAATTACTTAAAAACAAACTAATTGCAATAATTACTATTCCAATTATTAATATAAAGAAACCAATTGAAAATAATTTTTCACTTACCATTTTAATTTTTTTGTAAATACCTAATAACAAAATATGCGCCGCCAGAGATTCCCAAACTTGCATAAGCTACAATTAATCCAATATCGCAGATTCTTAATAATTTCTTTAAACTATTAATAGGCATTTCACTATTCCGCTGATTCCTATCTATGTAGTTTGATAGATAAAATGGTTGGACTATTGCCCTAAAAGTAGAAAAATTTGGCTCTTCTATTCTAAACTGTTGAAGATCCTTAGCCACTTCTCTTATCTTATCTAATAAACCCATCTTTACCCAGGTATCGGCCTCAATATGCCTGGTGCAGCATGCCCAAACTGTATTAATAAATCAATATCCCTTATTTCAGGATAATCGCAAGAGCCCCAGCACGAGCCTATCCATATGAATATATTAGAGTCTGTTTTTTCTCTTAAAAAAGATACTATTTCAGTCGCTTTTGGTTTTAACCCATCCGGTAGCTGAATCAATACATTCTTTGCTTTTTCCTTTTTTATTTCTTCAGCCGCCTTATCTAGCTCTAGGTTATACTTCATGTTTTATTATGACCTAGTTGTTTTTATAAAGATTATGATAAATTATAAAAACTATAAGAAGTCATTATTATGGATGAGAATACCAATAATGATGCTACTAATTGGGATTGTAATAATTAGTGGTTGCGGTCCTACTAGCATAAATAAGGAAGGGGATAATATGGTCCATAAGGATGTTTCATTTCAAACAGAAGACGGCATAAAAATATCAGGAGATTTGTATGAAGGGGGAAAGATAGGAATAATATTATTGCATATGTATGCTGTAACAAAACAAACCTGGAATGATTTTGCATTAGAGCTTCAAAAAAAAGGCTATAGCGTTTTGGCCATAGATTTTAGAGGCCATGGAACAAGTGATTTAAATTATAATGATTTTACAGAAAAAGATTTTAATAGTATGGTCTTCGACGCTAGAGCAGCTAAAGAGTTCCTAGACAAAGAAAAAACTATAGTTATGGGCGCAAGCATCGGCGCCAATATCGCTTTGAATTTTGCAAATGAAGTTGATGGTGTGGTTGCACTAAGTCCAGCTTTCAATTACAAAGGCATTGAAACAAGAGAAGACGCTGTTAAAATAAACAAACCGGTTTTAATAATTGTAAGTGAAGAAGATAAGCAGAGCATAGGAGATTCCAGAGAATTGAATAATTTAATCATCAACAGCAAACTACAAGTTTATGCAGGAAAAGGTCACGGAACTAGGATGTTAGATAGAGAAACAAAAGAATTAATTTTAAGTTGGTTAAATGAAAACCTTCAATGAAAAAATATATAGTAAATTAAAAAAAGTTCCAAAAGGTAAGGTTATTACATGCAAAGAACTAGCCCGTTCGGTAAAATCCAATGCTTACAGGGCAGTTGGCAATGCAATGAAAAATAACAAAGACCCGATTAGCGTCCCATGTTACAAGGTAGTTTGTAATAATGGTCTTATTGGAAATTACAGCGCAAAAGGCGGAATAAAAGAAAAAATTAAAAAATTAAAAAACGAAGGAATCAAAATAAAAAACAATAAGGTGATTAACCTAGATAAATATTTGTTTAGGTTTTCTTAATCAATCAGCTCAAGCTCTTCAAGCGCTCCATCAAGGCTACTTAAGTCCCCAATCGTATCATTAGCATTACTTTCGTAATTATCTTGTCCTTGCGTCTCGCTTTTCTCCTGTCTAACCCCGCCTTCATTAATTCCGCACCCAGAAATTATAGCTACCAAAACCATCAGGATAATTATTAATTTTGCGTAACTCATTTTCAAATTTTTGTAACGAAGGCCTGCCATAAAGCTTTAGCATCTAGGATTATCTGCTTCCTTTGTTCTTTGGATGTTGCTTTCCTAAATTCAACTTTTTTTTCTTCTATTGAAGATATTATGTCAGCTGCCTGTTCTTTAGTTATTTTGCCTTGCTCTTGAAGATCCTCTGCTCTTTCTTCTAAGTCATACAAACGTAGGATAATTGATACATATACATTTTTTCTTAAGGAATTTAAACATGCATTATCGTTAGCGCATGATTCTTTTTGAATTTTTATGTCTGTAATTCCCAGAATCTGATTAACACAATTTGTTCTTTCCGATCCTATTGGTAAAGCCCAACATCGTTGGGATCTTGAATAAATTAATACGCATTCTTCTCTTTCACCTTTATTAGTAATAGTTCTGCATTCTTCAGGGAGATATGCAATTTTTAATTCTCTGTTTAAATCATTTTCTTCTAATCCAAGTCTACAAGTCACTCGCTCCTTCAATGTATTTAGATTATGACATTTTAAAGAGGATAATACTTGTGAAACATAGGTGCATGATTCTTTTTCTGATGGTTTTGCTGTTTCAACTCCAGGGCAGTCAGTTGTTAAAGTACAAGTTCTTGTTTGTATTTCGTCTTTTTTACAGGGCCCCCATTCTGAACAGGACCATGTATCTTCTGTGCAACTAGGTTTACTTCTACTGCTTCCTCCACCCCCTCCTCCTGCTGCCAAAGCAAACGGCAATGTGACTATCATAAAAATTGCCAGAAGTTTTAAAATATTTTTTTTGATCACCTTGTATTTTATATAAAATAAATTTAAATAGTTTTCTGCAAAATCAATTAATGTCTTTTCTTTCCTCTTTAACTATTTCTGTGGCAAGCGGAATGCTTTTAGGAAATTCAATTCCCCTATTGGTAATTGTTTTGTGTGATTTCTTTGCCTCAAAAGCCTCAAGAAAGTATTTCTCTGCAAATTCAATATCAAATTCTTTGCAAGAAAATATGTCTACAAATGCATATTCCTGCTCAATAAAAGTATGAATTGTCGCATGAGATTCTGCAATAAGAACAAACGCTGATATCCCGCCTTTATCAAAACTCCCTTCTTTGCCAGGATAAGAGATAACTTGAGGTGGAGCAATCTTAGTCATTCCAATCTTTGCAGGAAGGTCATCAAGCAAGAAGTAAACAAGCTTGAGATCACTTAATTTTTCTTTACTGCACCCACGTAGATCTAACTTTAGATGAGGGCCAAATCCATACAAGTTTTGATTCATCTTTCATAAATATTAAATCCAAAAGGATAAAAAAATATAGAGAAAGTTGCTTAAAAACCTTTCTATTTTTCAAGCCAGCAACAAATAACTTTTTATAGATAGAGCAACTTTTCATATCGCATATGTATTACAATCTGGGGAAAAAAGAGGCAGTTCAAAAACTCGAGAGTTCTGAGCAGGGCCTAAGCGAAGCACAAGCAGCGTCAAGGCTAAAAAAATATGGCCAGAACATTATAGAGAGAAAGCGCAAAATTAATCCCGCAGGCATATTCCTCCACCAGTTCTTAGACCCACTAGTAATTATCCTAATCATAGTTACTTTCATCAGCCTGTATTTAAAAGAATACTTAGATTCAATAGTTATACTGGTTATCTTACTAATTAACGCCATAATAGGCTTCACAAACGAATTCAAAGCTGAAAAATCAATAGAGCTTTTACAAAAAATAAGTGCCATAAAAAGCAAAGTAATCAGGTCTGGCATAGCAAAGATTATCGATTCTTCATCTCTTGTACCAGGCGATATAATAATCTTTGAGGCCGGCGACAGAATTTCTGCAGATGCCCGATTGTTAGAAGCAAGCAACCTAAGCATGGATGAGGCAATTCTAACAGGAGAGAGCACTCCAGTGAATAAGCAGATCAATCCAATTGGAAATCATGATGAAAAGATAGTTGTTGCAGAACAAACCAACATGATATTCAAAGGAACAACAATTGCCTCAGGAAGAGGAAAAGCAATAGTTACTGGAACAGGAATGAACACAGAGATGGGCAAAATTGCCACCCTAGTTCAGGACGTTATAGAAACCAAGTCTCCACTCCAAAAAAAAATGAAGGATCTTGGAAAGAAATTAACAATCGGTACTGTATTTATTTCTATTCTCGTTTTCGGAGTTGGAATCTTTAGAAATCTAGAGGTCTTTGAGATGTTTAAAACAGCCATTGCTTTGGCTGTCGCTGTGGTGCCAGAAGGGCTTCCAGCAATTGTCACAATAAGCCTGGCTTTAGGTGTTAGAAAAATGCTAAAGAGCGACGCCTTGATAAGAAAATTAAAGGCAGTAGAAACATTGGGCAGCACAAGTGTAATCTGCAGCGACAAAACAGGCACACTCACAAAAAACGAAATGACGGTTAAAAAAATATACACAAATGATAAACTTTATGATGTCTCTGGCTCTGGCTACGGTTTAGAAGGAGAATTCTCGTATAAAAACAAAAAAGTAAATCCAGAAATATTTCATAATCTGCTTAATGTCTGCGCCAGTTGCAACAATGCAATACTTCCGAATATAGGCGATCCAACAGAGCTAGCTTTGCTTGTCTTAGCTAAAAAAGGCGGCATAAATAAAATAGAGCGCAGGGTTCATGAAATTCCGTTTGATTCTAAAAGGAAATACATGTCTACAACCCACAAGATACATCACGAAGAGCTCACTTTCTTAAAAGGCGCACCAGAAAAAATCTTGGAATTCTGCAATCATATTGAAATAAATGGCAAAATCCTCAAGCTTAATACCGAGACTAAAAATAAAGTTCTCAACAAAAATCATGAGCTAACAAATAACGCTTTAAGAGTTCTTGCTTTAGCATATAAAAAGTACGGTAAGACAATATTCTTAGGCTTGGCAGGAATGATCGATCCTCCAAGAAAAGAAGTTAAGGAAGCCATAGCGACAGCAAAGAAAGCTGGCATCAGAGTAATCATGATCACAGGGGACCACGCAAACACAGCGAAAGCAATCGCACATGAAGTAGGCATAGAAGGAAAAGTTATAGAAGGAAAATCAATAACGAAATCAAACATTAAAGAAGTTATTAAAACAGCAAACGTATTTGCCAGAATTGACCCAGAACATAAAGTGATGATCCTAGGCGCCCTTCAGAAAAAAGGCGAAGTAGTCGCCATGACAGGCGATGGTGTTAATGATGCTCCGGCATTAAAAAAAGCTGATGTAGGTATCTCAATGGGAATAAAAGGAACAGACGTAGCAAGAGACGCCGGCGACATGGTATTAGTAGATGATAATTTTGCTTCTATAGTTAAAGCAGTAAGAGAAGGAAGAATAATCTATGATAACATAAAGAAATTTATTAAATACCTTCTAAGCGCAAACATGGGCGAAATAGGAATAATCATAATCAGCCTATTGTTGGGATTGCCATTGCCCCTTTTGCCATTGCAATTGTTATGGGTAAACCTAGTTACAGATGGCTTGCCGGCACTAGCACTAGGAGTTGATCCTCCAGAAAAAAACGTTATGGAAAGAAAGCCCAGAGGCAAAAAAGAATCAATTTTAAGCAATACGTATGGATTTATGTTTGGACGGGCTGTTTTAGGTACTATAATTGTTCTAGGGCTATTCTACTTCTATCTAAAATCTAATCTTGATGAAGCAAGAACCATTGCTTTGACTACATTGATTTTATTTGAGTTATTCCTCGCATTTAGTGCGAGAAGCAACGAAAGCATATTCAAGCTTCCCAATAATAAATGGCTGTGGTATGCAGTAGCCTCAAGTATCTTATTGCAAATAATGATCATGTATACTCCTCTAAATATCGCATTCCATTTGGTTCCTTTAACACTGGCGCAATGGTTACTCATATTAGCAGCCAGCAGCACAGGCCTAATACTGTTTGAGGTGAAAAAGTTACTATGGCATTCTTAGCGGATATCGTATTTTTCACTATATTCGCTTTGGTTTTAGGAAAAACCAGCATCTGGATAGTGAGAAGCCTTTCAAAAATCTCTTCCTTCTTAAGGCTTAGCGAGTTTACAAGCGGATTTATTATTCTGGCTTTAGCAACAACACTCCCAGAACTTTTTGTCGGTATTAATGCGGCCATTAGCAAAAATCCCGCCTTAAGCCTAGGCAATGTCATAGGAAGCAATGTTGTTAACTTAACTTTCATATTGGCAATAGCCGTTCTATTGTCTAAGGGCATATCAATTGAGAGCAAAATAGTAAGGCAGGATAGTCTGTACATGCTATTGACAGCCTCTCTGCCGGTATTATTGATGCTAGACGGGAAGATTACAAGACTTGAGGGCGCATTATTAATCGTAGCTTTTTTCATTTACATATTCAAGGTAGCTAAAGATCGCAAAAAATTTGAAAAAACAGCAAATCAATACAAAAAATATGAGTTATTCAATGCCTTTGCAGTGTTTATCGTAAGCAGCATACTTTTGTTGATTAGCGCCAGCTTCCTTGTCAAGTTCGCTGTAAATATTGCAAGAGACCTGAATGTCGCCCCTATACTTATAGGAATATTTTTATTAGCTTTTGGCACATCACTGCCAGAACTGAGTTTAGCAATAAGGTCATCTTTATCCGGCCATAGCGGCATAACATTAGGAGACCTGATTGGGAGCGTTATAATAAATTCTACTTTAGTTGTTGGAGTAACATCTTTAATCTCTCCAATCATCGCAAATTATACTATATTTATTACAAGCTCATTTTTCATGCTGATAACTTGCTTGTTGGTAATGGCCTTTATTCATACTGGCAACAGGCTCACAGTTAAAGAAGGAGCAATATTACTTATAGTCTATGCACTGTTCACTATAATTGAATTATCTATAAATCTAGTAAAATAAAAAATAAATTATTTTTTTATCATCCATATTCCATAGATGATAAACAGAACAGTCCACCAGTTAACCGTCCACCAATAAAATCCACCCAAATCCTTTATCAAGAACAATACTCCGAGTATTAAAACAATCCATCCTATGCCTTTCGAATGGCAGCAACACGGACTAGACCCGCAATGCTTGCACATACCAGATGGAACACTTAAAACTTTAGACAAATTATTAGCATTAGAAGATTTTCTGCTCCTAGATTTTCTCTTCGCCATTAAAAATACACCCCCTATTTTCAATAATTAGGCGCGCATTTTACTATTTATAAATTAATGTAACTATTTTAAAATGGTCTTAGATCAATATAGATAAAATTCATCTTATCACAATCTCAAAGAAGTAACCTTAGAGATTCCGTTTTGCTGCATCGAAACTCCGTAGATATAATCCGCATCAGTAATAATATTATCATTATGCGAGATCATTATAATCTGTGATACCTTGGCATACTGGGCAATTAAGCGGGACAATAACTGGGAGTTTATCTTATCTAGTGTAGCGTCAATTTCATCAAACAAATAAAAAGGCGCAGGCTCGTATTCTTGTATAGCAAAGATCATCGCCAAAGCAGTCAATGTCTTTTCCCCGCCAGACAAGGAATGCAAATCCAAAAATTTTGTGCCTGCAAGTTTTACTCTGATATTAATGCCTCCATTAAGTGGGTTCTCCTTATCTTCTAACTCTAAATACGCGTCCCCCTTTGTAGATAAAGTTGAAAAAATCCTCTGGAAATTGTCTGCAATCTGCTTATATGTCTTTAAAAACACTCTCTTCTTTTTGCCTTCAATTTCGGCCATCAGCGCTAAAACAGCATCTTTTTCTTTTTGCAGAGATTCTTTTTTGTTTGTAAGCTCCTCAAACTCTTTTAATATAGTTTCATAAACATCCAAAGCCCTTAGGTTAACGCTTCCTATGTTGCTCAGTAATTTTTCAAACTCATTTATTTCTTTTTTAAGATCGTCACTAGAAATATTTCTTCTTAGTTTCACGCCAATATACGGCTCAAATTCCTGTTGCAATGCTTCCAGTTCAGCAACTGTTTTAGCTCTTTCAAGCGATATCTCGTTAATTTTCTTTTCAATTTCCCTTTGTCTGAAATAATCTTGCTCTATTTGCCCCTCTAGCTTTCTGGTTTCGTCCGATTTTTTATGCCTATTATCAAACAAGGACTTATAGTTCTCCCTAAATTTCCTTTCAGAAGCTTCAGCATCCATGAACTTCTGCTTACTGATGCTTAAGGACCATTTCAGGGACCTTTCTTCTTTGGAAAATTCTTCAAGTTCTTTTTTATGCTGTGCTATTATCTCTTCTATCTTCTCAATCTCAGGCTTATAAATAGATGATATCTGATTCTGAATATTTTTAATCTGGGCATTGTTCTGCGATATCGCCTCTCTTAATTGTTTGTGCTTCTCATGTAGCGATTCTATATTTGATTCTTTTCCCAATAGTTTTCTTTTTTCTCTTAATTTTTCTATCTGATCCTTAATCTTGTTTTCTTCTGATTCTAATGATTTAATCTTTTTTTCTAAATTTTTTATTAAACTTGTTAATTCATTCTTCTTGCTCCTAAGCTCCCCCATGTCAGTTATGCTGGAAACATACTGTAGCTTTGTTATTTCAGCTTCTAACATTGCCTTCTCTCTTGTCATTTTTCTTATTTCTTCCTGTTCATTCTGGTATTGCTTGGTTAGTTTATCAATCTCTTTCTTCAAGTTGTCTATTTCCAATTCTTTTTTTGATATTTCACTGTTAATGTCTTTTTGTTCAAACACACCGAGTGTTTTTTTCCTAAATCCTCCGATCATTGCTCCTGACTGTTCTGCAAGATCGCCGTCTAGCGTTACCATCCTAGTTCTTCCGACACCGACTTTTCTTGCAGTATTTAGGTCATTAACAACAAGCGTAGATCCAAATACATAGGAGAAGACTTTCTCAAATTTCTTGTCATATTTAATCAGGTTTTTAGCGACATCAATCACGCCGGAGAAATTCTTTAATTGCTCAAGCTCTTTTATATTTACCCTCTCCTGAATCTTGTTCAAAGGCAAAAACATAGCCACCCCGATTTTCTTTTCTTTCAAGAGCCTTATGCAGTTGGCTGCCGTAGCATCAGTATCTGTAATAATGCTGTTTATTCTCCCAGAAGCAGCGACCTCCAAGGCAACTGAATACTTGGGTTCTACTGATCCTAAAGATGCAATTGTTCCGAATACGCCTTTAATGTTTGAATCCAAAACAAGGGAAACTGCTTGGTTGCCCATCATAGACTGCGCAAGCCTAATCTTGGTGCCCTCTAAATTAGACAGCTCTTCTTTTAATGCAGCTAATCTATTTTTATTATTATCAATTAAACTGCTGGTAACGTTCCACTTGTCAACAGTCTTTGAAAGTTCTTCGTCGAGCCTATTAAAGTCGCCGATCTTTTTCTTCAGTTCAGGAGAAGAAACCCTGTCTATATTTGAATTTATAGCTTCTAATTCCTGGCTTAACTTATTTTTTTGTAAATGTTCGTTAGACAATTCATATTTAATCCTAAATAGTCTGCTTTGCAACGTTTCTAATTCTGATTCCATTCTCTCGATATTTGACACATCATGTTTTTCCTTGGCGCTATTTATTTCAGAAATAATCTTTTTCTCCCCTTCAATAAGCATCTTGGATTCTTTAGATAGTTTCTGCAATTCTGACTCAAGTTCCTTTATCTTGTCACTAATCTCTTTTTCATTGGCATGCAAGTCAGCAATTCTTTTATTTACGTGACTAATCTCATTTGTCACTGTTTCCAGCCTTATAGATTCTTTTATTATTGCTTCTCTCAAAGATTCTATATTTTTTTGCAGGGTTATCTGCTCTATTTCTCCCTTGGTCTCAATTTCTTTGTTTATCTCCTCAAGCTCTTTTTTCTTTAGCCCTATCCTTTCTTTAGTCTCATTGATTCTGTTTGTAATCTGTTCTATCGTTGCTTCTTGTTTCTTGATCCTGGATTCAATTTCATCCTTCTTAAATTCCTTGTCCTTCACCTGTAAATGCAAGTAGGTTGCTTTGCTTTCCTTTATCTTGGACTCGAGTTCCTTAAACTTCATCGCTTGGTCTCTTTCTTTTTTTAATTCCCTGAGATGAACTTCTCTCTCTTTCAATATTATATTTGCATCATTAAGCTTTTGATCAACCTTTTCTAATTCAAGAAGAGCCTTATGTTTCTTGTCTTCATAAACTGAAATGCCAGATATATCTTCTATTAACACTCTTCTGTCTTCAGGTTTCATTTCAGCGAACAATGTTATATCTCCTTGTAAAACAATATTAAACCCATCAGGATTAATCCTTGCTTTTGAAAGCAAGTCTACGACCTGTTGTCTTGTTCTTTTTTCATCATTTATTTTGAAAATTGAAGTGCCAGATTGTCTGACTATTCTGCTAATTTTTACAGTCTGCGTAGCAAGCGGAAATTCCTTTTCCCTGTTTGAAAAGAAAATAGAAACCTCGGCTTCTCTCATTGGAGAGCCCTTTTTCCCGCCATTGAAAATTAGTGATGCTACATTTTCAGCCCGCATCTGTTTTGAAGATCTTTTGCCCAAAACAAAAGTAAGCCCGTCATGCAAGTTCGTCTTCCCGCTGCCATTGGCGCCAATAAAACAATTGAATCCTCTACCGAACTCTAGTTCCAAGGGGTTTGCAAACGATTTAAACCCCCTGATATAGGTTTTTTCTATATAAGTCATATAATTATTTTCTCAATTTTGGTTTATATAGATTTTTATCTGCAAAATTCGTCGTCATTTGGGCGCTTAATGCTATATTATACCAAAAGTAAAATTCATTGGGGTAAGCAAAACAGAAAGCTATATAAATTTAAAAAATACCTAAAAATAGGCTGCCACGAGAATACTCAATGGAGCTAATGGCAACGCCAAGCAATGAGCTTGGGGGTTAGTGTCGCAGCCAATAATTATTATTCATATATCACACAAGGAGCAAGTTCAATCGTTAATCATACTTATTTAATATATTTATGATATTCAGGTAATTAAGATTTAATAAAACTTGTTCTTGATTATGGGGGGAGTAAAATGGGCAAGATTAGTCCAGTTTCATCTAAATACATAGTTCACTCTCAAATTCAAATTGAAGGCGTTGTTGACCGCCCAGATGTTATAGGCGCTATATTTGGTCAGACAGAAGGGCTTTTAGGCTCTGGGCTTGAATTAAGAGAGCTTCAAAGATCAGGAAGAATAGGAAGAATAGACGTAAAGCTAGAAACAAGGTCAGGCAAAACAGAAGGAGCCATAATAATTCCTTCTTCTTTAGACAAGACAGAAACAGCAATCATAGCTGCGGCTTTAGAAACAATCCAAAGGATTGGGCCATGCAATGCAACAGTTAAAATAGAAAAAGTAGAGGATGTTCGCGTCTCCAAAAGAAATTTCGTTATAGCAAGAGCCAAAGAATTATTAAAAAACCTCACTGATTCAGTGCTGCCAGACTCGCAGGAAATCACAGAAGAAGTATCGCAGTCAGTAAGAATGATGGACATATCAGAATATGGCAGGGATAGACTGCCTGCTGGTCCAAATATCGATGATGCAGAAGAAATAATTGTCGTAGAAGGCAGGGCAGATGTTCTCAACTTATTAAAAAACGGCATCAAAAATATTATCGGCCTAAACGGAACATATGTCCCACAAACAATAATAGACTTGACAAAACAAAAGATTGTGACTGCTTTTGTTGATGGTGACAGGGGCGGCGATTTAATAATGAAAGAGCTTCTTGATGTTGCTGAAATAGACTATGTTATTAAAGCTCCTGATGGAAAAGAAGTAGAAGAGTTGACAAAGAAAGAAATTCATAAGGCACTAAGGGCAAAAATAGCTGTCGAGCAATTTAAATTAGATCTTGAAGGCAGAGGCGTTGATAAAGAATCATTAAAAACTAGACCGCTAGCTCAAAAACAATACAACAACAAAAAAATCAGAAGCAGAAAAATCTCAATAACACAGGAGCAGAAAAACAATTTTAAAAAAATGCTTGATGACCTAATGGGTACAAGAGGGGCCTATATTTTGGATCAAAATATGAACATTCTCGGAAAAGTACCTGGCTCAGAATTGCTCCAAACCATTGACGGTTTAAACTCTGTTTTTGCAGTAGTTATGGATGGAGAGATAAACGAAGACCTAATAGCGATGGTAGAAAGGAAAAATGTAAAATTCATCGTTGGCGTAAATTCTCGCCTTGAACCTAATGAGTACAGAACAGAAATATTAACAAATCATGATTTGCAGGATTAGAAATATTTTTATATCTTCATTTCAATTAGCTTTGTTATGAAAAAAGGGGTAAATGATGAATTTGATGATTCTAATCAAAGGTTCATAATAAAAAACTACAACAAAAAAATATTAATCTATTTTATTTTGTTTATTGTTGTACTCCTAGGTATTCTATATTATTTCGGATTATTCTCAAAAGAATGCGAAGACAATGTCTGCTTTAATCAGGCCCTCCAGCAATGCAAGCCAATAGATTACGTTAAGCATACTAACAATAATGTCTATTTTTACAGAATTTATCGCTCATTCGGTGAAGATTGTTCTGTTAAGGTAACATTAGTAAGTGTTTCACCAGGTTCTAACAGGGATATTAAAGACCTATTAGAAGGAAAATCAATGAAATGCTCGATACCAAAATCATTGTTGCAAGACAGGAATCTTGATGAGCTTGAAAATTCATTAGAATATTGCCACGGAGAATTAAAAGAAGGAATATACGAATTAATCATAAAAAGACTTTATGGTTATGTTATCGGCAATCTAAACGAAATAATAGACTCTGTAAATAGATAATA
>ERZ1292623.3694-Hain-H51-01um-R1-3694-length-12919-cov-8_pt1 | contig 12919 bp, 14 predicted proteins | sample MGYA00564398_ERZ1292623 | MGnify/ENA primary metagenome ERZ1292623 (study PRJEB36523, sample SAMEA6512633) | groundwater metagenome | collected 2019-01-07 | study: AquaDiva: Metagenomics assemblies of 32 groundwater samples | reverse complement strand
GGTACCTGCCCAGCTACACCAGCTTTGTTCTGATGCTCTGGCTTGCCCCGTAGCCGCTTGCGTGGTACCGGGATTTCGATCGCTGCCTGCCCCGGTAGAAGCGAAGCTTTCTAATGGGGTGAAGATGGCGTTCGCCCAGAGTTTTCAACAGTATCGTCTCAAAAAGTACTCTTAATCGTATCATTGTGATACGATTAAGGGACTATATTGATACGCGTATGCCACTTCTTACCGAACGTCAGGCACAGATCGCATTCTTGGTCCAGGGCAAACCCGGAATGTCTTCTTCCCAGATCCGCAAAGGGCTTGGTATAGACATCTCGTTGGTAACCATAAAACGCGATATTGCCGCGCTTGTAGAAAACGGATATTTTACTCTGGAGGGAAGCGGCCGGTCTGTCACCTATTCGATAACGCGCCGCGGCAGAGTTCTCCTTCCGGTCGACGCGCATGCGTATGCCGCCCGTGAACCGGACATGCGCGGAGGCTCGGAGCGCTTTGACCTCGCGTTGTTTCCGGATTTTCCGCCGACGCTCTTTAATGGAGACGAATTGGCCGTTCTCGAAAGGGCGACAGAAACGTACCGGGAACGTTCGAAGGGAATGTCGCCCACGCTGCACCAGAAGGAACTCGAGCGGTTCGTCATCGAGCTCTCGTGGAAGTCATCTCGCATCGAAGGCAACACCTATACACTCCTCGATACCGAACGCCTCATCCGCGACGGGGTGACCGCAGAGGGGCATGCGAAGGATGAGGCGACGATGATCCTCAATCACAAGAAGGCGTTCGGTTTCGTGCGGGAACAAAAGGATGCATTTTCCGGGAAGATAGGACGCGCTACGATCGAGGAAGTACATCGGTTGCTCGTGGACGGCCTTGGCGTCGCTTCAGGCGTCCGGCGGGGCATCGTCGGCATCACGGGATCCATATATCGGCCGCTCGACAACGCATACCAGATCGATGAGGCGCTTGGGTCGCTCTATGATGCCACAGACGCGGCGCACGACGTATACACCAAAGCGCTGTTGCTCCTTGGCGGTATCAGCTACATCCAGCCATTCGAAGACGGCAACAAACGTACCGGCCGTTTAAGCGCAAACGGCGTCCTTATCGCTTCAGCCTGTGCGCCGCTCTCCTACCGCAACGTCGACGAGGTCGCGTATCGCGAAGCGCTTATCGTCCTCTATGAAGTCAGGTCATTCGATCCCCTGAAGCGTCTTTTTATCGAACAATACGAATTCGCGGCAACCCACTACGCGGGGGTGTAGATGAAATCGACCCGGAAGCCAAAGTCATCGAAGCCCTCACGAACATAGATCTTCCTTTATCCGCAATAGAGACCAAGTGCCTCCTCGCGCTCATGCGGAATGAGCATAAAGTGGATGATGAGAAATCCGGCGTCATCGTGTTCACGCGATTCGGCGTCATCATGTTCGTGCGACGACGGTTCGTGCGCGTGTGCGGAGATGCCGATGTGGAAGTGATCGTACGAGATTGATTTTCTCAAGGTGCTGATCTCGGGAAGGGCCAATAGTTGCCCGAGGTCGGTACTTCCCACCAGTCGCGATCCGAGTGCCGAGATCGGTATCTCGTACTCTATTGAGACAACCTCATACCCATGCACGCCGTACACCGGTCCGCCTCTTTTCACATCTTCTGGCGTCCCGTAATGCCCCATCGGAATTTTTCCGAGGCGTTCCGCTTCTGCTTCTTCCTCCGGATGTTCAAGCTTGACGACCGACGCGGGGAGGTCGTCGCGAGTCATCATTGTTTTCTGCTTCCAGACGTGACGAAATTGATCAAAGAAAAAAAGCGACGCAAAAAGAGTGACGAGAATGCCACTTAATATGATTCCTAGGTGGAGGTACCGCACCGCGCAATTGTAGCGTATCTTCTGTTGTGTATTAGCCTGGTGTACGTCTTTATGACGTGTAAAAAAGAATAGGCGTCTCGGAGTGCGAGACGCCTGGAAGTTCCGGTACGACGCCAGGCGCCGTGGCGGAACATGCAAGAACTATAGGGCACGGTGGGTGATTCGTCAATGAAGGGAACCGGCGGGCAGTTAAAACTGTGCCCCGCCCGCCGGCCTGGGCAGCCCCTACCTTACGGCGGCGCGTCCCTGCGTAGGCGTGTCAGATCAGGGCTTGAGACAGGCACCCGTCTTCGGACACACCTTGGAGCAGTGCGCCCCGGCGCTAGCACCGGTAGCCGCAGCGGAGGTTAGCACCCCCGCCATCAGCATGACTGCCACAAAGGTTCGCATAAGCACTCCTTACGCGAAGAGGAAGGCATCACAACCCGCTCGTTTTCGGTAGACAGCCGATCGATACACGGTCTGCGATTCGACCTAGGTCCCAGAGTGGACCTGCGACCCGGTAAGACCATACCTTTTTAAGCATGTCCAGTCAATGAAAAAGCGCCGCATGACCCGGGGGTCATGCGGCTGGTTTGATCACACTGTCCGTCATCGCGTCGTTCAGTTCGTCTTCTTTGCGTCCTTCTCGAGTTGCTCGTTCGGGACGATGCGTGGCCCACTCACCGCAAGCAGCAAACGGCGCGCTTGGCCGAAGCGGTCATCGTTGAAGCGCCACCACCACTTCACATTGCCGTGCATGACGAGATGGGCGTCGCCCATGTCGTCGACGATGACCCGTGCGGAAAGCGGATTGCCGCGAGCCATGAGAGTGCCCCATGACATGCCGAGTGCACAGCGGCCACCGGCGAAGGGGAGGAAGTCGTTCTCACCATCCTCGGTCTTCTTTTCGAACCGCGTCTTATTTTCGGCAGAGGCGAAGCACCACTTGGCGCCCTTGAGCGCCACCTCGAACTTAACGCAGTTGCCCTTCAGGATGTGGCCGTCCCACGCGGAGACGACGTCGTAGACGACGAGCGATCCATGCTTCGTCTTGTCTTTGTTCTGCCAGTTGTCCTTGAAGGCGAAGCCATGCCCCTCGAACGTGATGATCTCCGGCAAGTCCTTCGGTTTCTCCTGCGCCAGTGAGACACAAGGGAGAAGAGTGATTGCAAAGACGAGTGCCAATTTCTTCCGCATTGGATTCCTCTTCGGTTGGATGCGGCGTACGATGTCGGGCTACAGAACTACCCACCAGCATTTGAACCTATTTTCAGGCAAAGTGCAACTGACGCGATGCATTCGCACCGCGGTGGTAATATTCGAAGAGGTAAGCAGGGAGCTCGACATGCTAGCATTGTACGCCGCATTCCAACTACTCATCAGCGTGCCGTTCGCAAACTGCACGGCGCAAGTACCGGACGCGCGTCCGATGACGCCAAGGCCGGTGCTCATCTTGCGTCTGCAACCGAAGTCACACTGCCCGATCGTGCCCAAATCGTGCATGGTGTCATAAGACCTACGCGGGGCCGGATCCTTGATCCGGGCCCGCGCCGTCATTGATTTAATCAGCATAGTGTGGGATAGTACCTTCGGATACGCTGTGGGGCTGTCCCATGGCCTCTATCCGGTTTTGATACAACCGGGAGAAAGAAAATGCGAACAACAGGCATTATCTGCGGAACGATCTACACTCTCATGCTTGCCGCCGCTTCGTCGGCATCAGCCCAGCAGACGCCGCGGCCCGATCTCGTTCAGCCGCGGATCAAGATTGCGCAGTCCAGCAAGTGCTCGGAGCGTGGATCGCTCCCTGCATGCATTGCTTGCATGCAGAACATCGGTCGCAGCTATGGCGTCGCCGAGGCGTTCTGCATGAAGTACTACAACAAATAGGGCCGACCGCCGATAATTGGAGTTGGCAACGCCTATGACACCCGAGACTTTCAGTGCTCGGGTGTCCATTTTTGTAAATGGCTAGGCAGTTAAAGCAGATTTGGCTTAAAATGATGTGCAATAAATGGCTTGTATATTCGAATGCTTATAATTTTACTGCGTTAACTGCCTAGCCATTTTTTTGTATCGCACGCGCGGGGCTGCAGATCAAGGCGTACAAAAAAGGAGAGTGCGTTACACTTGCTTGCATGCATTTTATAACGACTATTGGTGAGCGCCTGCGTATGCGGCTTCTCCTCTTTGGATACGAACACCACGCCGTAACGACGGCAATCGCCTGGATCCGATCCATTGCAGACGACTCAACCGTGATCCGCGTCGAATTCCCGCGGTACTCGGCGACGCTCCGGTTTGCGTTTCCACTCAAAGCTCGCGACCTTCCGCACCGCGTAACAAGCGCGGCTCCTACATTTATCGTGCGCCCTTCAGGTCGCCCACTCGAGTCGGGATGGAAGCACGTCTTTCAATCGGACATCGATGTCATCGAAAAACGCATTCGCGAACCGAACGCGGCGTCGCCGTTCCGTTGGGGGCTTACCAACAATGACAGGATACACACGATCCAGCACGCGCGTACCACGATGCGCGATGTGCTTGCGACAAGTGTGTCCATCAATCGCGTGGTGCCGGTACGCTTTCTCTTATTTGCTGACGTGAATGTCGCGATCTGGATAGACGGATCGCTGCGCGGTTCCCATATCGTCGAGGGGAAATCAATGCGGGATGGGCTCACTGATGCCGCGCGACATGCGTTTACCGATTCGCGCTTCAAGCCGATCACCGCCGAGGAATTGGAACGTGCTCGCATCCAGATCGGAATATTGCATCCCTTACGGATGCCACTTTCGCGGCACGAGCGGCGTCGCAATCGGATCCGTGCCGAAAAAGGATATTCGCTCACGCGAGGAAACGCGAAAGGATTCTTCCTCCCCGAAGTGCACAATGTCCGCCGGTTTAAGGCACTTGACGATTTCCTCGCCGCTCTTGCTGATGAAAAAGCGGGCGTGAGCGCAGCGCGCACGAAAGAAGTGCGGGTGTTCGAAGTCGAAGATTTCATCGAGGGTGAAAAGGGAAGTGCGCCGCTATCGCTGTGCGGCCCCATGCTTGCTGAACGCACGGTGTCGACTGACGACCGATTCCGCCTCGCAGCCGACTGGCTCCTTGCGATCCAGGGACCAGACGGATTTCTTCCGGGGCTCGTGAGTCCGCTCACGCAACGATCGACACTCGATTGGCCGCGACTCGCGATGAGTGCATGGGCGCTCGCGGAATATGGAGAAAGCACGGGTACCTCTTTATATCGTGCCGCAGCCGAACGTAGCCATACATTTCTGCGGGCGTATATTTTCGATCAGTTGCGCACGATTCCGCATCACGCGCTCACGCTCGCTTACTTTGGGCGCCTCTCGCTCACGCTCGTAAAGACAGCTAACGCTCATCGTGCGGCCGCTGCGGTCATCGCACGCCGCGCCGGTCTTGCCGCGGATCCGATCCTTGCCGCGCAGTGCGCGGGGTTCCTTCGAAAAATAGGAATTTCGGACGGAGGGATCGCTGACGAGCTTGAGAAAAAGTTGCGCGCGGATTTCCGCTCTGCGCGGGATTCGGGCAGATCGATGAGTCTCGCGGCTTTTGCCGAACTTGCGCCGTTATTCAGGGGCCATGATCCTAGCTTCGCTGATGAGGTTTCAAAGTGGCTCATCAGCCAGCAGAAGGCAAACGGCGCGTTTCCGAATTTGACCGACGATGACTTCACGTATACCCGCGGCACGGGAAAAATATTCGAAGCGCTTGCGCGGTCCGGTGCCGACCGAGTCGCGATAGAGAGGTCTCTTGCGTGGCTTTTTTCCATGCACTACACTCAAGACAATATGTTTTTCATCCCCTCCGACATGCAACCGAATCTTCTCGGCGGCCTTCGGCATGACGATTTCAATACAGACGCATGGATCGATGCGGTGGGGCACTTGCTTCTCGGCGCCGCCGCGCTCCGCGCGTAATTATCATGCCCACGTCAGATACCAACGGACCGTCTCGAGACAGTGCCAAGTTGCTCGAGGCGGAGGATACTCGACGGCAATTCTTTCCACGACGGAACCTTATTTCCTCGCACGCTGATTTCCTCGCACGTGCTTCAGAACCTGCAGGAAGATATCGCTCACCTAAGGGTGCGGTCGAACAGCTCCACCGGGAATTCGAAAAATACCTCGCCGAATTCGGTGGCGAAGACGTGCGTCCGTCATATATATTCGAGAATCCACTGTACCCGGTGCCGCCTGCGTGGCAGGCCGTTTTTGACTACTTATATGCCGAAGGGGTCATATCCTCGCGTTTTGTCTCTTTTGAGCGGCTTTTCCATGACGAACCAAAGATCTATTCGCTTCGCCTTTTTTCGGTGTTTGGGAAAGAAGCGACCGACGGCCGCGCCCCCTCGACGCCCGGACACAGCAGGGGAGTTTCTCCGGATTTCGAAGAGGCGCTTTCAAAAGTGACCGGGGAATTCCTCGAGCGGTATCCGCTCACGTTGTATAAGCAAGAAGAATTTGTACGCGCATCGGTGAATGACCTGCGAAAATACAAAAAGTCCTTCCTCAATATCCACGCGCTAGCCGGTTTTGCTGACTGGCAAAAAGAACCACCTGGGCGACGCTTCGACGACACGAGCTTGTTCCATTGGGTGCCGGGCGTTGAACTGCTCTCGAACACCAAGGCGCTCATCCCGGCGCAACTGGTCTTTTGGAATTACGATGTGCGGCGCGAACCCGTCGAGCCGTATTTGCGGCAACCGATCACCAACGGTGCTGCCGGCCATTTCACGCGCACCGAAGCGATTCTCGCCGGCATATACGAGAACATCCAACGCGACGCGTTCCTCATCCGTTGGCTCCGCGGTATGCCACCACCACGCATCGCGCATGCATCGCTTCGCGACGAGACACTGAAAAAGACGATCGCAGAGTTCGAACGATACGGGTTCGAGGTGATTCTCCTCGACACGACGCTGGATTGCGAAGTCCCGTCATGCACGTGCGTTCTTATCGACACAACAGGCCGCGGTCCTGCTGTTTCGCTCGGGGGCGGGTGCGGATCCGACCTCGAACGCGCACTCATGCGCGGCATTGCAGAAGCGCACGGCGTTTGTCATTGGCTTCGCACGCAGCCGTACGGCACCGTACAGTTGAGAGCGGACTACAAGCCGTTTCGCGACCCTCTAATACAACAAGATGCTCGGCTTCTCCTCTGGGGCCACGAATCGATGCTGCAACATATACAGCCCTTTATTTCCGGAAAAGAAGTGCCGGTATCGCACGCAGATTCGAAATACCCGCGTGAATTCGCATCTCCCGAAGCCGAACTTGAACGAGTTCTTGCGACACTTCGCGCGAAAGGGGAAGGGTATGAAGTGTACGTGTATGAAGCGCAGCACCGGATATTGAAGACGTTGGGGTATGCGTCGGTACGGGTTGTCATTCCGGCGCTCCTCCCACTCTATCTTAATGAAATGGATGCGCCCGTTGGATCGTCACGACTCTCCAGTGTGCCCAGCGCATTCGGGCACTCGAGCGAAAGCGAATTGACGCCGTGGCCGCATCCGTTTCCGTAGGTGTGTATAACCTGTTTACACGGCACCTTCCCAGTGCATACTATGAGCATGGAAGTTCTCGTCCTCGTAAAGAAAATTTCGATCCTTTTTTCAATGGCGGTTGCGATCAGCGTTCTTGGTGCACTTGGTTTAGGCATGAAACGCGACTCGCATGTGGGCTCATTGATAACACCAATCGCTGAAGCCGATGCGCCAACAACCAGCGAATCAGCCGGCGGGGAGTGCGGCTCGGAAAGTTGCTGCGGATGCGAAGGATCGTCTTTCTAGCTTGTAGATCAACAACTCGTCAAAACTCTTCCACATCCATACGTATGCCACCAACAGAGACAACGAGTAACGTCATGGAACCCGAAAAGCTGGCACGTGGCGGGATGAGTAAAATTATCGCCTTCAGTATTTTAGGTATCCTGGTGCTTGCGGCTGGCGGTGCGTATTATTACTGGATCATGCCGATGCAAATAGAAGCTGAAAATAAGCGATATAAGGGAGCCTACGAATCATTACATGTCCCGCACCATGCCGGAGATCTTAATTCAGCGATTTCAGCTGGGCGGGAACTTCTCGAGACCGCTCCAACACCGACATGGGCAGCGCAGACGCAACTCATCATCGCACACGATCTCTATACGCGTAACAACGAGGGGGATCGAGCCGAAGCGTATACCATCTACAAGTCAATCGTGGCGTCGGAAAATGTGTTCCCGCTCCATCGGGCACTCGCGCTTGCGGAAATGACGTTCAATGCGCACATGGCGGGGAATCCGTCGTTCGCGACGACCTATCTCTTTAACGACGGCTCGTATGCGGAAATCCTTACGAAAGAGAACGACAACGTTCAGAACGCGTTCCTGCGTATGTACGAATGGTCCGATGATGTGTATCCGAATGCGTTTGCAAAGATCCAGATCGCGCTCATCCTTGGGCAACAGTTGTCTTCGGAGGAAGTCACTGATGAGGCACAGGCAGAGACTGCCCGCTCCGTGCAGACCTATGTGGGGGACGCTGATGCGCTCCTCGGTATTCGGTATGATAAAGGCCGGCTAGCGCAGCTCCATCTCTCGCGGGCAATGGCGCTCTGGATGAGTTCGAAAGTCTTGGGTAATATCGCCCCATTTGAACTTGAAAACGACGTTTCGAGAACGGAAACGATCGCGCGGGAAGAAAATAGCGTGCACGGTGCGATGGTCCTTAATCTCGCGAAAATTCTCCGCGCGATGATCCTCCAAGACAGCAAGAAAGCTGCTGAAGCGAAGGACGTTCTTATCGCTCTCGCGAACGATATCGCAGCAGGAGATCCGAAAGCGCGACAGCTCATGACAAGCTATTTCGGCGGTGTCGGTGCCCGCGAGCCAAATGACCTGATCCGGACGCAGTTCGTGGATCTCGCGCGGATTTCCCCCGAATTCAAGACGCTCCTCACGTCAAGCGGTTGGGCGTTCTAAAACGGCGCGTGCCAAGCTGGGTGCAGTTGGTATACTGCGCACCAATGGAGCCCGACTATTCACGCCTCTATCATCGCTCTTCGCAGAGTCATGCGAAAGGGCATCCGGCATATTCGAATGATCCCAAAGAGTGGCCTGAAGAATGGCTGACGACTTACTACAAAACGTATCCGCGATTCGAGCGAATTCCGCTCGATGTGATGCGTCCTGAAGCGGCAGATTTCTTTACATTAGTTTCGGAGCGGAAGTCGCGGCGTGATTTCACAAAGGAAGCGATCTCGTTGCGTGACCTCTCGATACTTTTAAAATTTGCTTGTGGCACGACGACACCGCTTGGAGATGGCACGTTTCGGCGCGCGCACCCGTCAGCCGGAGGACGATTTCCTCTCGAAGTGTATCCGATCGCTCTTCGTGATGAGGGTGATATGCGGGCAGGGCTCTACCACTACAACGTACAGGAGCACTCTTTGGAAACGCTCTGGGCGCGCGCGTTCTATGACGGTGAAGTTGACCAACTCTTTTCGTACGATTGGGTAAAAAAAGCATCAGTCGTATTCATCATGACCTCCGTCTTCGCGCGGACGCAGAACAAATATGGCGAACGGGGCTACCGGTACATCCTTCTCGAAGCGGGGCACATTGCCCAGAATGTGTACCTCATCGCCGAAGCACTTGGTATTAAATGTACAGCGCTCGTCGGTACGCGCGACGAAAAGCTCGAAAAACTCCTAGATATTGACGGTGTCGGCGAATCCGTTGTCTACGCAGTCGCGCTGGGGCGATAGTTTCCTCTGGTACAATGCTGCGATGCAAGTAGGACGGGTAACCAGTGCAGCCGGTATTGTGGCAATCGTGAGTCTCGTCCTCTTCGCAAGCGGCAGGCATGTCACGCTCGTCGAAAATGCAGCATTTGCGTTCGACCCCACGGCCGAGCGCGCGTTCCATTACGGCACCAGGCATTTCGATGCGTCGCATCCGGATATGTATGACCTTGATCGTGCGAGTTACTTTTTCGCAAAAGCATCCGAAATAGATCCTGAATATCCGTACCTGAACCACCAAGAAGCGCGCATCGCGTTTCTCAAAGGAGATTTCGCGACCGCACTCACTGAAATTGACCGCGAGATCGAAGTTTTTGGTACAGAACACGCGAATGCGTACTATGTCCGCGGGCTCATCAAGGGGTTCAAGGGAGATTACGCTGGCGCCGCAGAGGATTACGAGGTCTTCTTGCGCAAATATCCCAAGAATTGGGCGGCGATCAACGATTACGCATGGGTGCTTCTCAAGGGCGAACGGTACCGTGACGCGCTCGTCGCACTTGACTGGGGTCTTATGTATTGGCCGGAGAACCCATGGCTCCACAACAACCGTGCGACGGCGCTTTTTGAAATGGGACGCCTCGAAGCGGCACGCGAGGCGGCTGCCGCCGCCTCGCGTGCCGTCACGGAAATCACCGAAGCCGACTGGCTCGAGGCGTATCCGGGGAATGATCCCTTAATTGCCGCACAGGGCATCGCCGTATTCAAAGCGGCGGTTGAAGAGAATATGCACACCATAGAGCTTGCGCTCGAAAAAGAGCAAAAAGATATGCGATAATCCCCAGTATGACACGGCATCATTCCGTATCGGTGAGTTTTCGAGAAATAATCTTGCTCGCGGCATGCGCAATTCTCATTGCTGGAGCGTTTCTGTATGGTAATGCGGATACGCGCGAGCCGCTCTCTTCCTCGGAAACACGCTTCGTAGAGAAATCGCCAGGAGGTCTGCAAATCGTTCCCGCATCATGCCCATCGGAGCCGCCGCATTTTGCGGGGGACACCGGCACGCCGGATTGCAATCCTGAAGCGACAAATGGATGCACGATCACCGCAAGTCCGCAGAATATTCAAGCAGGTGGCAGCTCCACGCTGACGTGGAGCTTTGATTTGCACAGCGGCGGTGCGATTGTACCCGGTTTCGAAGCGACGCTGACCGGGTTTGGATCGGTGCCGCAGTCGGGGACGCGATCAACCGGCCCGCTGCAAGAAACAACGACATATACGCTTTCGGGTTCATCCAATTCCCCGTTTCTAGAGAACATTTCGTATTCATGCCAGAGGACTGTCGTCGTGGGAGATACGCAATGCACTCCGGCATTCAGTTGCTTCAACAACGGCATCCGCAACAGCTGCACCGGCGGCGTGACGCCATGCGGCGCGGGATTGGTCTGCCAAAACGCGCAGTGCGTCTGTCCCGGAGGCGGGAATTCGTTCGACGGCTCATGCGATTTTGTTGAGTGTCCGGCAGGGCAGGTCAGAAATCTAGCTGGTCAGTGCGTGGGCGGGCAGTGCGTCGAACAGGACTATTGTCAAGATGGTGATCGTTGGAGACGCAACCGCAACAACCAATGCTCCGATGGCGTGCTCGTAGAGCCATGCGCGTACGACTGCTCTGGCGGGACGTGCATTATTCCGACCTCCTCTGGCAACATCGTCGCCCAGCCGCGGCTCGTGCGTAGCGGCGAGACGACGACCATCAACTGGGAGACGGAATACATGGAGGAAGACTCGTGCACCGTGAGCGAGAACAATCCTGAAATTAACGACAACGGCTCCGGCCCCTCCGGCACGTTCGTCACCAGTGCAATTCGCATGCAGACGCGTTACACCCTGAATTGCACCAGTGCCGACGGCCAGGCATTTAGTGATTTCGACATCGTGAATGTGATCCCGATCTTCGAAGAGCAATAGCATATGAAAAAGATTGCAGCGGCATTTCTTTTTGCAGGGTTCGTGCCGCTTATGGCGTTTGCGCAGACCGCCGGCGAGGAATTGCGAGCGCAGATCCGCGCCGATCTCATGCAGGATCCCCGTGCATCAGCGCTCTCCGAAACCGAAATCGGGGGAATGGTGGATGCGCTTGCGACGCAGGCGGAAGAAGAGGGCACAGCCGACGCCTACCTTGAAGCACAGGATTCCTTCGACTACTCGTCGGCCTTCCCGCCGCCTGAAGAGCCGTCGTTCTTCGCGCGCACCCTTGCCTCCCCGATGGCGCTCGCACTCGCGCTCCTTCTCGCGCTTCTTGTAGCTGTTGGAGTGTATATTTCCCGCCGGAAGGCGACGCCTACCGAAATTTCTGACATCAGCGCCTAAACCCCGGTTAGAGAGCCATACAACCCGGCCTCTAACGGGGCAGGTTTGCAAAAAGAGGGAGAGTCGGGTATAGTACCGCAACGCTACGTCCCCAGATCGGGACCAATGGTTGAGGCACCCGCCCATCCGTTGTGGGCGTTTTTAATTCAAACCATGACCAACATGACCAAAAGCATCTTCGGCATCAAGGGGCGCATGACCCAGCACTTCGAGACAGATGGGCGTGTTTTTGCAGCGACCATCATCGAGGCGTCTCCTATGACCGTGACGCAAGCCAAGACCAAGGAAAAAGACGGCTACCAGGCTCTCCAGGTCGGTATCGGAGAGCGGAAAGCAAAGAACCTCTCGAAGCCGGTTGTAGGCCATTTGAAGGATCTCCCGCCGGCCCGCTTCATCCGTGAAATCAAGACTGACGAGGCGATGGAACGCGGCGCAAAAATCGACGCGTCTGTTTTCGCACCCGGCGATGTCGTCACCGTTTCTGCAATTTCAAAAGGTAAAGGCTTCCAGGGCGTCGTGAAGCGCCACGGTTTCCACGGCGGTCCGCGCTCACACGGCCAGAAGAACAAAGAGCGCGCGCCGGGCTCGATCGGCGGCGGCGGCCGCGCAGGCGGCCGCGTCGTCCCGGGGATGCGCATGGCAGGACGCATGGGCGGCGACCGTATCACGGTGAAGAACCTCAAAGTCCTCAAAGTCGACATGAGCTCGAACACCATCCTCATTTCAGGAGCGATCCCGGGAAAGCCGGGCACGCTCGTCGAAATCAATGGGTAACTATACAAAGAAAATAACTGTATGACTGCAAAGAAGACAACTCAAAAGACAGCCGCACCGAAGGAGGCGAAGGCACCAAAAGCCGACGCGAAGGCTGTGAATTTGAGCGCCGACATTTGGAACGCGCAGGGGAAGAAATCAGGGAGCCTCCAGCTTCCGGAGA
>ERZ1292623.3693-Hain-H51-01um-R1-3693-length-12919-cov-9_pt1 | contig 12919 bp, 13 predicted proteins | sample MGYA00564398_ERZ1292623 | MGnify/ENA primary metagenome ERZ1292623 (study PRJEB36523, sample SAMEA6512633) | groundwater metagenome | collected 2019-01-07 | study: AquaDiva: Metagenomics assemblies of 32 groundwater samples | reverse complement strand
ACCCCCAACCAACGGTTTTGGAGACCGCTACTCTACCAATTGAGCTACACACGTATTATTTTGTTTCCTTGTGTTGAGTATGTTTGCTGCAAAAGCGGCAATATTTTTTGTATTCAACTCTACCAGTTTGTTTTTTTTTATTTTTAGTAGTTGAATAATTTCTATTTTTGCACTGAGTGCATTCTAATGTTATAATATCTCTCATAAATTTTTTCTTTCTTTTTTTTTCTGCGAGCTGACGACCGGGATTGAACCGGTGACCTCATCCTTACCAAGGATGTGCTCTACCAACTGAGCTACGTCAGCCAAGAACATCATCAAACTTGTTGAGCGGGAGACGAGACTCGAACTCGCGACCAACAGCTTGGAAGGCTGTGACTCTACCAACTGAGTTACTCCCGCAAATTTTTTTCACTTCCCTTTTCAACATCTCTATCTTTTTTTTGATTCTCCACAACAAATATTTTTTTTCAAAAAACTTTTGTGGGTAGGGAAGGATTCGAACCTCCGAAGACCTGAGTCGACAGATTTACAGTCTGTTGCGTTTAACCACTTCGCTACCTACCCAACTCCAAGAGCTGGCGATGGGACTCGAACCCGCGACCTGCTGATTACAAATCAGCTGCTCTACCAGCTGAGCTACGCCAGCATAAAATCAAAAATAAGACACTCCATCCTTAAGATTATTCTTTGGATAGAGCATACAAATATATGAGATTTTACTTCAGATGCAACAGATTTGATCTATTATTTTAATTTATTATAAAAAAATTGATTTTATAAATCTATAATTTCGATTTTTATTTGTTTTTCTTTTAAATTTGGCGCTAAATTAGACATTGGATGATTCATTTTTTTATCCGAATCTTCCATTTTTTCTTTATGCTTGAAAATAAAAAAATCTTTTTCGTTACCGAAACCATTTTTATGTTTCATCAAATTGCAATCTTGTTCATTTATTTTATCAACAACAACTGAAATTTTTTTGCGGGAATTTTTTCTCATTACTTCAAATTCAATTTTGTCATCTTTTTTTACATCTTCCAAAAGTTCGGTAATATCATTTACATTTTTAATTCTGTCGATTCCCATTTTTACAATTACATCGCCAGCTTTAAATCCTGCTTTTGATGCGATACTTTCCTCTTCAACATTTTTTACCAGCACACCTTTTTTATCGGGCGAATCAAAATATTCTGCAAGTTGTTTATTTAAAGTTTCAACTTCCATTCCAAGTTTTACTTTTGGCTCCGAGCATTTGGAATCGAAGTGTTTCATCATTGGCATGTGTTGCATTTGCATTGAGAAGTCATTAGGCATTTCCATTTCAAATTCTTTTTCATGAAACTTTTCTTTTGGTCTTTCGCCAAGAGTAACAGAAATATCTTTTGATAATTTTTCTCGCAAAATATTAATTGTAATTTTTGTTTTCGGTTTTAATTCTTTTATAATTTCAACAACATCAGATGCTTTTTTAATTTCTTTATCATTTATTGAATTTATCACATCTCTGTTTTGTAATCCTGCTTCTTTTGCGGGACTATTTTCCATCACTTCTTCTATTTCAACTTTTTCGTCGTTGACTTGTTTTAACATTACTCCAAGCCATCCACTATTTTCTTTTTCATCTAAATTTTTCATAACGATGACTTTTTTCTTATCCTGCAAGTTAATTGAAAAAACTTCCTGCAATCCAAAAATCAAAGTTACAACAATTAAAAAAATATATTTTGACATTTTATTTTCCTTTCAACTTTATTCTTTTGATTTAAATTCTTTAACAAAAACATTTCCATTGGTTGTGCGGAGAGAAATAATCTCTCCTCCGCCGTTTAAATTTATTTTCGAACGAATATCTTTATTGTCTTTATCAATCTCATAAAAATCCATTTTAAATTCAGAGGTTACATCAAACTGCGATTGTTTTCGCCAATCATTTTCAATTAAAACAGTAACCGTTGCTTTTGCTTTTGGTGAAACAAACAGCAAAATATTTCCGCCAGAGGTTTTCATCGAACTTGCGCCACTTGGAATAAGCTCCGCGCTAATATCTCCGCCAGCAGTTTTTGCTTCAATTCTACCAATAATTTGCTTTAAAATAATATTTCCGCCAGCAGTTTTTGCTTCAACCAATCCATTTGCACTTTTTAAAATAATATCTCCGCCGGCAGTTTTTAAAATTGCGTTGTTCGAAACATTTCCAATTTCAATATCGCCGCCAGAGGTTGAGGCTTCCGCATTTCCATCAACATCTCCAATTTCAATATCGCCGCCGGAAGTTTTTACAACTGCATTGCCACCAACATTTCCAATTTCAATATCGCCGCCAGATGTTGAGGCTTGAATTTTTCTTCCGACGGATTTAAATTTTATATGTCCACCAGATGTGCTTACGATTCCATCGCCACTAATTCGTTCGCAAGTGATGTCGCCGCCAGAAGTTTTCATAGTAACCGAACCGTGAACAAAATTTGTTTTTATATTTCCACCACTTGTTGATGTTTGAACTACTCCATTAATTCTTCCTTGAAAATTTACATCGCCACCTGCTGTTTTGATTTCAACATTAAAATCTTTTGGAATAGTTATTGTGAACTTTGCTCCATCCCATCCCCAATGTGTTTTATAATTTACGCTGACAACATTTCCGTTGTTTATAATTTTAAAATTTTCCAGATTTTCAGAATCAATTCCCTCGGCTTCCACAAGAACTTCATTTTTGTCCCACGATTTTAAATCAACATCGCCACCGCAAGTATTTAATTTTAGTAATCCTCCAGCAGTTACGGGAATTGATTTTTTTATTTTATCACTATCAGTTTCACTATCATAAATTTCTTTAGAAATAATTACTTGTGTTAGAAAAAATATTATCATTAAAAATTGTTTCATATTATTTTGCCTCCTCAATTAAATTTGCCGCTTGTAATTTGATATAATCATTTTTATCGTTTTTAGTAAATTTCTTTAATGCCGTTTTGGTTTCTAAATCAAGAGATTCGCCGTTTAAAGTTTTTGTTGTCAAAAAATTTATTGCGCTGGTTCGCAATCCAACATTTTCATCGTTTCCTAAAATATGAACGACTGCGCTTCTAACTTCATTATCAAATGGAAGATGCAATAAATTTTCTAACGCAATTCTTCTAACTCCGGGATTTTCATCGAACATTGCAACTTTTGCAATCGAGCGAGAAAATGAATTTGAAATTTCTTTTTTCTCGGCAATGTAAATTGCAACTGTGTTTAATAATTGTAAACGAATTCCGGGATTATCGTCGCGCAGGATTGCATGCTCAACTAATTTTTGCATTGTTTTATCGCTTAAATCTGAGGCATACCGCATTGGCGTAACCGACTCGAAAAATAATTCCAAATTACTTGAATTACTTTCGGTGGTAATATATTTAAATCCTGAAATAAATTGTTTGCCCTGTTCAAGTTTTACGGCATCGGCTGATGAAAGAATATTTATTGAATTTTCAGATTGCGAAGAAACATTTAAAAATTTATATCCAATAAAAATACCAACTATGAAAATTGCAAAACTCGCGCCAACAAATTTTAAATTTTCTGTGAAAATATTTTTTGCAAATCCGAAAATGTTTTCAAAAATATTAGATTTGGAGTTTTCTAATTCCAAATTTTTTCTTAAATCTCTGCGAACGGAGTAAAGCAAATCCATCGGAACTTCTTTTTCAGAATTTTTTACATCTTTAAATAATTTACCGAGAGCAATCTGCTCATTTTGGCAAATCGAACAATTCAAAATATGATTTTCGATTTCAGTAAATTGTTCCGAATTAAGCTCATCGCTTAATTTCAAAATCAAAAGTTCTTCGTAGTATAAATGTTCCATATTTACCTCAATTAAATTTTAATATAAATCACTCAAAGCAACTCTCATTTTTTGAGTTGCATTGAATAAATATTTTTTTACAGTTCCTTCTGCGCATTCCATCATATTTGCAATTTCTTTTAATTTAAATTCTTCTAAATGCCTCAAAGTAAAAACAATTTTTTCTTGCTTCGAAAGAACTTCCATCGCAACCTCAACTCGTTCCTTAATTTCTCTTCCTTCAACTCTACTATTTGTTCTGGAATCAGATTTCAGCATTGCTTCAACTCCCGGCGTTTCATCATCGTCATAGTTTTGACTATCGTAGATTGAAATATGTTGGTATTTTTTTTTACGCGATTGTTGAGTGAGGCAAACATTTGTTGTGATTCTATAAAGCCAAGTTGAAAATTGACTTCGCGATTCAAAATTTTTAAGCCCTTTGTAAACTCTGATAAAAACTTCTTGATAAATATCTTTCGCTTCATCTTTATCTCGAGTAAATTTTAAAGCAAGCGCAAGCACCCGTTTATCGTAACGATGCACCAATTCTTCAAAGGCATTTTGGTCCCCCTTCAAAAACATTTGAATTAATTTTGTGTCGTTTAGCGACATAGCATTTAAATTATATTTTTGACAATTTTAAAAAGCAAATGGTTGTAGAGTTTTGATTTCCATTTTGGTTTATTTAAATTTACGAAAATGAAAGTTGATAAATAGTGAGATTAAAACAATTAATAAAAAAATAAAAAGGAAATTTTATGGAATACAATACAATTTTATTTACGAAAGAAAATGGATATGCGATTGTACAATTTAATCGTCCCGAAGTTTTAAACGCATTAAATACTCAAGTGATGAATGAGGTTGTTACGGCATTTGAAGATTGCGACACAGATGAAAATGTTGGTTGCATTATTTTAACTGGAAATGAAAAAGCTTTTGCCGCCGGCGCTGATATAAAAGAGATGGCTGAAGCAAATTCGGTTGAAATGATGAAGCGCGACAATCTTGCACGATGGGAAAAAATTAGAAAAATTAAAAAACCAATCATTGCCGCAGTTAGTGGATTTGCGCTTGGTGGCGGTTGCGAAGTTGCAATGGCTTGCGATATTATTATTGCAAGTGAATCGGCTAAATTTGGTCAGCCAGAAATTAATATTGGTGTAATGCCCGGCGCTGGCGGAACGCAAAGATTAATTCGCGCTGTCGGAAAATCAAAAGCAATGGAAATGATTTTAACTGGCGATTTTATTTCCGCTGAAGATGCAATGCAGTGGGGATTAGTTTCTAAAATTGTTCCGAACGAATTTTTACTTGACGAAGCAAAATCGCTCGCAAAAAAAATCGCATCAAAAGCGCCAATTGCAATTAAAATGGCGAAGGAATCAATTTTAAAATCGTTTGATACAACAATGGAAGTTGGTTTAGAAATGGAGAGGAAAAATTTTTACACTCTTTTTGCAACCGAAGATCAAAAAGAAGGAATGCGTGCATTTATCGAAAAACGAAAACCGCAATGGAAAGGAAAATAAAATTGAACATTTTAGTTTTATGCACAGGCAACTCTTGCCGAAGCCAAATGGCAGAAGGTTTTTTGAGAAATTATTTTGGTGCGAATGCAACAATTTACAGCGCAGGAATTTACGCAAGTGGCGTCAACCCAAACGCAATTAAAGTGATGAAAGAAATTGGAATTGATATTTCAAATCATACATCAAATAAAGTTGATGAATATTTTAATATTAATTTTGATTTCATAATTACAGTTTGCGATAACGCAAAAGAGACTTGCCCATACTTCCCATCAAATGCAAAAAAAATCCATCACAATTTTCCCGATCCATTTTATGCGATTGGCGCAGAAGAGGATATTTTAAAATCATTTCGATTTACTCGCGATTTGATTTTGGAGTTTTGTAAAGATTTTTTTCAGAAGTATAATGTGACAAATTAAACTTCCGACAGAAAATCTTGTCAAAATACAAAAAAGAGATTAAAATGAACGAAAAACAAGATATTATGGTCCCAAAAAATTTAGCAATTAGCGAAAGCGGATTTCTTTTCTCCCCATCAAATGGCGAATCTTTTACATTGAATGAATTAGGAATTTGGATTTTTAAATTACTCCAATCTGGAAAAAATAAAAAAGATGTACTAAACGCGATTATTTCGAATTATGATATTGACGAGAAATATGCAGAGTACGATTTGGAAGATTTTTTATTTCAACTCGAAAATTTTTCGTTGATAAATAGAAAATGAATATAGCCATTACAGGTTTAAACTCGACTGACAATCCTGGACCTGGCGTTCCTGTAATTCGTAGCATTCGTGCAGAAAAAAAATTTAAAGGACGAATCATCGGGCTTGTTTATGATTCTCTCGAGCCGGGAATTTATTTTGATGATTTAATTGAATCATATTATACAATTCCCTATCCATCAAGTGGAAAAAATCTTCTTTTAGAAAGAATTTCTTACATCCACAAAAAAGAAAAAATTGATTTAATTATTCCTACGCTTGACTCTGAAATTTTAGGATTTATTTCAATCGAAAATGATTTACGCAAAATGGGAATCAAAACTTTTCTTCCCACAGCAGTGCAGTACAATTTGCGAGCAAAAGATAAACTCTTCAATCTTTGTCAAAAAAATAAAATAAAAGTTCCGAGAAATATTCTTGCTACAAGTTTAAAAGATATCGCGACAATTCAGGAACATTTTTCATATCCAATTGTTGTAAAAGGAATTTTTTACGACGCAAGCATTGCTCACAATTTTGAGGAGGCAGTTGTCGCTTTCAATAAATTAAGTTTGAAGTGGGGTTATCCAATTATTATTCAGGAATTTGTTCATGGAAGTGAATTTAATGTTGTTGCGCTTGGTGATGGTTTAGGAAATACAATTGGCGCCGTGGCGATGAAAAAACTTTACATCACCGATAAAGGAAAAGGTTGGAGTGGCGTAACAATTGATGATGAGGAAATTTTAAAGATTTCTAAAACTGCAATCAAGGCGATGAAATGGCGAAGTGGATTGGAACTTGAATTTATAAAATCTTCCACCACAAATGAATTTTATCTTTTAGAAATAAATCCCCGTTTTCCTGCTTGGGTTTATCTTGCACCAAATGCTGGGCAAAATTTACCTTTTGCGCTTGTTGAGCTTGCAATGGGGAAAAAAATAACCCCATTTACAAAATACAAAATAGGCGCAATGTTTATACGGACTTCGTGGGATTTAATTAGCGATATGTCCACTTTTGAAAAAATTACAGTTAATGGAGAATTAAAAAAATGAGTAGCAAAAAAAAATACGAGCGTCCAATAGTTCAAAAACATTATTCTGGTTTTATGAATAAAATTAGCTCATCTCCAACAACTCAAATTAAATCTGAAATTGATGGAGTTTCAGTCAACGAACTTGTTAAAAAATTTGGCTCTCCTTTATTTGTAATATCTGAAAAGAAAATTCGACACAACATGAAAAATGCTTATCGGATTTTTAAAAATCGTTATCCGAAAGTTCAATTCGCTTGGTCGTATAAAACAAATTATTTAAATGCAGTCTGTTCAGTTTTTCATTCCGAAGGATCTTGGGCAGAGGTAGTTTCTGGTTTTGAATATGAAAAAGCTCGCAAGCTCGGGATTCCGGGAGATAAAATAATTTTCAACGGACCGAGCAAATCAAAAGAAGAATTAATTCGCGCAGTAAAAGAAAAAGCAAAAATTCACATCGATCATTTTGATGAATTATTTCAACTATCTGAAATTACCGAGTCGTTAAACGAAACTGCTTTTGTCGCAATAAGAGTAAATATGGATATTGGAATTTATCCAAGATGGGATAGATTTGGTTTCAATTACGAAAATGGCGAAGCGCTTCAAGCAATAAAAAGAATAATGTCTTTTAAAAATTTGGAATTGATTGGGCTTCACACGCACATCGGCACATATATGATGAATGCCGAATCGTATCAAATTGCGGCATCAAAACTTGTTGCGCTTGCAAAAAATATTAAAGATGAATTTCAAAAAACTATTCAGTACATCGATCTCGGCGGTGGGTTTGCATCAAAAAATAATTTAATCGGGCAATATCTTCCATCAGAAAATATTATTCCATCTTTGGAGCAATATGCCGATGCAATCACAACTGCACTTTTTGAATTTTCAAATAACCGCGACGAACTCCCGATGTTAATTTTGGAAAGTGGCAGATCTTTAATTGATGATACTGCAAGTTTGATTTCGACAGTGCTTGCAAACAAGCGGCTTTCAAATGGCAAGCGCTCTATTATAATAGATGCGGGAGTAAATATTCTTTTCACAAGTTTTTGGTATAAACATTCGATTTATCCGACCGAAAATGGTGGAACAAGCTCTGAGGATTCGGCAATTTATGGACCGCTTTGCATGAATATCGATTTAATTCGCGAATCAATTCCGCTTTCTCCTTTAAAAAAAGGTGATAAAATTTTAATCGATACAGTTGGCGCGTATAATATGACGCAGTGGATGCAATTTATTTCGATGCGACCGAATGTTGTTATGATAATGGATGATGGAACTGTTGAATTAATTAGAAAAGCCGAGACGCTTGAAACTTTAAATAATCAGGAATTGCTTCCGAAGAAATTTCAATCTTAAATTGATGAACTTTTTAAAATCAATTTTACTTTCCTACTCGCAAATATTATTTTCAAATCGTGTTTGGTTTGGTGCCATTGCGCTTTTGTCAACTTTTATTTATCCGCAACTTGGCGCCGCAGGACTTGTTGGTGTAATTTTAACAAACACAATCGCTTACATACTTAAGTATGATAAAAAAACAATTGAGAGTGGTTATTTTGGATTTAATGGAATCTTACTTGGAATTGCAATTGCATTTTACATAAAACTTTCACTCTTCACATTTTTAATCTCTTTAATTTTTATTGCGATACTTTTTTTTGCAAATATAATTATTGAAGATCAATTCCGCGTTCATCTAAAATTACCAGTGATGAGCATCCCTTTCGTAGTTACATTTTTTTTCTTTGCACTTTTCATTTCAAATTTTACTGGCATTCAGTTCCTTCCAACTTCACTAATTGATCAACATAATTTTAATTGGCTACCAATATTTTTTAAAAGATATTTTAATTCAGTCGGAATGATTTTATTTATTCCATCAATCTCGGCTGGAATTATTTTAACAATCGCGCTAATTATATTTTCGAGAGTCTCTTTTTTACTCTCTTTAATTTCATTTACAACTTCTTTTTTCCTTGCAAAATATCTTTTACCGCAATTCGCCGAGAGTCATTCAATTTTAATCGGGCTCAACTCAATACTTTGCGCAATTGCTTTGGGAGGAAGTTTAATTATTCCTTCTCGTAAAAGTTTTATTTTAACAATTCTTGTTCAACCAATTGTAATTGTAATAATTGGAATTGTTTTAAATATTTTCGAGGGAACGCGATTCCCTGTTTTAGTTTTACCTTTTAATGTTGCAGTGCTTTCAATTTTGTTTATGATAAAACTTCGCGAAGGAGTTACAAAATTAATTCCGATTTATTTTTTGCCCGGCTCCCCAGAAGAAAATTTTTTCTATCATTACAACACAACAAATCGTTTTAAAAAATTTCGCTATTTGTTTGCAGAACTTCCCTTTTTTGGAAAATGGAAAGTTTCGCAGGGCGTAAATGGCACATTTACTCATAAAAATCAATGGCGAAATGCGCTTGATTTTGTCGTTTGCGATGATGATGGAAAAGAATTTTCTGGGAGTGGAAATTATTTATCCGATTATTATTGTTATCGCCTTCCGGTGGTTGCTTCGATTGACGGCGTTGTAGTAAAAGTAATTGACTCAATCCCAAATAACCCAGTCGGAAAAATAAATGTTGAACAGAATTGGGGAAACACAATTATAATAAATCATGGTGCGGGACTTTTTTCATCATTATCTCATCTTGAACCAAATTCCGCAAAAGTAAAACTTGGCGATTATGTGCGCAAAGGAGATTCTATTGCACTTTGTGGCAACAGCGGACGCTCGCAGTATCCGCATCTTCATTTTCAATTTCAATTAAGCGATAAAGTTGGTGAGCAAACTTTTGATTTTCCATTATCTTCTTTTGTGGAAATTGCACAAACAAATAATTTTAATGCTGAGGTGAAATCCTTTTCTCTTCCAATTGAAAAAAGTTGTGTACAAAATATTGAAACTGATATAAATTTAAATCGGGCTTTCGATTTTCAAGTTGGTAATAAATTTGTAGTCAAAGGTAAATATAAAAATCGATCGTTCACTGAAAACTGGAGTGTAAAAATAGATTCAATAAATACTATTACACTTGTGAACGAAGCAAACGATTCAATTACAATTTATCCCACTCCGCGAATAAATTATTTTACGCATTACAATGGTTCAAAACATTCTGCGCTTTATTCTTTTTATTTGTCTGCGTTAAATATTCCATATTTTTATCAAAAAAATTTAGTCTGGAACGATACATTGCCTCTTTCAAAAATTCCAGCATCAATAATTTACAAGTTTGCAGATTTATTTTTATTTTTTGGCGCGGTGATTGATGTATTTTGTAAATTTTCTTTTGACCAAATGAGTGAGGATAGTTTTAGTTACAAAATAAATAATAAAATTTCTATTTACGGAAATCATATTTTTAGTTGGTACAAAGATGAATTCAATTCTACTTTGAGTGTTAGTAAAAACGGATCGATTGAAGGGTGGCGGGTTTTAAATAAAAATAATATTATATTTAATTGTCAAATAGTTGAAAGGACTATCTTATGAAAAATTTATTTTTTGTTTTAAGTTTTTTTATTTTAACTGGGCTTTTGAGTGCACAGCAAACTACTGGCTCGCAAAGCATGTTTTCGGCTTCATATAACTACGAAAAAAATGGAGACTACAAAAACGCTATCAGCTCTATTTTAAAAGTATACGATAAAGATAATTATTTTATCAATCTTCGTTTAGGTTGGCTTTATTATTTAAGCGCTGATTATAATTCTTCAAAAAAATATTACGAAAGTGCAAAAAATATTTGTGGCTCTTGCTCCGATGCACAACTTGGTTTGACGCTTCCACTTTCGATGCAAAATAATTGGAGTGAGATTGTAAATATTTATAAACAAATTCTAAAAAAAGATTCTCAAAATTATTCTGCTAATTTAAAACTGGGGCAATATTATTTTAATAATCGCGATTACGCAAATGCAAAAATACATTTTGATAAAATTGCAACAAGTCTGCCAGCAGATTACGAAAACACACTTTATCTTGCTTGGACATTTTATTATTTGGGAGATTTTACCGAAGCAAAAGAAAATTTTTTAGTAATAGAAATGTTAAGTCCAAACGATCCTTCGGCTTTGGAAGGATTGAATTTGATTAAATGAAGAAATGGTTTTTCGTTTCACTAATTTTATTTGATTTAAGTTTTGGGCAATATCAATTTTCGACTAAATATTTTTCTACAACTGGAAATTATACCGACTCGTTAAAATCGAAAACCGCAGGCGATTCTTATTTCATTCAGTTTGAACTGAAAAATTCAATTCGCGTAATCGCTCATTTGGATAATTTGCAAATAAAAAATTCAACTTGGCATTACGGCCAAAAAAATTATTTACTTAATACTACTTTTAGCAGTTATCCTTGGTTTTATAATTTTACTGTTGCGCAAATTTCTGGCAAATTCGATTACCAACCTTCAATTTATTCTTACAACGATAATTCAAATTTATATTCTGCTGGCTTAACCTATTATAAAAATCTTTGGTATTTCGGTGGGCAAATTACACATTTGAGCGCAAGAGGCATTTTAACTTCAGACTTGCTTACTCAACAAAAAATTAATTCTCTCACATTGCGAGTTGAAAAATATTTAACTCCTCAAATATTTTTATCTTTTAAACCGCATTTTGCAAATTTAAGCGATGGACGAAATCTTGCATCTCTTGGCGCTGAGGTAACTTATTTTCCTTATGAGTTTATCTCTTTAAATGCTGGTGGCTTTATCGGTAAACGCGCTTATTTTTTTAATAGCGATTTGCTCACTCTTTTTAATCAAAACGAGACTCAATTAAATCAGATAAAAGGACAAATAAATATTACTCCAATTAAAGAAGTCACTTTTTCTGCCGTTTATCAAAAAACTAAATTCGAAACTTTCTCTATTAATTATCTCTCTCTCGGCGCAACTTTTAAAATTGATTTATAAAGAATAATTTTTTAGCTTTCAATTAAAGGAGGCGTTATGATTCAAAATTTCAAAGAAGCAACTCTTGGAAAAACTGGATTGAAGGTTTTTAGGTTGGGACTTTCCGCAAGTTATTTGCCTGGCGAAAAAACAATTCGAAGATCGATTGAACTTGGAATAAATTATTTCTTCGCTTATGGTTTTGATCGTCAAATGACAAAATCACTTCCAAAATTAATTCAAAGTAATAGAGAAAAATTTGTGCTCGCCACTGGCGCGTACAATTATATTTGGGGATTTCAAAATCTCGAAAAAGCTTTGGAGAAAAGATTGCGTCAATTTAAAACTGACTACATAGATCTTTTTATGTTTCTCGGAGTGTTGAAGCCGAAAGAATTTAATGAACAAACTCGCGATGCACTTCGCAAGCTTCGTGAAACTGGAAAAGTTAAAGCAATCGGAATGTCTTGCCACGATAGAAAATTTGCTGGCGAACTTGCAAAAAATGATGAGCTCGATGCGTTGATGATTCGTTACAACGCTGCGCATTGCGGAGCGGAAGAAGATATTTTTCCACATTTAACTCATCATACTCCCGGAATTATTTCTTACACTGCAACCCGTTGGTCGTATCTTTTAAGACGACCACGAACTTGGTCTAAAACCGAACCACTTCCAACTGCGCCAATGTGTTATAGATTTGTTTTATCAAATCCGAATGTTGATGTTTGTATGACTGCGCCGTCAAATATTAAACAGCTTGAAGAAAATGTTCGCGCACTTGAGCTTGGAGTTTTAAATTCTGATGAGATGAATTTTATGAAACGCTTCGGCGATGTTGTGCATAATCAAAAAAAATGGTTTATGTAA
>ERZ1292623.3692-Hain-H51-01um-R1-3692-length-12921-cov-6_pt1 | contig 12921 bp, 14 predicted proteins | sample MGYA00564398_ERZ1292623 | MGnify/ENA primary metagenome ERZ1292623 (study PRJEB36523, sample SAMEA6512633) | groundwater metagenome | collected 2019-01-07 | study: AquaDiva: Metagenomics assemblies of 32 groundwater samples | reverse complement strand
ACCCAGAACTTTTTCACCTCGCCCGAGGTGGGCTGGGACAACTTCGGCGCCCTGAAGATCTCCGTCGTCGGCGTGTACTCGTACGAGAACGATAGATACTCCTGTTTTGAGGAAAACGAAATGCCAGCGCTCGCCCAGCTTTTCCACCGCGCGCGGCTCGTGGTGGGATTCTCTTCGAATCGCTACGACGTTCCGGTCTTGAATCACTACTTCCAGAGATTGGGAGAGAGTTCTCGTCTTAACTTGTGGCACAAAGAACGAATTGACCTTCTCGAAGAAATAGAAATGGCCTCGGGTATTCGCGTGAGCTTAAACAAGCTCGCGGAAGCGAACCTCGGTTTTGGGAAAACCGGCCACGGTTCGGAAGCCATCGCCCTCTATGCCGAGGGCAAGATGGACGAGCTCAAAACCTACTGCCTCAAGGACGTCGAACTCACGAAAAAACTTTTTGACCTCTATCGCGAGCGCGGCTATCTCTTCGTGCCCGACCGCCAGAATGCCGGCGAGGTTACGAAGGTCAACCTCGGCCGTCGCATCGCCGCCGCGAACGCCACGTTGTTCTAGGACCTCTAGTCGCCCAGAGAATAGTCGGGGTAGCGGTTTTTCGGTATTCTCTATTATGGTATGAGCCCCTGTTCCCTACCGGTACTAATCTCTATTCTCTAGTTCTCTCGCCATGCCCCGCATCTACCTCGACTACGCCTCAACGACGCCCATTTCCCCGGAAGTGTTCCGCGCCATGCAGCCGTATTTTTCAAGAGCGTTCGGCAACCCCGGTTCGCTCCACTCGTTCGGTCAGGAGGCGATGGGCGCCGTAGACGCCGCCCGCGAGACGCTCGCGGAGTCCCTGGGCGTTGATTTTCGCGAAGTTATCTTTACCGGCTCGGCCACCGAGGCCAACAATCTCGCCCTGCGCGGCGCGCTCGCGGCCTTCCGCCGGGCCTATCCGGCTCGCCGACCGAAGATAATCATCTCGGCCATTGAGCACGAATCCGTGGCGGCGACGGCGCGCTTTTTGGCGGAATCCGGCCTGTCCTCCGCAGCTTTCCAGTCGGGGGCGAATCCGTCTTTAGTGGAAGCGAAGGAGAGCGCCGAACTCGTAGTGATTCCTGTTAACGGCGTGGGTCGCGTCGATCCGGCGCGCGTCGCCAAGGCCGTCGACCAGGATACGGCCATCGTTTCGATAATGTTCGCGAACAACGAAATCGGCGCTATCCAGCCGGTGCGAGAGATTGCCGCCGTTATCCGAGCGATAAAAGAAATGAGAAATGAGAAATTAGAGATGCAGGCCCGCTCGCCTCGGAAAAAATCATCTCTCATCACCCTTCTCTCATCCTCTATTTTTCCGCTCATTCATACGGATGCCGTGCAGGCGCTTCAGTTTTTATCGTGCCGTCCGGCTGAATTGGGCGTCGACCTCCTCACGCTCTCCGCGCACAAGATCTATGGGCCGAAGGGAATCGGGGCGCTGTGTGGTAACGGCTTAGGGGGCGGCCATGCCCCGGACCCTATCGTAACGGGCGGTGGTCAGGAGTTCGGTTGGCGCTCGGGCACCGAGAACGTAGCCGCCATCGTCGGGTTCGCCGAAGCGGTGCGCCGCGCCGAAGTAGTACGCGAGCGCGAGGCGAAGCGCCTTCGTTCTCTTTCGCTCCGACTCCTCGCCGGTATCCGCCGGATCGCGCCCAAGGCCACCGTGAACGGTCCGGGCCCGAATTCTAAAAGCGCGCTTCCTAATATACTGAACATTCGTTTTCCGGGGCATCTGGCCGAGGAACTCACGACGCGCTTTGACCTTTTGGGACTCGCTGTTTCTTCCGGCTCGGCTTGCGCGAGCCGCAGGGCTGCGCCTTCGGCCACGCTTCTTGCCCTGGGCGGCGATAAGGCGCGCGCGCGCGAAAGCGTTCGGTTCAGCATCGGTCAGCCGACATCCGCCCGCCATATTGATATGGCTCTCGCCGTTATCAAGGCGCAGTCGTGGTAAAATAAGGGGAGAGTTCCCCCTCTCTTGCGGAGGGCACATGTACAATAGTGAAGGACCAGCTTTCCCGCCGGTTCCCGCCACGCATGTCCCTGGTCGTGATTTTTCGACCAGATGGCCTTGCGGCAGGAAGTTCCTTTGCGAGATGTGCGGCCACGAGGTCATCAACGTGGGAAATGTACGCGCCTGTACGCACTGCGGCTTCGCGGCTTGTCTCTGTTCCGATCACTGAAGCGAAACCGCCATCCCGGCCCCGGAAAACCGCTCCGGGGCCAGTCGTTTTTTGGCGCGGGAGACACCCCCGGAAGGGAAGATCGGCCACGCTTCACCCGTGATATACTAAAGACAAGGATGTTCGGGGCGGGCCGATTAGCAGATGCGTCCTGCTCTTGCTAACTTTTCTCCGTCACGCTACACTCACAATCACGTCATTTATCATTATCACATGGCCAACTTCAACCGATTCACCATTAAAGCGCAGGAGTCGCTCCAAAACGCCCAAGAGCTCGCGGCGGCCAAGAGCCAAGGCGAGCTTCGCGCCCTTCATCTTCTCGCGGCTCTTATCGAAGATCAGCAATCCCTGGTCCAGCCGGTTCTTTTGCGGAGCGGCGTCTCGCTCGAAAAATTTCACGACGAACTTGAAATCCAGATCGAGCGTCTGCCGAAGATAGTAAGCGAGGCCTCGGTCGGCCAGCTCTACCTCTCCCAGGAGCTCATGAAGATCCTCGATCAGGCCGGCAAAATCGCCGCCCAGCAAAAGGACGAGTTCATCTCGTGCGAACACCTCCTGCTTGCCATTCTCGAGGTGCCGTCCTTGGCGCAATCGCTTCTTCAGCAATTCAACGTGCGTCGCGAAACGGCGGTGCGCATTTTGGCCCAGTTGCGCGGCTCGGTGCGCATCACCGACGAAACGCCGGAAACGAAGTTCCAGGTGCTCGAAAAATACGCCATCAACATGACCGACAAGGCGAAGGCGGGCGCGCTTGATCCGGTCATTGGCCGTGACGACGAGCTTCGCCGCGTCATTCAAATTCTCTCGCGCCGCACCAAAAACAACCCGGTCCTGATCGGCGAGTCTGGCGTGGGCAAAACAGCCATCGTCGAAGGCCTCGCCCAGAAAATTATTTCCGGTGACGTGCCCGAACCCTTGAAGGGCAAGCAGGTCTTGATGCTCGACCTCGGCGCGCTTATCGCGGGCACGAAGTTCCGCGGCGAGTTCGAGGACCGCTTGAAGGCCTTTGTGAAAGAGATCAAGAACGCCTCGGGAAACCTCATTCTTTTCATCGACGAGATCCACACCATCGTGGGCGCCGGCGCGGCCGAGGGCGCCGTGGATGCCTCAAATCTCTTGAAACCGGCCCTGGCCCGCGGAGAACTTCACGCCATCGGCGCGACGACCATCCGCGAATACCAGCGCTATATCGAAAAGGACCCGGCCCTCGAGCGCCGATTCCAGCCCATCATGGTCGAAGAGCCCTCGATCGAGGACTCCATCGCCATCTTGCGCGGTCTCAAGGAAAAGTACGAAATTCATCACGGCCTGCGCATCTCCGACGAAGCTATTATTGCGGCCGTGAATCTTTCCTCGCGCTACATCACCGATCGCTTCCTGCCCGACAAAGCGGTGGACCTCATCGACGAGGCCTCGGCGGCGCGCCGGCTCGAAAGCGAGTCCTTGCCCAAAGAGATCAATCGCCTGCGGAAGGAGATCACCCGTCTCGAGGTCGAGCGGCAGTCGCTCGCCAAGGAATCGAAGGCCAAATCTACCGCCCGCACCAAAGAGATCGCCGCGGCCCTCAAAAAACTCAAAGAAGAGAACGACGAGCTCTCCTCGCGCTGGCGCACGGAGAAGATGAAGTTCGAAACTCTTCACGAGCTTCGGCAGAAGATCGACGTCTTGAAGCGCGAAATGGAAGTGGCCGAGCGCGACGGCAACCTTCTGCGCGTGGCCGAGATAACCTACGGCGAACTGCCGCAGGCGCAAAAAGATTTTGAGGCCTTCGAACGCAAGCACTTTTCCGTCAAAAGCGGAGGCGCCGGGGCGAAAAATAAAAAAGAAGAAGCCGCCTTCCTCAAGGAGTCCGTGGACGCCGAAGACGTGGCCGCGGTCGTCGCCACCTGGACGGGGATCCCGATGCAACGCATGCTCGAATCCGAAGGCGAGAAGTTCTTGAAGATAGAAGAAGCGCTTCACGAGCGCGTGGTCGGCCAAGACGAAGCCGTGAGGGCCGTCGCCGCCGCTCTCCGGCGCGCCCGGGCCGGACTTTCCGATCCGCACCGACCGCTTGGCTCCTTCATGTTTCTCGGGCCGACGGGCGTCGGGAAGACAGAGCTCGCCCGGGCCCTGGCCGAGTTCATGTTCAACGCCGAGAAGGCCCTGGTGAGAGTCGATATGTCCGAGTACATGGAGCGGCACGCCACCGCGCGCCTTATCGGTTCTCCGCCGGGATATGTGGGCCACGAAGAGGGCGGCCAGATCACCGAGACCGTCCGCCACCGGCCCTACAGCGTCATTCTCTTCGACGAGATCGAAAAAGCCCACCCCGAGGTCTTCAACTTGCTTCTCCAGATATTGGACAACGGGCGCCTCACCGACGGGAAGGGGAAGGTGGTGAATTTCAAGAACACCATCATCATCATGACCTCGAACATCGGCAGTCAGTACATCAAAGCAACCACCGAATCTTTCGGGTTCCGCATGGGAGACGAAAAAGGCGGCGGTGAAGCCACCGAGTACAAGACCAAGGTGCTCGAATCCCTGAAGGGCAGTTTCCGGCCGGAGTTTTTGAACCGCGTCGACGAGATAATCGTCTTCAACCCGCTGGGGGCCGAGGAGATCCAAAGAATAGTCGACCTCCAGGTCGAACTCATCGAGAAGCGTTTGGCCGAACACCGCATTACGATCGCCATCGCCCCGGAGGCCCGGAAGCACATTGCCAAGGAGGGCTTTGATGCCGAGTTCGGCGCCCGTCCCCTGAAGCGGCTCATGCAGAAGGTCATCCTCGACGCCCTGGCCGATAAGATTATCCGCGGCGAGCTGAAGGACGGCGGCAAGGTGAAAGTGAACTTTAAAGCGAACGCGCTCACGCTGAGTTAGAAAGAAAAATGGCGCAGGCCACGATCGAGATAGAGTTCCGCGCGCGTTTCGACGCCGCAACCGCAGAACGGTTGCGGCGTTTTTTGGCGGAGCATGCCCAGTCTCTCGGGGAGGATGATAAAGATGTTTACTTTTTTGCTCTTCCCGATAAGCTCTTGAAGGTGGTGGATAATGTTTCGCATAAAACGGCTAAGATCGTTTTGAAGTTAGCGAGGATCGGCCATGGTAGCGGTTTTCCCGAGATCGAGATGCCGATCGCCAGAGGAGACGCGGCGAAAGCCGTCAACATGTTTAAAACTCTTGGTTTCGGAGAGCCGATACGGTCATTTCAAAAGCGCGAGAATTTTTTGTATCACGATGTGGAGATCGCCGTAAAGCATAGCAACAACTGGGGTTATCACGCTGAGTTCGAGATTATGGTTGCGGGCGTCGAAGACCAGCCGGCGGCAGAGGATAAAATCCGCAAGGTTGCCAATGGGCTTGGCGTGGCTCTCATGACAGAAGAGGAGCTTCGTGATTTTACATCTCGATTCGAAGCGGAGCACAAAAATGTGGGGAATCGTTGATTCCTCGCCCCTCTGACTTTCTGTTTTCCTGATATTCTGCCCCTTTGAGATTTGGTGCTTGGGATTTTTTCCAGTTATACTTTCCCCGTGCTTCGCATCCATTCGGTTTTTCGCCACTTTCCGTGGGTAGTGCTCCTTAAGGCGCTCGCCATCGCGGCGTCGTGGGTCGTCTTCCCGTCCTGGATGTTCGTCGCGGTCACAATCGGTTTTTATTTCATTCCCATCTTCCAGCCGCTCTCGCTTCTTTGGCCGCTCATTCTTGCGCTCGCGTTCGCAGTTGCGATCGGTTTCGGCCTCCCCCAAACGGTTTTCGTCGTCGCTATTTTCTTTCTCATCCTCGGCATTAAAGACCTTGTCTTCATCGACCGCCGCGCGGCCTACCAAACGCTCGTGCTTCTCATGCTCTTCGCCGCGGCGCTCATTCTTTTCTTCGGCGCGCCGAACGCCTCGCGCTTATCTTCGGCTTGGGGAGCGCTCGCCTTCGGCGTCCTGGCCTGGATTCTCATTAGCGAATTTTTGCCCTATGCGATGCCCGTGGTGAGCCATTCGACTTTGCCCATGACAAGTCAGGACGAATCGTCTGTGATGAGCGAATCTGTTCCTGGCGTCGAAGCGCCTGCGGAAGCGCCATCCGAACCAATAGTGGCGGCACCGGCTGGCTCGTCCGTCGGCTTGCCCCCCGAAGTTTCACGCGAAGGGGGAGCAAAGGAGGGTCGCGTCGCCGCGTCGCTCGGCGGCTTCATCCTTTGGCAAATTTCCTGGGCGCTCATCCTCGTGCCGATGAACGCCTTCTCGCGCACGGCCCTCCTCTTTCTCGCGACGGCGGTCTTCTTGGATCTTTTCGCCGGCTGGGCGGCCAATAATCTCACCCGCCGCCTGGTGCTCACGAACGCGACCATCTTCCTTGTCTTCTTCGTCATCATCCTCACCGCCAACCAATGGGGGGTGTAAAAAAACGAAATACTTATGACAGAAAACCCCAAGAACCCGGCAGAGATCGGCGTAGAGTACGAGGCGACGTTTACGGGCATAGATAAAGACGACGTTCGCGGGCGCTTGCGTACCTCGGGAGCGGAGTTGGTGCGGCCAGAGTTTTTGCAGAAACGGGTGGTGTTCAATCTTCCCAAGGGCCACGAGATTCCCGGCGGCTGGCTCCGTGTCCGCGACGAAGGCGATAAGATCACGATGAGTTTAAAGATCGTAGATGGGAATAAGATCGAAGATCAGAAAGAGTTATGCCTGCGTATTGACGATTTTGAAACCGGGAGAAAGCTGCTTGCAACGCTCGGCGCCGAAGAGAAGGCGTATCAAGAAACGACCCGTGAGCTCTGGCGTTTGCACGGTGTCGAAATTGTGATCGACGGTTGGCCGTTTCTCGAGCCCCTTGTTGAGATTGAAGGAGCCGGAGAGGACGCCGTACAGGCCGTCGCGAAAGCACTAGGATTCAGCTGGGCGGACGCCCGTTTTTGCGCCGTGGGAACATTGTACGCCGAGAAATACAATCTTCCTGAAGATGTGATTAACAATCAGACGCCGCGCATTGTTTTTGGCATGGAAAATCCCTTCCTGCGGTAGCTGTTCGAAGGGCTGGGAAAGACGTAAACGAAGACCTTGATTTTCTTATTATTTGGTGGTATAATAGCCATCAGCCCTCCGTAAATACGAAAAATGAAGCTGGTTTCCGGACTGCAAAGCCCGGAGAAAGGAGTTCGCAGTGAAAAGACGCCGCTTTCTCTTGTCGAGCGCGGCCGTCGCAACAGTCGCTTGCGACAAAAGGCCGAAAAGAGTCAGCGAGAATCCTCTCGCCATGCCAGTCGTGGATGGCGATACCATTCTCACCGTTCATGGGGGTGGCGACGGTCGGATCTTTCCAAATCCGACCATCGTGGTCGCCGGACGCCTCCGAGAGGTCGTCCCCGACTCGTCCGGTGAGATCCATCTCGTTGGACTTGCCGGTCAGGTCGCGGCCATCTCGTTTCCGGGACACATCGCCCCCCGCGAGGTGCGTCTTGTTCCGGGGCCGCAGGATGTCGGTCTCTGGTCCTTGCCACCAGGCACCGACGTCCAGTACGCCAGGTGTCTGGCGTACAAGGACATAGTGACCGAGGAGAACCACCCGCTTTCCCGCCTTGCGAGAGGGTCGGTCGTTTACCTCTCGCTCGACCCGACGCTACTGGGGGACAGGGCGGTCGGTGCCGCCTTCGACCGCGCCATCGAGGACGCAACTCGACTGGCGGACCCATTCGGGGTGTCGTTCCAGATCACCGGAACGATTCCGGAGTTCGCGGTCGTATTTCGGGCAACGTTCGAGCCCGAGAACGACGCCCTCAAGAACGCACGGGCCGGCACCTACCGTAATTCGAACTCCGGCGGCTGGATCACCGGAGGTCGCATCGCGTTTCCGAAGCTGGAGTACGCGAGGGCCTCGGAGGTCGTTGCCCATGAGCTCGGGCATGTGCTCGGGCTCATGCACTCCTGTGACCCCGCCGACCTCATGGCCGGCTCGGCTCCGGGAAAGAGGTTCACCGTCCGCGAGGTGAATCTCGCCGAGCAGGCGTCCCAGCGCTCGGCCGGAAACATGTTCACCGACGCCGACCCCGGCACGACCAACTGGGTGGCAACCCAGTCCCTGCTCCGGGGGAGGAGGGAGGTCTTGATCGTCAACTAGCGTTCGTTTTCGCATCCGCCCGCCCTGTGGTCTTGACTGACACCTGGCGGGCTTCGTTTTTTATGGTAAGAGTTGCTTGCCGGAATTGAGAAAGACAACGATATCGGCTAGATTGAACCCGGCGTGAACATAGACAATGTTCGCCCACCACATGTATATCGAAGCGAAGCTGATTGAAAAGCGGTGCGCCAAACCCGCTGTTTACCAAGAATGTTTTTTGGCATAGAGTAATAGCATCAGTTATTTTTATGACCTACCAACGACCAGAAAAATTGAAGGCGGGCGACACCGTAGCTGTGATTTCTCCCTCTTGGGGAGGGGCTACTAGATTCCCGCATATTTACCAGAATGGTCTGAAAGTGCTTAGGGAATGGGGCCTGAAGATAAAGGAATATCCGAGCACGCGCGCAGATGTCGAGTTTCTAAGGGCAAACCCCGATTTTAGAGCAAAGGATGTTAATGACGCCTTCAGCGACTCGGAAGTAAAAGCGATTTTCTCTTCAATCGGCGGGGACGACTCCGTGCGCATACTCCCCTTCCTAAACAAAAAAGCCATTCTGGACAACCCGAAAATATTGATGGGCTACTCGGACACCACCACGCTTCACGTATTTTGCAACCAACTGGGATTGGTCACTTTTTACGGACCATCGATCATGGCGGGATTTTCTCAGATGGAAAATTTGCCACCGGATTTCGAGAAACACGTGAAGAACATGCTTTTTGGCGCCTCGAAAGACCTAGCTTACGCTCCCTACGACAAATATTGTGACGGATATTTAGATTGGAACGATGTCGCTAATACGGGCAAAACAAATGAGCTTAAGGCCGTTTCCGGATGGCGATGGCTTCAGGGAAAAACCCCAGCAGAGGGGGAATTGTTCGGTGGCTGTCTGGAGGTTTTGGAAATGATGAAAGCCACGCCGTTCTGGCCAAAACCAGAACATTGGGAAGGCAAGATTTTTTTCCTGGAAACTTCGGAAAATAAACCGCCCCTGGCCCAAGTGGAACATGAACTGCGCAACTATGGTGCGCAGGGCGTCTTTAACAAAATCCGAGGATTACTGTTCGGCCGGGCCCGGGATTACTCAGATGATGAAAAGCTCGCTCTGGATAAAGTGATAGTGAGAATAGTTCGAGGCGAATTCGGACAGGCAAATCTGCCCATTGTAAGCAATGTGGATTTCGGCCACACCGACCCTCAATTAGTTCTGCCGCTCGGAACGGTCATGCGAATAGACCCGACTAAGCGCTCCTTAATCCTTCTAGAAAATCCAGTGCTATGATCCAAGGAAGGAAACCGGTGCCACTTCTGCCCCCCTTCTTCTTTATTTGCGTCCCGACTTCCGTACGGCGGCGATAAATTCGCGAACCTTGCGGGGATCAATGCGTTGTTCGTACGCTTTTACATTCTGCTCTCCTTTTCGGTTCGAACCGCGCTTCAGGGAGGTGCTCACAATAACCCCATTTGCATAACGGAGTAGCGCATCAATATTTTTGGTGTTTGCGCCACTTCCCACGAGTATCGGGAAATTGCCGATTGCCGCTCGGAGGGCTTTAAGTTCCGCGAGATCGGGCGCCTGGCCGGCTCGAGAAGATCGATCAGGACGTCACGGAACTCCGCGGCGATATGGAAAGCCGGTTTCACGCGGTATACGAACAGCTTGACCGCATCGAACACACCATCCTCGAAGAACACGCGCGGCGCATTGAGACCCTTGAGCGGAAGATGGAGGTGCGGCCTTAGGGATTTGCGTAATATGGAGAAAAGCGAAAGGGGCGTCGTACGAGGACGCCCCTTTTTCGTGTTGATTACCGTCACTGAGGAGAAGGGAGCGGGTTTGCCAGGAGTTCTGCGATCGCCGCGGAGATCGGCAGCCCCGTCAACCGCTCGATCCACCCCCACTGACCGCTCGGGTTGACTTCAAGGAAGACATGCTCGTCGTCCGGAGTCACGATCATGTCAATAGCTCCGAAGACGAGGTTTGTCTCCCTAAGGAAACGAAACAGCATTGCCTCTACTTCGGGGGGTAGTTGGTACGGTTCGTGTTTTACCCTCTCAAAGTCGTATCGTCGCCAGTCGTCCTTGGTCCGTTCACTGTCTTGGGAATGGATCGCGCAGGCGAAGAGTCGTTCGCCGACGGCGGTGACGCGGAGCTCGATTCGCTTCGGAATATATCGCTGAAGCATCACCGGGGCGTAAGCGATCTCCCGCTTGAACAACTGGAGGGTCTCGCGCGAGACGCGGTTTGTGAAAATACTTTGCGGGCGTCCCTCCTCGTCTTTGAGCGGATGACCGCCGAATGTCTTCAGTGCCACTTCTCCGTTCCAGCGTTCGAGGAACTGCTCTGCGGCCCTCGGGTCGTTCGTGATGAGCGTTTCCGGAACCGTGAGGCCTGCCCGCGCTGCCGTTTGGGCTTGGTAGGGCTTGTTGAACTCGATTTCTCGCAGTACCGATGGATGGTTCACCCACAGTATTTGCTCACGCGGCAGCGTCGACCACAGTGACCGCAGGAACTTCTGCGCTTCGTTTTCCACAAACGACTGGTGTTCGGCGGAAAGCTCCGACGATGCCTTCGGGTTTGCGGGTCGCCGGTACCAGACCGATCCGATCTCTTCTTGGTAAACGGTTTCGCCGTCCAGGGCGAGCATCCACCCCGAGGTCCGCTCTTCGGTTCGGAAAGAGAACGAACGGCGGAGCAGAGCATCAGTATCGATTCGGATCACCCGTTCCCCGGGGAGAAATTCAAGGACTTTCTTTACGCTTGGTTCGTCTGATGCGGTAACGACGAGTATCTTTCCGTTCATTTTTCCCTCGCTTAAGCAGATTGTGGAGAACTGTCCCTATGGTAAAGTAGGGAAGGAAGATGCGCAACAGGGTTCAAATCATATTCGATAGGGCGGCGAATAACTATAAATATCATTGGGGAGTTTTGCATCTTGAGAAATTGCTTAAGGCAAACCAGGGCTTGATTAACGAAGATAGTTTGTGCAAACTCGGTCTCTTGTACGATCATCTAGCGATGCGAGAAAAAAGATCCGCCGCGCGAAGAAAATATGAGGCGAAAGCCCTTTCTTTGTACCGACAGGTTCTACGAGCTAATCCAAATTCGCATCGTGCTACTTGGGGTATCGGGCGAGTGTGGTGGCACCGGCGCAGCCGGAAAGCGATTCCCTACGCCCTCCGGGCGTATCACCTGAAAAAGCGGAGTGGAGAGAAAGTTGGCCTCTATGCGCAAAACATCGGTCTTGTGTATGAGGCGCTTGGAGATTATCGCAATGCCGAGAAATGGCTCCTTCGTGGCCTCCGCGAGAACAGGGCTGACTATGGGAGTTACCTAAATCTTGTTGTTTTTTATCGCGTGATTAAGAAAGATTTTAAGAAAGCGAGGAAGTACGCAGTAAAGTTAAAAAAATTATACAACGAAAAACAAGAATTTAAAAAAACTGCTTGGGGCAGGAGAATCACGAATTTTATAGAGCAAAACTTGGAGATAAAGAAATAGGGGGTTGGCGCCAGAGCGTCAACCCCCTCCTTTCTTTACTGGTCTGTGTGCGGATCTTCCGGACTCTGCTGGCTCGTCCAGTCGACGGTGGTGGGGTCGTCGAAGACCTCGGAGCTGCCTGGCTTCGGGACCAGTCTGAGCTCCGCCCGTTCCGCGAAGCGGACGGCGAACGGACGCGGTGCGTTCTGCGAGTCCGTGTCTTCCGTGGCACGTTCGGGCTCTTGGGCCAGCGCGAGCGCTGACTTCGTCATGTTATCACCTCCCTCCTATGATGGATTTAAGTTTCTTATCACATCTTACTTTATAGAAATTACTCTCGTCAACCTTCGCCGCAGGGGTTTTTCGTCGTATTTTTCAGGTGATGTCCCAAATGCGTCATAGCGGCAATGACGGGCGGTTCCACGAAAATGCGGTGGGGGAGGTCGTAGTTATTCTCAAAAATGACGCCATCCACCCCTCCGTCAGTCATTGTTTTTACATCCGCTAGCGCATTGCGAAGAGCGATAGGGAATCCGGGAAAATTCGGATACCCCAAAAGCGGCGGGAAATGAACCGCACCCATTATGATGCCTTTGCTTTTTCCGAATAGCGCAGAGATTTTATGTTTCACGGGGGAAGCTCGGTCGGAAGTCATGATCTGAATCTTATAGAAAACGGTCAGATTTGGAAAGTAAAAATGAGGTGGCCACCCAAACTAGCGGGTGGCCACAATCGTGATGTGCATTTGGCGTTGGCTCAACGGGCGTACTCGGTGCCGGTTAGGTCGGCGGTCTCGAGGCCGAGGATGTCGCGCATATCGGCGTGAGCGAGGTTCGCGTTGAGAAACTTCGCTCGCCAAACATGAGCGCCGGTGAGGATCGCTCCTTCGAAGTCCGCTAAATCGGCTTGGACGTCTGTCAGGTTGGCGCCAGCGAGATTTACGCCTCGCCAGGATGATCCGCTAAGGTCGGCGCCGTGAAGATCGACATCGGGGAAGTCATTGTCGTGGAAGATAGCTCCCCGGAGATCGATCTGTTCTTCGGGATTGTCTGTCCGGTACTCGTTGAACGAGGCGACCGAACGCTCCAGTAGGGCAATGTGACTTTCTTTCGCCACGCACATCCTCC
>ERZ1292623.3691-Hain-H51-01um-R1-3691-length-12922-cov-5_pt1 | contig 12922 bp, 11 predicted proteins | sample MGYA00564398_ERZ1292623 | MGnify/ENA primary metagenome ERZ1292623 (study PRJEB36523, sample SAMEA6512633) | groundwater metagenome | collected 2019-01-07 | study: AquaDiva: Metagenomics assemblies of 32 groundwater samples | reverse complement strand
GGAGGGTTCGCATAGTGGTCTAGTGCGCTCGCTTGGAAAGCGGGTGTGGGGAAACCCACCAAGAGTTCGAATCTCTTACCCTCCGTAACGACAATTTCGATACCGTTACCATAGGTATCTGAAATTGGCGTCTTACAGGAGGCTGGGGAGAGATTCGAAAGACGGACCCGTCTTGGGCGGGGAGTCCGGGCAGGAGCCACTTACGAATCCGACTTTGGAGGATGAGTTAGTGAGCTGACGCCGAATCTCTTACCCTCCGCCAGATTGGCAACTTTTAACCCAAGCAAAATGAGAGTTTTCGCTCCGTATATTCTCTAAGAGTATGTTGGATCCATTTTTTAAATTTACATAACATGTGGATAACTTTTTCCAGTTCGCCGAATAAAGATGAAGATATAAGGGTTTTATGTTTTTTTGAAATTCGATTCTTCACCTATTTTCAAGCACGAGTATAGTCGCTATACTTCTTTATATAGACATTCTTTTTATGAAAACATTTTTAGAAGCAAAACAAGATTACGACAAAAACTTTTTAAATCAAAAAGAAGTTAACGCTTTCTTGTCCGTTAATCTTGATTTAAGTAGAAATTGCAAGATAAAAAATGTAAAGAATCAACCGAACGAAGAATACTATAAATGGCAATTTTTCTATGCATTAATACACTCTGGTTTATATAAAAAAGATTTTTTAGGAGCAGAAGTTTGTTTTCCTAAGGGTAATAAAAATTCAGCGCCTATAAAATTAGACGGTGCTGTTTTTGATGATAAGAATTGGTTCGAAAAATACAAAAAATATCATCAGGATAAAGATCAAGAATCTCTGGACTGGCTCAGGTCGCATTTAGTGGGAGTTATTGAATTCAAAAAAGAAGACGGCAAGGATACAGAAACTGTTTATAATCAACAACTTAAACCAGCGATGAAAGAATCCGAGCTAGATTTTTGCCTCGGTGTTTTGTATGACACGGGAAGACTCTTCCTTTTCCAGAAGAAGAATGGGAAATATCTAAGGTTAGATGAATTTTATAACACCAAAGGAGAGCAAAGTACTACAAAAGACCTGTCTCTCCACCTCATGGATGCATATTATAAAATTCCATCTTTTGAACAGGTAGAAAAAAGAGTTGTAAACATAAAAATTGATCGTTCTAAACGAACCGTTGATGACCTTGGAGTTATTACCGGTATTTCCAGCCAACAAATCAAAGATGGAATTTCTAGCATTATAAGAGCAATGGATAAGGTAGGAATGAAAACTCAACGGGGCTATGAGATTTTAATACAAATTATAGCTCTGAAAATTTATGATGAAAAAAGAAGTGAGGATTTAAAAAGAAATCTAGACTTTTATAAAACAGACGTAGAAAAAGAAAAGCTTGATCTCCTTTTCTATATAACCCCTTCGGAAAAGAATTTCACTTCCTTAAGTGATAGCAATATTCAATCTTTTATTCAAAGAATGAGAAATCTTTATGGGGAAGCATCACAAAAGTATCATTATATTCTCAAGAGGGATGATCGAGAAACAATTGTGTGGGAAAAAGAAGAGCATGTAGGCGTTATAAGCGAAGTTGTGGAACAGTTACAAGACTATAGCTTTGTTAAATCTCAAAAATCAGATCTTTATCAGATAGTTTTTTCTGAATTTGCGAATGCTTTCTCAATGGCTGATAAAGGTCAATTTGTGACACCAATACCTATCATTGATTTCCTTGTGCAAATTGTTAATCCAAGAAGTGATGAGAAAATTATTGATCCCACATCCGGAATTGCTGATTTCCTGTCGGTCTCTTATATAAACTCCAAAAGTAAGCTGGAAGATAAAAATATTTATGGTGTTGATAATGATGAATCGATGGTGATGCTCGCTCAACTTAACATGCTTCTTAATGGCGATGGCAATGCCATTTTAAAATACAAACCAGACAAAGGTTCGATTACTTGGAAATTTGACGATAGAGATAATTTAGTCGAACTAGACCCAAAGACTCACGCTAATGGCAACTGGGATGAATGGAAAAATCAAACAAAATTAAAGAAGTTTGATGTTGTCTTGACTAACCCACCATTTGGCGAGGATAGAAAGCTTGAACCAAAAAGTTCTAGAGAAAAAGAGATGGTAGAAATGTATGAACTATGGCATAAGGCTCGTAGTGGGAAATGGATAGATCTTGGATTAATCTTTCTTGAAAATGCCTACAGAATTCTTAAAGAAAATGGGCGCATTGGTATTGTTCTCTCAAATTCTCTTGCATCTATTGATCGTTGGGAAGAGGCTCGAAAATGGTTGACTGATAACATGAGAATCGTTGCTCTTTTTGATCTGCCATCAAGTGTCTTTGCTGATACTGGTGTAAATACAACTATTATCGTTGCGTATAAGCCTAGACCGAAAGAACTACAGGAATTAAAAGATAAGGACTATAGTATTTTTGTAAAAGATATTCAGAAAATTGGCTATGAAATTAGAACTTCAAAAAGAGTAAAGTTTTTTAGTCCCATGCATAAGATAAACGAAACAACATTTGAGGTTGAACAAGATTCTGAGGGTAACCCCCTCCTAGATGAAGATTTTACACAAACCATCAAGGATTTTAAGGAGTGGTGTCTTGGTCAAGAAAAGACATTGCAAGACTTGTTTATAAAAGAGAAATAATATGACTTATGTTGTTGTACCAAAAGAGGTTAAACTAAAATATATTCTGGGAAACCACAGCTCTTTTTCACCCCATGCTTTAAAGGGTATATTTATTCTTAACAAAAATACTAAAACCCTAGGAGAAATTATTGGGGAGAATTTTTCTAAAGGAAAACCAGTATCTCGTTCCGCTTTTGTTAAAAATTCTGGGAAGTTTTTGATAACCAATAGTGCTTTACAGAATGACTTCTTGCTTTCTCGAAAAAGAGAAAGTGCATTTATTTCTTTAGTCCCAAGCGCCTTTAGTAACCCAACTTTAATAAAAGACAGTATCCTACTTGCTTTAAATGGCAACGTAGGTCAGTCAAGCTATGTAGATATTGATGATGTCGAGAACTATACAATTAGTCCATGGATGATTAATTTTCACTTAGAAAAAAATAACAAATATCTTTTTGCTTTTTTAAAAAGCCAATTTTTTCTTGAACAGGTTGAGTTTCTTACCCCAAAAGGTGCGATATTAAGCAATGCAAACGAAAAATTATTGAACGCACAGATAGCCTTTCCCCCTAGTAAGGACAGTGAAAAGATTATTAAATATGTAGAAGTCTTGGTTCAGTCAATCATTGATAAGGAAAAAGAAATTCAAATAAAAAATGCTCTAATATTTAATTTAATAAATAGAGAAATATCCGAAAATCAAACAAAAAATGAGTTTAAGTATAATCAGCCGAAAATTAGTCAATTAGTGGAATTTAATAGGATCAATGGCGCATTCTATTCGAAATATTTTAAAGAGAGAGAATTTAAATTATTAAATTATTCTAGGGGAGTAACTGGGATAAAGGATCTCGGTTTCAAGATTACTAGAGGACAGAATCTACAAGTCTCCTGTATTGGTAAGAGTATATATTCTGATAAGAAAATTGACGGTTTTTATACATTGGTAATACCTAAGAATATTTCTACCTACGGAACAGTTCTAAAGTACGAGTATTTAGGTAGTTCAAAAAAATTAAAGACTCTGAAGGCTGGCGATATTATTTTTGGTGCAGAGGGATTCGAAAAAGGTAGATCTGTCGTGGTATTTGAAGATAGAAATAATACAATTACAAATATCCACGGAATGACCATAAATCATTCGGGGCAAAATATTGTCCTATCCGTTTTTATTAAATGCTTCTTGGATTACCTTAGACAAATTGAGCTGATCGATTTGTATGCTGTTGGTGGAAACGGAGGAAGTTTAGCTCAGAAATATTGGGATGTTATACCATTTCCAAATTTTCCAGAGAAAAAACAGAAGGAGATAGTCGAACTTTACTATAATCCTACACCTAGAGAGGATACCAAAACACTAGATGAATACACTAGTTATGATCGTGAGTGGAACCAAGAAGCCGGGATTGTTCAGATAGACGAGTCTCTTAAAAAAACAAAAGGACGTTTAGAATCTGTCATTAATATGATAGTTTCAGACAAAGATATAGAAATGGATTTTTCAAATATCTAGTCATTTACTGAATAGTCCACCATGTTCCGTCCTTTGTCTGACCTCGGCTTCGGTACTTCAAACCATTCCGGATGCTCTTTGGGGATAACACTTAATTTCTGTCTGGATTCTTTTATCAACCTTCCTTCGATTTTTGGTCGAGGGTGGTTTGGAGTAAGCGTTCGAGGATGGTAGTGAAAACGGCGACGGTGATTGGCGCGAGCGCGATGGCCATCCCGATCACAACGAGGCCCGGGGCGTCATCGGTTTCGGCGATGGGGAAGAGGAGCGGCACACCGCCGACGTAGAGCACGGCAATCACGACGGCGCAACGCTTGATCTTATTTAATGCCTCGGCCGAGAGAGTGGAGAAGGCGGTGCCTTGGTCAAGGTAGCGGAGGAGTTTGAGCGCCTGCCAGAGGGCGATGAAGAAGGGGATAGCGGTGGCGTAGAGGCCGAGGATGATGAGGAGGAGGGCTTGAGATGCCTCGGGGAATTCGGCCGAACCGCCGCGCCAGACGCTCGGCAAGGCGAAGAGGCCGAGCGCGAGCACTCCGGCACCCAAGATGAAGATGATAAAGCGTAAAAAGTTTGTCGACCGGCGTCTCATTAAGACTAACTTAATCAACCCCGCACCGTTTGTCAATATATTCTTCTTGCCGTTTATCGGTGGTAAGATAAGCTCATGATCACAATTGAGGATTTCAAGAAGGTGGAGATTAGGATGGGGAAGATTATCACCGCTGAGCGCGTGCCGGAGGCGGATAAGTTGCTCCGGCTCATGGTGGACTTAGGCGAGGCGACGCCGCGGCAGATCTTGTCGGGCATCGCCACTTCTTATCCTGATCCGGCCGTGCTCGTAGGGAAGTTGGTGCCGATCCTCGTGAACCTTGAACCGCGGACGATCCGCGGCCTCGAGAGTCAGGGGATGATGCTGGTGGGAGTTATCTCTGACTCCGAGGTTGCTATCCTCGAACCGGCGCAAACGGTGCCGGCGGGCAGTGTGGTAAGATAAAGTTATGGTAACTGCTCCACGCAAACTTTGGTTCAAGGCGAAGCGCTATGGTTGGGGTTGGACGCCGGCGTCGGCTGAAGGGTGGCTCGGCCTCGCGATCTACTTAGTCGTCCTGATCAAGATTTTTTGGAAAATTGACGCTAATTCCGGCTACGAAAATGGCGCTTTAATCATTTTAAATCCCCCGTTCATCATTGCCACAGGGATTCTCCTTCTAGTCTGCTATTTAACGGGCGAACCGCCACGTTGGCGCTGGGGTGGGAAGAATTAGGTTGCTAGTTGACAATAATCTTGAATCGTGTATAATGGGGCGGTAAGTGTTTATTCTCGGGCTTTTAGTTTCCTTACAACAGCTTTTTAGCCAAGGGTAGGGGCGAAACACGAGGAGAGGTCGCCTTACATTTAGTAGTTAGAAAAAACACTCATGGCTAAGAAGTTATATGTCGGCGGTTTGTCTTACAACACAACCGATGACGGCTTGAAGGATGCTTTCGCTCAAATCGGAGCAGTGAGTTCGGCTAAGGTCATCACTGATAGAATGACCGGTCGTTCTCGCGGTTTCGGTTTCGTCGAAATGGAATCCGACGCCGATGCCGACAAGGCTGTTGACACGTGGAATGGCAAGGAGCTCGATGGTCGTCGCTTGACGGTCAACGAAGCCCGGCCGATGGCGGATCGTCCGCCTCGTCGAGAATTCTCTCGATAAGCCCACGCTAAAAAGCTAAAAAAGAGCGTTCGTTCGCATAATGCGGACGAGCGCTCTTTTGATTTTCCAGTTCTCTTGATTTCAGGCCGCTGATGCTGATCCGGTGATAGGGACGGCGTGCCGGATGTACTCAAGCGGCACTCTTTGCGTCGTGCGACCCTCCACGATCACGTGACCACTCTGCGGATCGGTGCGGAAGACGGGCAAAGGCCGAGTCTCAAGCTCCTTCGGCGTCACTTGCAGATCGCGTAACGTGGTAATCGGAATTTGGGCGTGATCGAGGAAGACCTTGTCTCCTTTCTTCACTTCTCCAACATGCCGTACCGGATCGCCCACCCTGAAGGTTGGGACTGGTTCCGACGTTGGTAGGGGTATCGCCTGAGCCAACCTTAACCCCGTCACTCCACCACCGCTACCACTCTTTCCACTCGCTCTGGGCTTAGTTGCCATTTTTTGGTACTCCATTCCAAAAAGGGGACTAATGAGAACAAAAAGAACCACACCAATCTTAAGTCTAGCGCTTTGGCCTTATCCGTCAAGCTTGTTATAATGACTCGCAATGGATCCCCAAGCTCTGCGCGAAATCATCCTTAATCTGCCAAATCAGCTTACCGCCGACCTCAAATTCGTCGGTCGGGAAGGTTTGGGCGCGGCCGAGCGCTTCATTCTCTGCGGGATGGGTGGCTCGGCCCTCGCCGGCGGCCTCTGCCGCACCTATTTACCCACCCTTGACCTCCTCATTCATCGCGATTATGGTTTGCCCCGCGTGCCGGACTACTTCTTAACTTCGAGCCGACTCATCCTAAGCTCCTACTCCGGCAATACGGAGGAAGTGCTAGACACCTTGCAGCTCGCCACCGCTCGCGGGCTTAAGGTGGCGGTAATGACCTCCGGCGGCAAGTTGCTGGAGGAGGCCGTTCGTCTCAACTTGCCGCACGTGGTGCTACCAGCCGGTTTGCCGCCGCGCTTCGCCGTCGGCTACGCCTTTGTCGGCTTGGCGCAACTCTTAGGTCACGAGGCGATGCTTGCTGAGGCGCGGCAGGCGGCCACCCTCGTTACCCCCGCGAATCTTGAGACGACAGGGCAAGAGTTGGCGCGGCTAGTTGATAGTAAGATCCCAATCATCTACGCTTCCACCGTCAATCTCGCTCTCGCTTACCAATGGAAGATTAGTTTCAACGAGACGGGCAAGATCCCCGCTTTCGCCAACGTCTTACCCGAGGCGAACCACAACGAGCTCGCCGCGAGCGACCCTCACTTCATCCATATTTTCTTACGTGATTCCACCGATGACGAACGGGTTAAGCGTCGCTTTGAGGTGTTGAAAGAGATGTTTAAACTCCAAGGCGTGCCGGTGCTCGAGGTCGAACTGGCCGGCGCGAGCGCTCTAGCCAAGATCTTCAACGCCGTTACTCTCGCCAGTTGGACGGCCTATCAAGTGGCGCTCAACGCTCGGCGCGATCCGGTTAATGTGCCGACGATCGAGGAGTTCAAGTCGCGAGTTAGAGTAGCGAGTTGAAAGTGATGTACCTCCTTGCCGACATTGGCCGCACCAAGACTCGCCTCGCCTTCTCTCCCGACGGCGAGCGCTTTGGCGAGCCGGTGATCGAAGACACGGATCTCAATTTTGCTTCCTGCTCTAATCATCTCAAAGCCACCTTAAATCAGATTTCCGGAGCTGGTCACGAGTCGGACCCACTTATTCTCGGCATTAGTCGGAAGGTTTGGCCGGAAGTTGATTTGAAAGTTGAGTTACCGCGCGTCTTAGGTCGGCCGGTTTATATTGAGAACGACTCCGCCCTCGTGGGTTTGGGCGAAGCGGTAAGTGGCGCCGGCCGCGGGCCGAAGATTATGGTCTATGTGACGGTGAGCAGTGGCGTGGGCGGGGCGAAGATTGAGGAGGGCAAGATTGATCAGAGCGCCCACGGCTTTGAGCCCGGTCAGCAAATTGTAGTTATTGGAGAAAAGTCAGAAACGCTCGAAGAATTGGTTTCCGGCCTTGCGGTTGAGAGGCGTTTCGGTCGTCCGGCTCGCGAAATTACGGATGAGGCCGTCTGGCAAGAGTTAAGTCAATACCTCGCCATCGGACTTACCAACACGCTTCTCCATTGGTCACCGGATTGCCTCGTCTTGGGTGGCAGTATGTTTAAGGTGCCTGGATTCAAGGTGCCGGTGGTCGCCGCTCTCATTGCCGAGCAGCTGAAAATATTCTCGCCTCTACCGACGATTAAGCTGGCCGAGCTCGGAGCGATCGGCGGTCTCCACGGCGCCCTCGCTTACGCTCGGTCGCTACCTCATTCATAGCCGTGGTTTTAGTAAATTATCAACAGATTTCATTTTTTGATTTTTCCTAAGGTGGCAGTTAGAATTAGCCCATGACTCCAACCAAAACCCGCTCGAAAAAAATTACCCCTAAACTTAAAAGCATTCGTAAGCGAGATGGCTCGGTCGTACCCTTCGACGACTCGCGCGTTACGAGTGCCATCTGGAAGGCCATGCGAGCCTCGGGCGAGGGGACGGAGGCCGAGGCCGCGGGGGTGGCCAAGGCGGTGGTTCGAGATCTCGAGCAAGTAGTCGCCAGCTCGAAGCAAGACTTCACTCTCTCGGTTGAGGGGGTTCAAGATTTCGTTGAGAAGCAGCTCATCCTCCACAATTTTGTCAAAACTTCCAAAGCCTACATCCTTTACCGTCAACGTCGGTCGGAATTGAGGCAAGAGAAGGGCGAAGTTTCGAAAGAAGTGAGAGATTTGGTGACGAGCAGTAAGAAGTATTTCAAGAATCAACTGTCAGAATACGTATATTATACAACCTATTCTCGTTGGTTAGACGAGAAGGGGCGCCGCGAGACGTGGATCGAGACGATTGGCCGCTACATCGACTTCATGAAGGAGAATTTGGGTGATAAGTTGAAGGATAAGGAGTACGAAGAAGTGCGCGAGTACATGCTAAGCATGTCGGCGATGGGCTCAATGCGCTTGCTCCAATTCGCCGGCCGAGCGGCCCGAGGCACTAACGTCGCCGCTTACAACTGCTCCTTCATTGCGCCGCAAGTCTGGCAAGACTTTGGTGAGATCGTCTACATCTTAATGTGTGGTACGGGCGTCGGCTTCATGGTCGAAGAGCAAAACATCGGCCAGCTCCCGATCATTAAGCGGCAAGGAGGAGAGAGGGTTAAGACCTTCGTCATCGAAGACAGTCGTGAGGGTTGGGCCGACGCGCTCGTCCACGGCATGACCGTTTGGGGTTCGGGCCGCGACGTCGAGTTCGACTACTCCATGCTCCGACCGCGCGGAGCGCGCTTGAAGACGATGGGCGGTCGCTCATCCGGACCCGACCCGCTCCGCAATCTCCTCAACTTCACCCGCGAGAAGATGCTCGCCCGCCAAGGTCGCCGCTTGAAGACGATCGATGCGCATGACATCATTTGTAAAATTGGCGAGGTGGTGGTGGCGGGTGGCGTGCGCCGCTCGGCCCTCATCTCGCTCTCCGACCTCGATGATGTGGAGATGCGCGACGCTAAGAATGGTCAATTCTACCTTAATCACCCCGAGCGCTCGATGGCCAATAATTCGGTGGCCTACAACGAGAAGCCGACCATGGGTCAATTCCTCGACGAATGGATCAATCTGGCCAAATCGGGTTCCGGCGAGCGCGGCATCTTCAACCGTGGCAGCTTAAAGCACCAATTACCAGCGCGCCGGTGGAAGATCTTCGAAGCTGATAAAGACACCTCCGGCACTAATCCTTGCGGCGAGATCGTCCTTAAATCGAAGCAATTTTGTAATTTAACCGAAGTGGTGGCTCGACCCGAAGATACGGAGGAGACGCTCATGGATAAGGTGCGGATCGCGAGCCTCCTCGGCACTTACCAAGCCACTCTCACCAACTTCCCTTACCTATCTAAAGAGTGGAAGGCCAACTGCGAAGAAGAAGCCTTGCTTGGCGTCTCCATTACCGGCCAATACGATTGCCCCTCCGTCCGTTCGCCCTCGGTCTTGCGCAAGTTGAAAGAAGTGGCCATCGACACCAATCGTAAATACGCTTCCCGTTTCGGCATCAATCCCTCAACCTGCATCACCACCGTTAAGCCCTCCGGTAACGGCTCGCAACTCTTCGATTCTTCTTCCGGGATGCATCCGCGTCACTCTCCTTACTACATTCGCCGCGTCCGCGTCGAGGGTCACAACCCAATCTTCCAAATGCTTAAAGATATGGGTGTGCCTTACCATCCGGAAGTGGGTCAAGACCCCAGCACGGCCACCACCTTCGTGCTCGAATTTCCGATCAAGTCACCGAAGAGCAAGGTCTTCAAAGATGATCTCACCGCCATCGAGCAACTCGATCACTGGAAAATGGTGAAGGAGAATTACACCGAGCACAACCCCTCCACCACCATCTCCGTCGGCGAAGATGAGTGGCTCAAGGTAGGCAACTGGGTCTATGAGAATTGGGAGATGATCGGCGGCCTCTCCTTCCTCCCGCGCTCGAACCACGTCTACCGCCTCGCGCCTTACGAAGAGATCACCGCCGAGCACTACGAAGAGATCGCCAGCAAATTCCCGAAGATTGATTTCGCCAAATTGGTTCTCTACGAGACGGACGACACCACGGAAGTGAAGAAGGAGCTCGCCTGCGTCTCCGGCACTTGCGAGATCGACTCACCGATCGGCGTTGACAATAAAGCTTCCACCACAGTATAATAATTAAGGCTGGTATTGGATAGTTACGCCTAAGAAATTAGGTGAGGAAAGTCCGAACACCCCTTCATCTTCGGATGAAGAGACGGGTACAGGTTAACGGCCTGCTAGAGTAATCTAAGAGGTGCGATCAGTGCCGCCCAAGCCGAAAGGTGAGGGGTTCCTCTTGAAGGAATAATGCCATGGCAACATGGGTGCTAAAACAAATGCTAAGCATTTGTTCGCACGAACATTTTGCTTTGCAAAATGTTTTAGTGAAACGGCTAAATCCTTACCTGGGTGCAAGGCCGTGTCCCTCGGTCCGCCTTCGGCGGATCGAGGGGAGTGCCGCTTGATTCGTCAGAGTAATTTGGCGAACAGATAAATGACTATCGCCAATTTTGTTCACCATAGGTGATTACAAAATTGAGCGTCTCGCCAAAGCGCTATCAGCGCGACGGCGGACGACAACCCGCCTCCACCCTAACGGGTTCCGGCGAGGTGCTCGATTTTGCGCCACCTGCGGTGGGCAAAATCGGCACAGAATTCGGCTTATAGATACCAGCCTAAACTTAATCTTCTCCCCCCGCCTTTGTCGGCGGGGGGAGAAGCGTTATATAATCGTAGGATGTTTTTAAGAACCCACCGCCGACTGTTTATCACCCTGTTTGGTATCTTGGCGGTGGGCTCCGCCTTGTACTTGCCCGGGCGGGAACTCTTGGCCAAGTTTGAAGCGAGTCGCGCGCGACGGGCCCTAGAAGCACTTGTCATCGCTACCCAGTCTACCACTCCGATCGCGGCCGAGATTGAGGCCGCCGCCGACGCCGCCCTACGCGCTGGTCGGCGCGCCACCCGCCTCGCTCCCGCGGCCGGGGCGAATCACCTGCTCTTGGCCGAAGTCTATGCTCGATTAGCCAGTCTCGGGACGAAGGGAGCGATCGAGATGGCCCTCGCGGAAATGGAATTAGCCGCCAAGCTTGAGCCGGCACTTTTCTACCGTGATCCGACCACTGCCTTTCGGCTCGGCGTCTTGCGTTATGGGGCGAAGAATTATGCCGGCGCCAGCGAGAGTTTGAAGCAGGCGATAACCCTCGACCCTAATTATGCCGATGCCCATTACTTCCTCGGTTTGAATTTGAGAGACTCGGGTGACTCGGCGGGCGCTTTACGCGAGTGGCAAATCGTTAAACGGTTGAATCCCAACGAACCCAACGTAGATAAACTAATCCAGTCTTTGAATAATGGTTGAACGAATTTTAAATTTTTTCCAACGCGAGTCTTCGAGTTTGCATGAGGCGGCCTTCCTCCTTGGCAGTCTCGCCCTCGTCTCGCAAATCCTCGCTCTTATCCGCGATCGCCTCCTCGCCGCCTCCTTCGGCGCTGGTCTCGAGCTCGACACCTACTACGCCGCCTTCCGCGTGCCCGATCTGCTCTACGTGTCGCTCGCTTCCTTCATGTCTGTGACCGTGGTCTTACCCTTCTTCACCAAGCACTTAGAGCGCGGCGACCGCGCTTCGGCCGAGCATTTAATGAACGATCTCTTCCGCATCTTCTTGGGCCTCATGCTCACCGCCATCGTCATTCTCTACTGGTTTATGCCTCAAATTTTGGCTTGGGTAGCCCCGGGCTTCGATCCGGCCCATCAGCTCGAACTGCTTAAGTTGTCGCGGATCCTTCTCCTGTCGCCACTCTTACTTGGCCTCTCGAATCTCGTTGCCACCGTCACTCAATCCTCACGCAAATTTCTGCTTTATGCCTTGAGTCCGGTGCTGTACAACCTCGGCATTATTGCCGGCATCATCTTCCTCTACCCCGTGCTTGGCTTGGCTGGTCTCACTTGGGGCGTCGTGATTGGCGCCTTCGCTCACTTGGCGATCCAGTGGCCGGCCTTTCGTCGTGGACCCGTCTCCTTTCGCTTACGCCGCCGCGCACCCATTACCAATCGAGCCGAATGGCGAACCGTCCTCCTCCTCTCTTTGCCGCGGACACTCACTCTCTCGGCGCACCAACTCTCGATTGTGGTGCTCGTGGCGCTGGCTTCTTACCTTGCTGCCGGTTCGATCGCCGTCTTCAACTTCGCCTACAATCTCCAAGCCGTCCTCCTCTCAATTATCGGCGTGAGTTACTCGGTGGCCACCTTCCCGGCTTTGGTCCGACTCTTCACCAATGGTAACCAGAAGCAGTTCGTGGAGCACTTGGGTACGGCGGCGCGACACATCGTCTTCTGGTCGCTACCGACACTCACGCTCTTTATCGTCTTGCGGGCGCAGATTGTGCGGGTGATTCTTGGCGCCGGCAAATTTGATTGGGCCGATACGCGACTCACGGCGGCCGCGACCGCCATCTTCCTCGTCTCGGTGGCGGCTCAGAGCCTCATTCTCCTCTTCGTGCGCGG
>ERZ1292623.3690-Hain-H51-01um-R1-3690-length-12922-cov-16_pt1 | contig 12922 bp, 20 predicted proteins | sample MGYA00564398_ERZ1292623 | MGnify/ENA primary metagenome ERZ1292623 (study PRJEB36523, sample SAMEA6512633) | groundwater metagenome | collected 2019-01-07 | study: AquaDiva: Metagenomics assemblies of 32 groundwater samples | reverse complement strand
CATCATGGTCATTACATTCGCAACTCTCACATATCATTTTGGAAGTTTCATTTTGGTTATTCTACAGGAATAATGTGCACTGTTGCGCATCTATAGCAATAAACAACTATTCTTAATTTGCCGTCTATGTATTGAGTGTAAAGGTCTAAGTGCCCGCATGAATTCAGTTTTTCTTCTGCATTAGTTACAACGTTGTTAATTATATGCGTCATTGCAGCTTCCCCTTGTTGAAAGGCGCTTCCTTGCAGATTCTAAAGTGAGGCATGCCGTCTTTTTCTGCAAGATAGTACTTGCCGTCCTTCTTTTGACGCCATTCGCATACTTTGTCGCAATACTTGCAATAGACTGGCTTGATGCTCATTTTCTTGTAACTCTTCCGTCTTGAGAGACGTGGATTTTTTCACCAATCTTATAATTTCTGCGGTCGACGAGAAGATAAGTCTTTACCCAAAAAAGAAAGCGTTGCCTGACGCCTATAATCTGTAATCTGCTTGAATCAGGATTGCCTAATGATGTGATTATATAATGCCTTGTCATTCTTTTTTCTCAGGCCTGCCGATTAAAGTTAATTGCAGCTCTGCCTCCTCAACCAACAATCTGGATAATCTCCGTATTTCATCACGAAAGATATTGTAGTCAGCAGAGCAAACAGGCTCGTCCTGTATGCCAAGAGTTACCGTGTTATAATTCTTGCTTATCTTTATTTCAATGCTTATTTTAGTTTGTGCGCTGAACATTTACATCACCTCGCTAGCGCTTGTGCAAATGTGCTGCTTCCTTTCCTCGATAGGAATTTCGCGGATGTCGCGCTTGCACGTGGCGCATCCTATATGGCCTGTGTCGAGAAAATCCAAAATTAAGTCATGCATCTAAATCACCTCGTACAATATTGAATGCTTATAGCACAATTCAATGATTTCCGTTTTGTGCTGGTTTGTAACTAATTGTAACGTTATGGGAAATGCCTTTGCGAAGTCAAACTCTATTGTTTGAGGAAATAGCATTTTGTAATTCAATAGCTGCCCAACAGCTTCAGCGAGCCCTCTCACTTTAAATTCACAAATATAGACGACATTGAGCTCAATGTAGATTAAATCAGCGTAATGCTGCAGCACAGAATACATCTTTGATTTTTCTTGGTCGTGATAAGGGCCTAATCTCACATTGTACCATCTTGGGATTGTTTCAGCTAGATTGGAAGCAAACTTAGTTCTTAACTCTCTTTCATTCATGCCAGCGCTGTAAGTTATAACCATTTTTATAAAGGACATTTGTGCTTAATAAGGCTTCTAACAACCCTGCCACACTTCAGGCAGTGCCAATGCTCTCTTTTCAAAGCCCCACATTTACACTTTGCCATCTTTTTTATCGGGAATTTTCCTCAAAATAAATGTAACTCTTCCGTCAGTGCCAATATCTTTATAGCCAGGAATAAGCACGTTGTTGAGCTTGTAGTCGCCATCAAAGAAAGCACGCACAGCAGGGTCTTTTTTGAGAAGGATAGCAAGATTGTACTCTATTCTTATTTCTTCATATGCAACACACCCATAATCCTTGCTTACAGCCTTTTCAGAAATTTCTTCATTCCCTTTTTCCATTTTTCATACTTTGGGCCTTTTCTTAATTTGAGCTCTCTTACAGAATCAACAAGGCGCTGAGCTGCGCATTCATTGCAGTAGCCCTTTCTGCTAAGCTTTTTTTCCTTATTGCCGCATTGCTTGCAAGCTCTCTGCCTCATATGGCTAGGGAAGGGCACCTAGTTTATATATTTTTGGGGTGTATTTATAAATTACCATATAGAAAACAATGTAAAACCTTTTATACTTTGATGATTTAGGCATGGTTGAGAGAGAGGTGTTTTCAATGGTTGACATGCCTTCAAGTGCAGAAATAAAGAAAAGATACGAAGACGCAGCTGGAAGAGTTGCAACAAGATATAAAGAAGGAGTCGACAGAAACACCGACTGGCATGCAAAAGCTACTTCTGAAAAAGCAGAGTCGAATTACGCTCAAAGAATGCAGGATGTTATTGCTAACAAGACAAGGCAAAAGGGTCTTGCAGGAAGTTCTCAATCTGAATGGAAAACAGGAGTTGCAACAAAAGGAGCATCTTCTATTGGCCCTAACATGAGAGCTTCATCTGACAAGCAAGCAAAAGGCTATGAGCCTTATCGCTCAAAATTAAGCGGAGTCACTTTAACTGAAAGAGGCCCGCCAGGAATTGCGAACATGACAAGGGCAAATGAAATCGTACAGGCAATGCTTGACGAGAGAAAGTCGCAAAAAGGATTCTAAGCAATAGACGAGGAAAGTTAAGAGATGGCAAGAACACCAGCAGATTGGAAAGATGCAGGAGCAGGCGAAGAACAATTAACCCAACCTTTATATGACACAACTTTATCAGGCACAGGAGCAGATACAGACATATTATTTTTTAATAAATCAGAATCAGCAGACAACAGGGAAGTAACCAATCTTCAGCAGGCAGGAGTTTTGCCAACATCCCAAAGATTTCTAATGAAAGGAATAGTTGCATTTTTCAATGACCTAAGTGCTGCAGCTGACGAGCTCAACATTTGTGACAGAGGCATTTTCGAATTGCTGCTAAATAATAAAAGAATTCTAATTACGCCTTTAAGGATGTTAATCGGTGAGCATACATCATTGCCTTCGGGAGTTACACAAGACGAGAGTTTTGTAGTTGGAAAGAAATTTGAGCTTGAAAGTTACATACATATCAAAGGCGGAGTGCCTATCAGCGGAGTTCTTAACACAGGAAAGACAGCAGCAGGGACAACAACTGCAATAACAATAGCTTTGCTTGGCGAGCTCGTAAGGCCTAGCGGCTGAGGTTCATCATGGCAGGGACAAAAAGGCCATACATTCTAACTGACACTGTTGTTGTAACTGCAAGTGCAGACGGCGAAGCTGTTTTAAGAGTTGGCGCTAATGAGAGGTTTGAGGGGCATAAATTGATTATTCTATCGACTGGTGCTTTTGAGGTAAGGGGCATAAAGAATGATTCAGGACTGCCATTTACAAATGCTGATTCTGGCGATCCTTTAACGCAAGCAATGTTTCCGGATGACATGGATGCTGGCGATGTTCCATTAGAGCTTGATGCTCCATTAATAGTAGAAAAGAACGACGCATTGACAGTTCAATTCACAGACACATCAGCAGCATCAAACACAGTAAGGGTTGTGATGTACGGCACAATAGAAAGCTTGCCATCTTAAAGACTTCTTTAAGTCCCCAGCGGCTGCGTGAAGTCGAGGACAAAACAAATGGTGCACCTAAAAAGTGACTTAGCTGAGAAGCAGGAAATAATAAAGCAATTCATACAGAAAGAGTCAATGGCAGTTTCGGACCTGCCTCTCGACCCAAGAGTCGATGCTTACGTAACTAATAACTTCCTGCAGGGAACATTGTCCAGGCTGTTAGCTTTCGACGAGACGCTGAAAAAATACGTTGTTGTAAAGGTTGATTCATCTGGAAATCTAAAAACAACAGCGTCGGTAACAAATAACATTTATGGTAATCTTAGCGGTGCAGCAAAGGCGATTGCTGCAAATGTTGTTGGTGGGTTGTCAGTCGATCCTGGCGGAAGGGACTTAACAATAGATCCGGTATTTACAAATGAGAACGTGCCTGCAGGCGCTTCTATAACTCATGTTGGAGTTGATTTACAGCATGCAGCAAAAATAACAATACTGCTTGCTTCGCTGGGAAGCTTCACGATAAGGCCGCAAATCAGCGATGATAATGCTGATTGGTATGATGTGAAAACAGAGGCAGATGGTGACTTAAGCTGGGCTGTAAGCAATGAGAAAATCGCAGCAAGGCTTGACAGCGCTGCAAAGTTTTTCAGGATATTCTGCACTAATGATGGTGCTACTGCACAGTTGCTGACGGCGAGAATTTTAGGGCAGGGATGAGCAAATGAAAAAAGCTATAATTTTACTGATGGTGATTTTGGGCATGTTACTTTTTGTTACAGAGGGAAATGCAATCTTGTGCCCATTGATGCCTGCAAACAAAACGTTCAATGCGCCTGATGATGACAAGTTCACAATATCTAGCGATAGGCATATGACAATCGGCTTTAATGTTACAGGGAGCAACAGGACAGAGATTTTAAGGACAATGGGAGGTGCCACATTAGAGCTTCACTTCTGGAACGGCACAGCGTGGGATTTTGACATCAACAACACACACACGGCAGGAATAGGCAGCAGCAGGAATGGTGGAGCTCAAACATACCAATTTGTATATAATTTTACTGGAAATGAGAAATGGTGGTTAATATTCAATGACCCTGACATAGGCACGCATTGGAATTTCAGCTACTGGAACGGCAGCAGGTGGCTCGCAAACAGAAGCTTAAGCATTGACACAGCCATAACAGCAGGCACTGCGCAATGGATAGCAGCTGCGAGCAATTTCCCAAGTGTTGGAAGATATATTGTTTTTCTAAGTGCAGGGCAATCGGAAGACTTTACTGGATGGGAATGGAACGGAAGCAATTTCACCTCTAACAATTCCTTGATACTAGGGCTTAACTTATCGTGCTGCTCAAAGGTTATCCTCGAGCAAAACTTTACTGGACAAAATAGGCTCAATGCTATAAGGGTTGGTGTTGCCGCTGCTAATTTTGTTCATTTCTGGAATGGTACTATATGGCTGAATGAGACAGGCATACCTACATTTTCTAATTCATTTAGCGGCGATTCAATAGTTTACAATAATTTTGACAATACTGGAAATGCAACAGCTTATAGCGGCCCATTTGCAAATAACATCTGGCATTTTGGAAGGTTTGAGTATCAAAGTAGTGACAATGTTGTGAGGAGCAACCTCTCAGCTTCATCATTTATAGGCGATAATGTTGTTGTTAATTTAACAACTTACAGCAGATGCAATGCAACAGAAATGTCAGCCAGCATGAATAACACTGGATCATTCCTGCCTGTTTTCAATCAAACGATATCACCAGCAGCTGCAATATCGAGCAGGTTTCTGAATACAACTGCATTCAACAGATGCGCGAGAACTATAGCGCTAAGGGTTAATCACACTGATACAAGAAATATAAGCTCTGCTACAAATCTTACAATAGTTTTATTGCCAGCTATTTCAAGCCACAATGCAAGCTCTAGCCAAAAGCTCGACTTGGATTGCGTATCATCAAGCAATTTAACAATTACGGCAAATACATCAATGGTTGTGAATGTAACCCTTAACATGAGCGGCATTTTCATAGGATCAAACCAAACATGCCCTTACGGCGCATCAAGGGCCAGAAGCGTGAGGAATGAAAACAAGAGCTCAGGATGCTCTGTTTTTGTGTTTGAGGCTAACTTGACACAATCCTTGAACTCAACTGTTGGTGAGGCAACAGAATTAAGCGAGAGAGGCATAGGCAACATTCCAGCTGCAATTGCAGCATCATCAATAGTAACATTACTCCTTGTTTATACTTTTATAAGAAAAAGGCGAGGTGAATGACTTATGAATCCAATAATATTGAATGTTTTGGTTGCAGGAGCTGTAGGAACAGCAAGATCTTTATTAGGCTATGCAGCAGTTTATCAAACAGAAGACTTTAATGTGAAGAAATTCCTTACAGGCGCTTTTATAGGGCTTGTTGGCGGGGGAATTGCAGGCGCAATGGCAAATGATGCAAAAATGGCAATAATTGGAGCTCTTGGAGCAGATGACATAAGAAGCATTGCAACAAACTATTACAAGCACAAGTGAGGAAATAATGGAAGAAAAAACAGCAGAAAGCTTTACTATAAGAATCACTGGAAAGGAAATCACAACAAGGCTGAGCAACCTAGAGGCAAATGTGAGAATGCTCAAGTACGCAGCTGCAATAGAATTGCCAATCCTTATTTTTATACTTGGCAGGATTCTCATGAGTTGAGATTGTTTCTTTGCCTTCCTTTACTAAACCACCCCCAACGTCTAGCAGGGAAGGCAATCATTTCTTGACATACACACACCTTTATTTCTCATGGAGATTTTGATTTTTGAAATGTTAGGTGTGTTGCTGCTGATTTTTCAATTATTTTCATACGCAAACCTTCGCTTCCTGTGGAACAAACTCCCCGCTTTCTATATAGAAAGATAATCAGAACATACATACATACATACATAAATTTGAAGTTTCCACAGGAAATCAAGGGGGGTCAAAGCCGATTTTCGTCACTTTTGGACTAATTCTCCTACATTTGCCATATAGGAAAATAAAAGAAAGTTCCATAGGAAATGAAGGTGATATTAGCTATAAAGTGCTTACGAGTCAAACCTTCATTTCCTGTGGAAAATAAGCAGAAAAAGCGCCCACTAAATAGTGCCTAACTTCTGTTTTAATGTATGGAAAAGCAGAGCGATATGGCAGAAAAGCGAGGCTTTTCAGTAGAATTTGGCGAAGCCAGCTTGAATCGAAGCCCAAGAAGTGAGGGAAAAAGAGGATTAGTTCATAACTCTCACTTCTTAGGTGTCTTCTCAATACATTAAATGACAGGCTTACTTAAGCCCTTAAACCATGCCTCAACCAACAACGGCAGGACATCCTTCTCTTTCTTGCCTAACTCAACACATTTAAGTTTGAAAGCTTTATGTTGTTCTACATTTAACTCAAATCTAATCTGTACCATAGTTAATACACCTCATACACAAAAGTAACATAACTTATATAAATAACTTTCGTTAATTGCAGAAATACGAAACTTCACCTTATATACATTAGATGAATATGTTCAGTAGTGCTGGAACATAATGTTTGCAAGATATATACACAGAGATTTTTGAGCCTGTGCAGGCAAGCTGACTAAGGTTTGGGCTTAGTTGTACCGCCCAACATGATGCATGCACAGGTCTCTCAAAATGGCAGGGATGGGAATTTAACCCAATTCTGCGATGGTTTGAAGTCGCACAGCCCTGCTGTTGAGCGTTCAGCAGTTCCAGGCCCCAGCCGTTACAAATATCTGCATTTATGTATACATATATAAAAATATTGTCATGGTGGGGCTCTAAAGAAGCCACAGGCAGAGATTTTGGAAGTGATGAGAAAGCGAAGGCAGAGAGCTATGCAAAGCTTACGCTTTCTGTGTTTCCTTGCTTTTTCTAAGAATCTTAACGAGATTTTTTTGGAGGAAAAGAGTAAAAGAATTCCTACCTCTTTGTGAACTTACCGTACGAGTCGGCGCACGAGCCCTGCGCTCGTGCTCCTCCCCCAAAGCTTCGCAACTACATAAATCTTGCGCTCTGCTCATTTTGAGGCATGCGCGGCGGTGCGGGCTGCCTCGCCGCCGCAGCGCACGAGTGCACCGCACAGCACGGGAGCCCAGCGCTGCCCGAAGCGAGTGCACCGCACGCCATCTCTGCAGGCGCTTTGGGATGCCGAAGCGCCTGCGAGGGCGTGCGACTCGCTTCGGGCACCCAGCGCTTCCCGTGCTGTGCGACTCATGCGCTGTGCGCATGCCTCAAAATTTCGTTAACGAGCACAAAATTTATTGAGTTGCGAACTTATGTGTGAGTCGCACGAGCGCAATCTCGTGCGCACATATATGGAAAAAAATTGTGGAGGCATGAAAAATGGAAGCAACAGAAAGGCAAAAGGCATGGATAAGGGATTTGATAAGGAAGGGCTTGACTGACGATGTTGACGTCAATCAGCTCAGCGCAGAACAGGCCAGCGAGATTATAACAGAATCTACTGGCGCGAAGCGGCCTCAGCGTGAGCTGAAGCGTGAGTTTGTCAACGGCAAGGAAAAGGCAGAGCTGAACAGGGAAAGGTTTGGCATGTGCTGCAAGCTTGTCTTTAATGCAGGCAGCATAAATGTATTCTCTGCTAAAGGCGAGAAGGAATACAAGGAAGCTGTAAAGGTGCTGTATGACATCGTCGGAGATATTGAGAAAGAGATGCAGGCTTAACCGGCCTGTTTCTTTTTCTTTTTCTTGTTTTTTCTGCACAAAGTTTATATTTTGCAAGATTTAATCATGATTTCTGCAATGGCAATAACACCAATAACTCAAGCAGATAGGTTGAGATGGCTTAGAAACCCTCCGATGGCGATATTGAGAGATCCAAATGCAAAGCTGCCGAGCGGAGCAAGCACAAGAGTTCTAAAAGCAGGCACTGTTGCAAAAGCAGCCATTGGCCCTGCAGGCGCGGTGCTGGGATTCATAACGGCATTTTACTCAAGCATCGGGTTTGCGCTGTTCATTCTCGAGGAAAGCATACAGCAGGCAGGCTTCGGAATATTCGCAATTCAGAATGCACGTGCATGGGAAAGGATGCCGCAAGCAATCATAAGGTACAGGCAGCTGATTAATTCTCTCGGCAAATTGATAGAAAAGGTTGATGTCTTCTTTGGGCTGCAGATTGATTTGACAGAATTAAGCGACGAGGAAAGAGACATGCTCGGGGCATTTCTGGACGAGACGGGCTCATTGGGAAGGGACACAATACTCGAGCCTTACATTCATTTTTACAATGCTTCAAGATTCACTGCAGATGCTTATGAGACGCTTGGAGCAAGCAAAATTAAGGGCGTGAATGATCAGCTTAAAGCGCAGCTGGATGCAATAGGCAAGCAGTTTGAAATGGATGTGTTCAAGCTGAAAATGGCGCACGACGAGCGGCTCGATAAGCTGAAAATCGAGAAGGCCTTGCGGGCTGACGAGCTCGCTGTGGCAAAGAAGCGGGAGGAAAACGAGCTCGCTTCCGATATCAAGGCGGAGTTTGCATCGGAATTGATTGACGCAATTCAAGCAATCCGTCGATTGCTAGACGATGATCTTGAAAAGGAACGGGCAAGATTGAATGATGTGCTTGCTGTTATAGACGAGGCGAAAGCCAAAAAAGAGATCACTGGTGCGGAAAAAGATATACTGAGTGATCAGGCGCGAGCCAAAAGTGAGGACACCAAGGATGCGCTGCGGCAGGGAGCGGAGGATGCAATCCAGGCGCAGAGGAAAGCAGCTTTTGAGGCAGGGCAGAAAGGCAAATTGTCGGCGAGAGAAAAGGCTGATAAAAAATTAACGATTAAGATTGCTTATGATAAAAAGGATTTGGAATTAAAGTCTGAATTTGATGCAAGGGACAGGGCAGAGAAGGAAGTGCATTTCAACGCAATGAAGCTGATGGAAAAGGTAAGGGAAAATAAAGAGGCAGAAGCACGAATTGTGTTTTATCCTCTGCCTGAGGAAACTGGCATTATAGAAATTGTTGCGCCTGAAGAAATAACTGTAACAGTGCTTAAGGTTGTCGACGGTGATACGTTTGACATTGCAGGAGCAAGGGTTAGAATGCTTGGAATTGACAGTGCGGAAAGCAACACCATTCAGGGTACATCAGATAAGGAATTTTTAATCTCACTTATCGGCAACAAGCAAGTAAAAATATTATCAGACCAAAGCAATCAGTTTGATGAGTTTGGAAGATTGCTTGGAGTTGTGTTTGCAGGCGAATTGAACGTTAATTTAGAGATGTTGAGGAAATGCCATGCAATGCCTCTTTTCTTTGGACCGAACAGGCATGTAAATTCAGACAAATTTTTGGCAGCGTACAGGGAATGCGCAACTCCGCCAGCAATACCGCCAGCACCAACTCCTATTCCTGAATTGCCACCACCAGAAATAATTACACCACCGCCAGCGCCAAGCGGAACTCTCACAATTCACGTCGAGAGAATAGACAGAGTGCCTGTTTCAGGAATTGCTGTCATCATCGGCGGAACAGGATTTCGAACTGATGACAGCGGAAATGCAACGAGAGGATTCACGCTGCCGAACTCAGCGACAATAAACATAAAAACACATGACGACATATTCATCGCTCCTGATATTGTGCAGGAAGCCACCTTTGTTTTGTCATTTGAAACATCACAAACTCATACTGTTATAGTCGGAACAAAAGCAGAATTGACGCCAGCTCCACCACCAATTATGCTGCCAGCTGATGTTATTAACTTTACAGGGATGACAGCAAGAGTAGAAATTGGCAAAATAGATCCGCCATGGCCAATTGGACAGGCGGGCTTTACAACTCAAATGAGCATAAGGCCACAAAGAACGTTTACGCTGCAGGAGCTCACAATCGGTGATTTTGAAAGCATTGGAATAAGGGTTAACTTTGACTCACAATTCAGCAATAGCAATGCTCTTATAGTTGATTTCACGTTATTCAAGCCTGATGGAACGATTGTTGAAACACCAGAAGTGCCGACTGTTACAGCAGGCACATGGGCTTGGGCGAAGTTTGCAGGCATTTTTGCAGGCCCTCCAAGAGAAGTTGCACAGAAAGGAATTTATAGGATTAGGGCATTCACTAATTCAAATGATGTCTTCAACGGAACAGCCGATTACTTTTTTGAGGTGATTTAGCGATGCACAAGGAAATAGCAGGAGCGAGGATAATAAACGGAAAGGAAGTCAGTGTAATGACTGCAAAAATAATTTCTATAGACGATAATTTAGGCATAATGATAATTGAATGCCCTAATGACATTCAGCAGCATGAGGTGCCTATTGGCACAAAAGAATTTATATGCCCTGTTGACGGGACTTTGTTGTTAATTTCTTAATCTGGATCATGGCAATCGCAATCGCACCAGCTGCCGCCATTACAACCATCATGGTCATTACATTCGCAACTCTCACATATCATTTTGGAAGTTTCATTTTGGTTATTCTACAGGAATAATGTGCACTGTTGCGCATCTATAGCAATAAACAACTATTCTTAATTTGCCGTCTATGTATTGAGTGTAAAGGTCTAAGTGCCCGCATGAATTCAGTTTTTCTTCTGCATTAGTTACAACGTTGTTAATTATATGCGTCATTGCAGCTTCCCCTTGTTGAAAGGCGCTTCCTTGCAGATTCTAAAGTGAGGCATGCCGTCTTTTTCTGCAAGATAGTACTTGCCGTCCTTCTTTTGACGCCATTCGCATACTTTGTCGCAATACTTGCAATAGACTGGCTTGATGCTCATTTTCTTGTAACTCTTCCGTCTTGAGAGACGTGGATTTTTTCACCAATCTTATAATTTCTGCGGTCGACGAGAAGATAAGTCTTTACCCAAAAAAGAAAGCGTTGCCTGACGCCTATAATCTGTAATCTGCTTGAATCAGGATTGCCTAATGATGTGATTATATAATGCCTTGTCATTCTTTTTTCTCAGGCCTGCCGATTAAAGTTAATTGCAGCTCTGCCTCCTCAACCAACAATCTGGATAATCTCCGTATTTCATCACGAAAGATATTGTAGTCAGCAGAGCAAACAGGCTCGTCCTGTATGCCAAGAGTTACCGTGTTATAATTCTTGCTTATCTTTATTTCAATGCTTATTTTAGTTTGTGCGCTGAACATTTACATCACCTCGCTAGCGCTTGTGCAAATGTGCTGCTTCCTTTCCTCGATAGGAATTTCGCGGATGTCGCGCTTGCACGTGGCGCATCCTATATGGCCTGTGTCGAGAAAATCCAAAATTAAGTCATGCATCTAAATCACCTCGTACAATATTGAATGCTTATAGCACAATTCAATGATTTCCGTTTTGTGCTGGTTTGTAACTAATTGTAACGTTATGGGAAATGCCTTTGCGAAGTCAAACTCTATTGTTTGAGGAAATAGCATTTTGTAATTCAATAGCTGCCCAACAGCTTCAGCGAGCCCTCTCACTTTAAATTCACAAATATAGACGACATTGAGCTCAATGTAGATTAAATCAGCGTAATGCTGCAGCACAGAATACATCTTTGATTTTTCTTGGTCGTGATAAGGGCCTAATCTCACATTGTACCATCTTGGGATTGTTTCAGCTAGATTGGAAGCAAACTTAGTTCTTAACTCTCTTTCATTCATGCCAGCGCTGTAAGTTATAACCATTTTTATAAAGGACATTTGTGCTTAATAAGGCTTCTAACAACCCTGCCACACTTCAGGCAGTGCCAATGCTCTCTTTTCAAAGCCCCACATTTACACTTTGCCATCTTTTTTATCGGGAATTTTCCTCAAAATAAATGTAACTCTTCCGTCAGTGCCAATATCTTTATAGCCAGGAATAAGCACGTTGTTGAGCTTGTAGTCGCCATCAAAGAAAGCACGCACAGCAGGGTCTTTTTTGAGAAGGATAGCAAGATTGTACTCTATTCTTATTTCTTCATATGCAACACACCCATAATCCTTGCTTACAGCCTTTTCAGAAATTTCTTCATTCCCTTTTTCCATTTTTCATACTTTGGGCCTTTTCTTAATTTGAGCTCTCTTACAGAATCAACAAGGCGCTGAGCTGCGCATTCATTGCAGTAGCCCTTTCTGCTAAGCTTTTTTTCCTTATTGCCGCATTGCTTGCAAGCTCTCTGCCTCATATGGCTAGGGAAGGGCACCTAGTTTATATATTTTTGGGGTGTATTTATAAATTACCATATAGAAAACAATGTAAAACCTTTTATACTTTGATGATTTAGGCATGGTTGAGAGAGAGGTGTTTTCAATGGTTGACATGCCTTCAAGTGCAGAAATAAAGAAAAGATACGAAGACGCAGCTGGAAGAGTTGCAACAAGATATAAAGAAGGAGTCGACAGAAACACCGACTGGCATGCAAAAGCTACTTCTGAAAAAGCAGAGTCGAATTACGCTCAAAGAATGCAGGATGTTATTGCTAACAAGACAAGGCAAAAGGGTCTTGCAGGAAGTTCTCAATCTGAATGGAAAACAGGAGTTGCAACAAAAGGAGCATCTTCTATTGGCCCTAACATGAGAGCTTCATCTGACAAACAAGTTAAAGGCTACGAGCCTTATCGCTCAAAATTGTCTGGAGTTTCATTAACAGAAAGAGGCCCGCCTGGAATTGGCAACATGGTAAGGGCAAATGAAATCGTGCAGGCAATGCTCGACGAGAGAAAAG
>ERZ1292623.3689-Hain-H51-01um-R1-3689-length-12924-cov-5_pt1 | contig 12924 bp, 11 predicted proteins | sample MGYA00564398_ERZ1292623 | MGnify/ENA primary metagenome ERZ1292623 (study PRJEB36523, sample SAMEA6512633) | groundwater metagenome | collected 2019-01-07 | study: AquaDiva: Metagenomics assemblies of 32 groundwater samples | reverse complement strand
TGTTTTCTGGTTTGAATAGCAAAATAACTCTGGGCAAAGGCAATTTGCTCTTTTCGAGGATCGCCATTTTTGGCTATGAGATAACAGGCATAGCGGGTGAGCATGAAGTCTTCTATTTCCCTCTTAGAACCAGAGCCTAGTTCAACCATTTTCCTGACGCCGGGAAAATGGTCTCGTGCCTCGTGACCTGAATTTCTACAAGATTCTTTCGCTTTTTCTATGGCATTGAGGAAGTTTTCCCATTTGTCATAGCCCAAAAGCTTCTGCAAGTCTCTGGCAAACCAGAAAAGAGGATTGACGCACTTAGCTAAAGAATAGAGAGATAATATTTTAATAAGAGCAAAGCATATCTGTACTCTAATAAAAAACAATAATCAAAAGAAGAGTTGATTTAGCTATTCTATTACACAAATCTTTTTATATATCAAAAATGTACTTATTTTGTAGCTAATATTATATATTCTTGTATTTAACAAGAATGTATGGAAAAAGGGATGGTAACTGCGCTTTCATTGTTAAAATCAAGCGATTATAGACATAAGATAATTGAAGCTATCGGCAACGATACACTTACCCCTTCTGAAATTGCGGCAAAAACAAAGCTACGATTAAACCATGTAAGTATGTTTCTCAGAGAACTCAAAGAAAATCATCTGGTTAAATGCTTAAACGAGGACCGCAGAAAAGGACGTTTATACGAATTAACGGAGTTAGGAAAAGATGCAATCACTAAGCTTACAAAAAAGTGAGGAAATGGCCAAAACCAGCGAAATAAAGTTTTGGGATACTAGCTGGGATTTCAAAACTGCTTACACTAAATATAGTAATCATGGCTTTCATACATATCCGGCGATGATGATCCCCCAAATTGCTAGAAGACTTATAGAAACCTACGGAAAAAATGCTTCAATCATTTTAGACCCTTTTATGGGTTCTGGAACAGCTTTGTTAGAAGCAAAATTACATCCACAATTCAAAAAAGCTTACGGAATTGACATAAATCCTCTTGCTCTGCTTATCTCGAAAGCAAAAACAACGCCAATTAATCCAGAATTATTATGGAAAGAATACAATAAACTAATCCATCAATGTTTTGAAGACCAAAAATCAGCAAATTTTAAACAAAAAAATTTTGAAACGCCAAACTTCTTTAATCTTGATTTTTGGTTTAAACCAGAAGTGAGCAGAGATTTAGCCATTATTAAAAAAAATATTGAATCAATACATTTACAAGATAAAAAAGCAGAAGAAGATATAAAAAATTTCTTCCTTGTTGCTTTCTCGGAAACAGTCAGAGATGTTTCTAATACCAGAAATAGAGAATATAAATTATATAGAATGTCTCCCGAAATGCTCAAAAAGCATAATCCTAACGCTCTTCAATTATTTAGAGAACAATTAAAATCTAATACGGAACGGATGGAAGAATATTTCAAAGAACAAAATAAAAAATGTGAAGTTAACATTCTTGCTGAAGATTCACGAAGCATAAAATCCATTCCTGATAAATCTGTTGATTTAATTGTTACTTCTCCGCCTTATGGAGATAGTGGTACAACCGTAGCTTATGGTCAATTTTCGCGCTTAGGATTGCAATGGTTAGGCTACGATAAAGAAACAGTTTTAAATATTGATAAAGTAAGTTTGGGTGGTATTCCAACAAAAGATTTAACCAACGGTTTACATTCCCCAACTTTAAAGAAAATAATTGCTCAAATTTCAGAACAAGATCCTAAAAGAGCTAGAGATGTACTTAGCTTTTATATTGATTTTGATAAATGTGTCAAAGAACTACATCGAGTAACTAAAGATGGTGCTTTTTTATGCTTTGTAGTAGGGAATAGAACCGTAAAGGGAATACAAATCCCAACAGATGACATTATCGTAGAACTCTTTCAAGCAAAAAATCATTATCGACATGTAAACACATTTATCCGCAATATTCCCCATAAAAGAATGCCTAAATTGAATAGTCCAACTAATGTTAGTGGTAATCATGCCGTTACTATGAACGAAGAATGGATTATAATTTTAGAAAAACAATAATTAAATTTCTTCTATGTCAAAGACTTTGCTTAAATTGTTCTTCATTACACGGAAACCAGAGCCGTGGTCGTGAGTTTTCCCTTTGTTTTTGCCACTTCTATAAACACCAATCCTGATATCATAAACAATAATCCCCTCTTTAACCGCCTTAACGAACTTCTCAAAAGTGAGATTCTTTAGTAAAACTGCCTTATTGAATTTGAAATATTCTTTTCCATCCTCTTTTTTGCTCTCAGCACTGATAAAAGCAATGTGCTGACATTTATGTTCAATAATTTCTCGGAGTGTTTCAAAGTCATACCAAATATTTTTATCAACTATTTCTTCCGTTGCTAAATCTTTTACTAAAAGAAATAATTTTCTTGACTTTTCATCAACTTCCAGCTTGAAACCATATTTACCCACAAAAGTATTAAACTTCAATGCCGAAAATGTCGTGTGTAATGTCTTTAAACCCCCTGCATCCTCATCAGGAGCACCATATTTCTCTCGAAGATAAGAATTTACTTTTGGCGGATTGGTCGGCGATTTGGTGAATAGTGTAAGCATTGATTTTGTCAACTCCCGAGAAGACTTTAATTCCAGGACTCCTTCATAATCCGCAAGAAAATTATTATTCTCAACTATTCCGATAAGATCTTCAAATGTTTTCCCAATTCCGGTATCATGGATTCTATTTGAAAGTACAAAACCTTTCTTCTTGATAACCAGAAAATCCCTCTTGAATCCTTGTAAAACTTTGCCACCCATACACCAAAACTATGATACAAGATATATAATGCAATACCACGACATGATTACAGTTTGAATACAAAAACTATGAGCCCCAACTCCACACTTTACTCTGCTTCACAGGAAATTAACTTTCTAACTTTCAGGAAAAACTACGCCAAGCCCTACTGCTCAGGAGAATTAGAGACTCCTGCGCTCCTCACTTCGCTGCGGCGAGCTTTTTCCTTTACCCTCGCTCCCTAGACCCCCACCAAACTTAACGACATTATACTCAATTTTTCCTGCTCAAAAATCCAGGACTTCTCCCTTTTCCAAACTTTCTTCCAGCAACTCCTGAAGATTTATCTTTTCCAATTCTTCTCCAATCTTCTTGGGATCAGATTTAGTCGAAGGCCTCTTCGGCCCCAGCAAACAGCACATCTCCGGACCTTTGGAAATCTCATAAGTCCCTATTTTCTTGGCTATTTCAATGGTTTCCTGCTTGTCAAAAGTCAGCAAAGGACGCAAGATTTCCATAGAAACGGGTTTGGTAATGGAGGTTAAATTGCTCAAGGTCTGGCTGGAAACCTGCGCTAAATTCTCTCCGGTAATCAAATAACTTGCTTTCTCTTTCTGGGCAATCAATTCTGCTGCCCGGAACATGGCGATCTTTGATAAAATAAAGTAGTGTTTATGATTGCACTTTTCTACCAACGCTTTCAATACGGGAGTAAAGGGAGCAAGATATAGCTTCTTGACTTTCAGATGTTTGGCCAGATTTTTTACTTTCTCTATTTCTGATTCGTCTACCAAAGGAAGCTGATGGAAATGCACTGGAATGATATCTAGCTGGGATTGCAGCAGATTGATAGCTACCGGGCTGTCAATTCCTCCGGAAAGTAAGGCGATAGCTTTGTGCATGAAGGTAAAATCTGAGTTTTCTTTAAAAGATTATGCTTAAACCATACGGAAATCAAAGATTTTCGGGATTTCGAAAGCATAGCTTTCGTAAACTTTATATTACAAAGAGAAATCAAAATGAGATGAAAAAGTGGATGATTTTAGGGCTGTTACTCTTACTCACCCCCTTCGCTACTGCAGAAAATGATTTCTATTCCTTGAATTCTATGGAATTAGAACTAACCGTAGACGGCTCCTTTGAGTTAGTGCCTACAAAAAGTGGAGCCAGCATGAAAGAAGTCACTGCTAATATACTTCTTTATCCAAAAGAAAGTGAACGGCAAAAGATCATCCAGTGGGATAGCCAAGGAGCAGTCAAGGAAGATCTCGTTTCCTTCTTCTGGAATGATAAAAAAATCGAAAAAAAAGGATTTGGATATAAGGCGTTAATAGAAACCCAAAACAAGCGCTTGGCAGTACAGGAGAAGATCCCTTTCCCTTTACGAGCTCAGGATGTGCAAGGATTAGAACAATACTTAGAACCAACTGAAACAATTGATTCCGATAATCCTGCAATCATCGCCAAAGCTTCAGAATTAGCGCAAGGAGAAGATGATCTATTCAAAGTAGTATTCAACCTCGCCAGCTGGGTGGAGGAGAATATCGAATATGATCTTAATACTGTTACCAGCGCTGCGTCGCAGAAAGGAAGCTGGGTTCTACAGAATCGGCAAGGCGTCTGCGATGAAATGACCTCTTTGTTTGTAGCTATGGCAAGGTCGTTAGGTATCCCGGCACGATTTGTTTCTGGAATTTCGTATACCAATAGCCAAGAGGTAGTCAATGCAGTTGGTTCCAATTGGGCTGGGCATGGTTGGGCTGAAGTATATTTTCCTGACATCGGCTGGGTAAGTTTTGATGTTACTTTTAATCAATATGGATACCTTGATGTAACTCACATTAAATTGCGAGATGGGTTCGATCCGAAAGAACCTGCAGTAAAATATGAATGGCTCTCTGACGGAGTAAAGTTAGAAAAAGGAAAATTGGATCTTGAGGTGAATGTTGAGGGTGAAGGAACTATCGTACCAGAACAAATCCTATTGGAACAGGAATTACTTGCTCACGAAGTTGGCTTTGGAAGCTATAACCTGGTGAAAGGAATAGTCAAGAACAATGCCAATTATTATGCTGCCACTGCCCTGAATTTGGCAGCCCCTAAAGAGGTAGAAGTGATCGGAAGAAACCGGAGAAATATCCTTCTTCATCCCAATGAGGTGCGGGAAACGTTCTGGATCGTGAAACTACCTAAAAATCTTCAAGAAAATTACATCTACACTTTTCCGATTAGAGTCTACTCAGAAAAAAATGTTTCCATAGACGATACCTTTACTGCTCAAATAGGAAAGAATACCTATTCTAAAGCAGAAATTGAAGAATTGACCGTGCAGGATGAAGAAAAAAGCTATTCACAAAAAATTACTTTTGATTGCCAATATAAAAAAGAAATAATGTTAGGTGAAGAAGCGCCAGTAAGTTGTTCTATCAAAAATACTGGAAATACTAATCTTAATGATGTTACCTTTTGTGTAGGACAGAGTTGTGAAACCGTAGATCTGCTTCTCAACCAGAAGAAAAGCACTCAGATTACCGTAAAGGGCGAAAAGGCTGGCTGGCACAAAGTGATACTAAGCGCAGAAAATCACTTGGTAGAAAAAAAAACATCTCTAGAATATGCAGTATTGGATGAGCCAAAGCTTGTTATTTCTGCCAAATATCCTCAAGTAATCCAGTTTGGAGATTCTCCCACTATTGAAATATCATTCCAAAAAGATTCTTTTGTAGAACCACAAAATCTTGCCCTAACCGTTTCTGGCGCAGGCGTGAAGAGTGTCTGGGATATTCCAAAATTAGGGCAGGAAGAAAAAATAAGCTACCCTGCAGATGGAGGAGCATTAAGTTGGAATACTGATTTCATTATTACTGCAACTTGGGAAGATAAAGAAGGAAAAGTTTATTCAACTCAAGAAAAAATTACTATCAACGCAGAAGCCGGATCTTTTACGGAAAAAATAAAGATGTTTTCTAATTTATTAATTAACTTTTTCTCTCATAAATCAGAAAAAATCAATTTTTCTATAGATTAATCAAAAGACGATAAAAAATAGACAGTAGATTTAAATATAAAAATACCTTCTGAAGATAAGATGGCAAAAGCTAAGGCCGAGGAAGCTCCGGACAATAAAATAATCTATTCAGAGACGGTCAATACTGTCGATTTGGAGGAAGAGAACAAAATCCTTGCGGAGACTGTGGAAAAATTAGAAGCAGAGAGAAAGAACGTCTCCGAAACTTTGACCAGAGTAGAACAGGAAAGTTCAATTTTACGGGAATTATTCAATAATACCAATAACGAATTAAATAATCTCAAAAAGCCCTCCCTGCTGGTTGCTGATGTCGTAAGCGTACATGGAGATAAAGCAACTATCAAGCTCCCTAATGGAAACAAGTTTTACTGCTATATCGCTCAGCATGTAAAAGATATCAAGAGCGGCGATGCTGCTTTAGTCGACCAAAAATCACTTAATATTGTAGAGAAGTTCGAAGCTAATGAAAATTTTGAAGTGGAAAAGTATGTCATTGTTGAAAAACCTACGGAAGATTGGAATTCTATCGGTGGATTAAAGGAAGTGGTGCGTGAAGTGAAAGAAGTGATCGAACTTCCTCTCACCAAGCCAAAATTATTTGAAAATGTGGGGATTAAGCCGCCGAAAGGAGTTCTTCTTTACGGCCCTCCAGGAACAGGCAAGACTTTACTGGCAAAAGCGGTAGCCAGCAGCACCAACGCTACGTTTATTGAAGTAGTAGGTTCGGAGTTAGTGCAGAAGTTCATCGGTGAAGGTGCGAAGCTGGTGAAAGATATTTTTGCCCTTGCCAGGCGGAAAGCGCCTTGTATAGTATTCATCGATGAAATCGATGCCTTAGCTTCCAAGAGAATGGAGACTGGCACTTCCGGAGAAAGGGAAGTAAGCAGGACTTTCATGCAATTATTAGCAGAGATAGACGGATTCAAACATCTTGATAATGTTAAGATCATCGGCGCTACCAATAGAGCGGATATTTTAGACACAGCTGTAATTAGGCCGGGAAGGCTGGACAGGTTGATAGAAGTAGGATTGCCTGATGAGGGAGGAAGATTAGAAATTTTAAAGGTACATACAGCAGCTATGAATTTGCGTAAAATTAATCTGAAAGAAGTAGCTGCCAAGACGGAAAATTTCAGCGGCGCAGAACTTCAAGCGGTGTGTACGGAAGCAGGTTACTGTGCGATTCGAGAAGAGCGCGAGCAGGTTACCCATAATGATTTCCTCCAAGCGATTGAAAGAATCAGGGTTGAAGAAGAAGATGATGATGCAGCTGGATTGATAGGATAAATCTTTTAAATGAGTATGGTCTTATTTTTCACTAGGGGTTTAAAGCTACTTTCTTTGAATATTGAAAGGGATAATAATATTCCAAAAGTCATTTCTCTGCTGGAAAAAGAAAAACCTGAAGAGAAAGCGGAAATAGAAAAATTATAAGAATAGGAGAACTGTGAACGCTCATCAGTTACATCCGTCAGGAATTAATCCTTTGGTGTTCACGTAATCATCGCGTTGTTCACTCTTGAAGATATTTTCTTCTTTATTATTTAAAAGGGTATTTTTTATAAACTTTTAGTCCATAACTATTATAAAGCGATTGCCGGAAGATTAAGCCATGAAGATTCTTTTTGTCTCAGAATACTTTCCTCCAAAAACCATGGGGGGAGGAGAAATCAACGTAGAATTGCTAGCAGCAGGGTTAGCCAAAAAAGGAGTAGATGTTTCTGTTTTGACTTCGTATCATCTCGGATTAGAGAAAGCGGAAATAAAAGAGGGCGTAACTATTTTACGCAAACTAGAAACTGGAAAAAATTCTACCTCAATTATTGAAAATGTAAAACGATCGTTGATTTTTCCTGAATCAGTTGAAAGAAAAGTAAAAAATATTCTCAAAGAGCAAAAAATAGATGCAATCCATTTTATCGGTACTAGTATTATCGCGGCATCTAAGCTTAAGGATTGCGGTGTGCCTTTGTTTGCAACCATTGAAAGTTATCCTACCTTATGTCCTAAAGGCGACCGAATTTTCCATGGAAAGAAGGAATGCAAAGTTAAGTGTTCTTTTACTGCATTTCTATCCTGCCAATCAGATTCTGCAGAAATGGGCAAAATGAAAAATGAATGGTATTTGAAATATAATGCTCCTGCCCTTTCTTATATTTATCATTACTATAAACAATTAAATGAGGCCTTACAACACTGTAATCTTATTGCCATCAGCGAGTATGTACAAGGATTGTTACAGCAACAAGGATATGAAAGTACAGTGATTCCAAATGCTCTCGCAGTTGAAAATTTTAAGATTGTGGATCAGGAGAAAATTGGGAATAAAAAAAAAGATAACCAAAAACTAAAAATCCTTTACCTTGGGTCACTGATTAAGTCGAAAGGCGCGCACCTTCTTGCTGAAGCGGTTCAAGGATTAGATTGTGAAGTAGCTTTGTATGGAGAAGGCATCTTAAAAGAGGAATTACAAGAGAAAATCCAAAAACAACAACTGCCCATTACCATCCATTCACCAGCCCCTTACTCAGAAATCCCTTCTCTGTATGCACAAGCAGACGTAATAGTATTCCCTTCTCTCTGGCCGGAGCCATTCGGCAGGATTGCTATCGAAGCCATGGCGGCAGGAAAACCAGTGATTGGTTCAGCGATTGGCGGAATTAAAGAGACTATTGCAGAAGGAACTGGCGTCTTGGTTGATCCAGGTAATGTGGAGCAGTTGAGAGAAGCGATAAGTCTGTTAATGCATGATTCTGCATTGCGTAAAAAAATGGGACAAAAAGGTAGAAAAGTTGTGGAAGAATTGTATGCTAAGGAGATCGTAGTGGAGAGATTGATTGCGGTGTACAGAGAGAAAATAACGACTATTAAACACAATTAAAACTGCGTCAAATAGGTGTTCGGCCAAAATTTTTTCTTACTAAGCGACGAGAGGGGGAGTTCCTAAAGACCAAAAACTAAACGAGGGGCGAGAAAATTATTTTTCATAAAGTACAAACTGAGGCAATTTATCCAAACCAACATAATTAAACATTTTATAATTTGCCCTTCTAGCAGTTGGTGATAACTGTCTTTTTTTAAGATGCATTCTAGGAATAAATGGATAAAATATTATTTTTTGATGTTCTACCTCTTTTTCTTTCCATTTGAAATTAGCTATTAATGGGGGCATCATAAATCCTGATTTTAAAACTTTGTCAATTATTTCCCATCCTGCACCAAATATCTCCGATTTCGGTTTTGAATTATTTGTTTTAACTTGAACTCTAAATGAACACCCAGTACATTGTAAATCATATAGAGGATAATTTTCAGGCAAACTCATCAATTTCTTACTACAATTAGGGCACGGCACTAACTTAATCACCTCTTCTTCTCCAAAATTTCCTGATTGTTTATTATTAACCATATCAATTCCAACATGATTCGTCTATTTTTTCGGCAAAAGCATTCCAATGACTAGATTTATATGGAAATTTCTTTTTTGCAAAATCTAATGTTAACCCATTTAATTTTTCTTCGTAAAAAGTATTGTCTTTTAAGCCGTATTTTTTTAATGATTTTCTAAAAGCAATAACAAAACCAGTAATGGATGTAACTGAAAAGAATCTATTATCTTTATCCTGTGAATCCCAATCACTTTTAAATGTTTTTTTGACAGCTGAAAAATATTTAGTTAATGCTTCAATACAAAATTTGATATATTCATCATAAAGCTCATTAAATTGGCTATCATTTTCATCCAACAATTTTAATTTATTATTGTTATCCCAATATTTAAATAAAGTTTCTCTTTCATGCGAAATTTCTAATAAATCAGCTAATCCCCATTTAATTAGAGAGGGAATCTTTATTTTCCCGGGCGTAAAAGAACTTAATTCAAATGATTTAAGAAATAAACTGTTTCTATTAAGCGTGTTTAACACTCTTAGCGATACGCCTACTGGCGAATATGGTTCTTTCAAAGAGATAATCGTAAGTAGATTTAGAGCTGGCACTTTCTTTTGATTATCATTTATTTCCAAAAATAATTGGCTTTCAAATTTTACTCTATCAGCAGTTTTAAAATTTTTTTCGAAAACTAAACCAGTAACTAACAGATAAAGTCTACTACGTAAATCTTTGATTATTTTTTCGTATTTTTCATTGTTATCTGCCTCGTAATGCGCATAAAGTCTGTGTTGACCATCGATAATACCGATTGAATTGTATGATATTGGGAATTTAATAGTTAAATTCTGAATTTTATCTAATGAAAATAGATCTATTGGTTTAGTTACATCTTCAGTATAAAATGTTACCGTATTCGGTAAGCTTACCACTATATTATTTATAAATGCTTTTTTTTGTTTGGCAATAAAATCTCTTATTTTAATTATTCTAGACGGTTCTATTAATCTTTGATACAATTCAAGCTTATTTTCCCAGTTATCTTTTCTAGAAACATAAGCGCATTGAAGTAATTGTGAGGCACTCATTAAAAAAGAGACTATCCTTACTCCCTCTGGAAAACCAGAATTCATCTCTGGAAGAATTACTGCACTATCAATCCCGGGTTCATTCTTTTCCGATGTTGAAATGCCAATATCATCTACATTTAAACTCAAAAATTTAAATAACTCATATTTGCCTGAGTATTTGATTGCCGAAGATAACTTTTTAAAATATTTTAATTCTTTTTCGTCTATGAAATTTATACAAAAATCATCTTTGGTATAATGATTTTTTTTATCTTCCGGTATAGTATGCTCATTAATATAAACAAATCTTATCTTGTATCGGTTTGTGGGATATTCATTGTATAATTTAAACTTATCAGAAAAATCTTTCTTTAACCATTCAAGCAATTCTTTCTTGTTCTTATTAACTTCATCAAAATACCTTCCTGTTTTCAATAAGTGATTTTTAGTATCTGAATCTAAACTTATTTCACAAATAAGCAATATGTTTTCATATAAAAACGCAGAATCAATATCGGATGTGATTTCACCAAACTTCTTATTTTTACCTTCCGTACTGAGGTATTGGAATCCTAATCCTTTGAAAATGTTAACTACATCTTTTTTCTGAGCTTTCTGTTTCTTTTGAAATGGGGTTAACTTTTTCTTTTTCAGTTTAGTTCTAACCATTTTTCAGCCTTTTAATACCTAATTTAATATATTCTTTATCAATCTCGATTCCTATTGACATTCTATTATGCTTTTTAGCAGCCGCACTAGTTGTAAATGTTCCAGCAAAGCAGTCTAACACTGTATCTCCTTCATTACTGCTTGCTTTAACAAATGTTTCAATTAATGGAAGAGGTAACTGACAGGGATGATGATCTTTTGAATTCTTATCTTGGGAACCGGCTCTATTTTTGGAAACATTTTTAAGCAAATTAAAGTTTAAAACATCCGGAACTTCTTCATTAAATATTTCAAAGATATCATCCATTGATATGGTGTCGTATGGTACCCTGCCTTTTTTCCCAGCAGCAATTAATTTCTTTATTTTTCCAACATCTGGATTTTTATACGGTTGAACAATTGCATCTTTATTAAAAGTATTATCATCGGTTTTTGTATAAAAAAGAATAGATCTTTGACTTCGGGTAAAATTTTTATTAGAATGACCAATATTTGTTGGATAGTGCCATGTTAGCCATCTCTTAAATATTAACCCCGTTTTATCTAAGTGTGGAAGTGTTCTCGCATTAATTTCCGGATAATTTATAAGATAAAGACTTCCATCATATGTCAGTATTCTTGCTATTTCAATTAAAACAAGATTCAAATCAGAATAATACTCTTCCCAATTTTTATTATCATTATAAGAGTTATATTTTAGTCCAATATTATATGGAGGATCGGTTATTACCAACTTAATGCTTTTATCAGGTATTTGTTTAAGAACTTTAAGAGCATCACCTGTAAATAGACAATGATTCCCTATTTTCTTAGGTCTCGGTTTTATTTTATTGACAAATTCCATTTTTCTTATTTTAATTGTGTTTCCATTAGTATTTCAAATTGTCTTGAAACAAGCAATCCTTTCTTTTTACAATATTTTTTATATCGCTCATAAAGCCCAGAATTAACTCTTAATGTAACGTTTTTTGATTCCATTATAACACCAAGTCTACAAATACTCACATTTGTATATAAAGATTACTATTCTGAAACTATTCTCGCCCCCCCCCCACGACTTAAACTGAACTCCCCACCAACAACGAAACGATGGAACTCCCCCTCTAACGAAACGAAATTTTAGTCTGCTTTGCAGTAATCCATAACTTTAGTAAGAAAAAACTACGGCAACAAAAAATTTTCGGCGACCTCTGGAACTCTGCGGTGCTCGGCTTCGCCTCCGCTCCTCGCCACGCTGCGCTCTCACTTCGTTCGGGGCACATAACAGCGCATATGTTATTTAAAATCACTCCATCACTTTCATATCCAAACAAACCCTAAACACTCCCGGCGAGAATTGCCCGCATTTGACTTTGCGCAGAACTTTGACTGAGTATCCCAGTTTTTTGCAAATTTTCTTCACTTTTTTGGCATAGGGATCAATCTCTGCCTCATCAAGAAAAGAATACAAGTGAATGATAGCGCCTTTTTTTGCTTTCAACAAGGCTAAATCCAAGAATTGTTCCCCTGTTTTAGGGAGGGGCATGACGATACGGTCAAATTTCTTTTTCAGTGGAGGAATTTTATGTTTCACGTCGCCGTGCACCATGGTAACTCTGTCTTGAAGATTATTGAGCAGAACATTTTCCAAAGCATACGCGTGCGCTTCAGGATTTAGTTCAATCCCACACACATGCCGTGCTTCCGAATTCTTGGCGATCACTAATGGATAAGGAGCAGCGCCAGAGAACATGACCAGGACTTCTTCGCCCGGCTTGACCAACTGAGCAATTCGCAGCCGTTCACTGCCGCTTCTTGCAGAAAAGTATGTTCTTTCCAAGTGCAGTTTCAATTCTATGCCGTTTTCGTGATGAATGGTCTCTTTGGTTTTCTTGCCGGCCAAGATGGTCACTTTGCGGGTGCGGAATTGCCCAGTATGGATATCGCTTTTTTTGACTACGGTAAAAATATGTTTATTTGCTTTGAGGTAGGCTTCAGCGATGATTTTTTCT
>ERZ1292623.3687-Hain-H51-01um-R1-3687-length-12927-cov-8_pt1 | contig 12927 bp, 11 predicted proteins | sample MGYA00564398_ERZ1292623 | MGnify/ENA primary metagenome ERZ1292623 (study PRJEB36523, sample SAMEA6512633) | groundwater metagenome | collected 2019-01-07 | study: AquaDiva: Metagenomics assemblies of 32 groundwater samples | reverse complement strand
TAATCGCCGGCGAACTTCATCGGGCGCTTTGGATGAAATACGGCAAAGAAGAAGACTATAAAAAATCGGAAGAAATTTATCTCGGGGCTTTAGAAATAGCGCCAAAATTTCCGTTGGCTCTCAACAATCTTTTTGATTTATACGGAAGAAAAAGCGACAAAGAAAAAACGAAACAAATCGGCGAAATTATTTTGAAGTATTGGCCGGATGATGAGAGAGTAAAATCTCTAATTTCTAATCTTTAATTACCATTCATTTATTGATTGCTTTCAATGAAGTTTTTTAAAAATTTAGTTTATGGATAAAAATATTCCATTTTTAGCGCAAACTCAGATTTTAGCGGTTAAATTATGGACAAGCTGGCTCAATTTCTGGCTTTTCTTTTTCCGCAACTTGTTTTTTTACGAAAAAATATCAAATCCTAAAAATATTTTGATTTATAAAATCGGCAATATCGGCGACATTGTTTGCGCTATTCCGTCATTTATCGCCGTTCATCGTTTTTATCCGAGAGCGAAAATAACTATTTTGACTTCGCCGGGATTAAGAAGCGCGCCCGGGGCTCGAGAATTATTGGCCGGCGCTTGGTATCTTGATGAACTAAAAATTTACTACGCCGATGAGATTAATTCATTGAATAAAAAAAAGAAATTTATAAAAGATTTGCGCGGAAATAATTATGATTTATTTATTCAAATTCCCGATGATTTAGCGAATTTCCGAACTTTATTCAGAAATATGATTTTTGCTAAATTTATCGGCGCAAAATCAGCTTTTGGATTTAAAATCAGAACTGTTCAATTGTTTAAAAAAACGCAAATTGATTATACAACACAAAAAACAGAAGTTGAAAGCTTATTGGATTTATTAAAAGAAAATGGTTTGAAAAATGAAAAAGTTGAATATGATTTTAATATTACTGACAAGCAAAAGAAAAAAATAAGCGATTTATTAGAAAATAAATTTCCTCGTCGTCTTCCCGCGGGGCATTCAAGAGGGTGGAAGGATAAAGCTGAGAAAGCGCAAAGAAAAGAGCTGATCATCGTTTTAAATTCCGGAGGCAAAAGAGAGGCAAATCGATGGTCTGCGGAAAATTTCGGCAGAGTCGGAAAATATCTTCAGGATGAATACAATGCCAAGATAATAATTATCGGCGGAAAGGAAGATATTGCCAGAGCAAATATTATTAAATCATTTTTAAATCAAGAAAATTTACTTATTTTAGTTAATCAATTAGAATTATTGGAAATTGTGGAATTGTTGAAAATTGCTGATTTTTTGATTTCCAACGATACCGGCGCTGGTCATATGGCCGCGGCTGTTGGATTGCCTGTTATCGGTCTTTATGGCATAAGGAATGTTTTTGGCCGTTGGTTTCCCTATGGTTTGCAACATAAAATTTTATGCCGCAAATTTTTAAATTGCGATTATAAAGATGAAAATTGCATTAAAAAAAGCGTTGAAATGACTTCGGTTAAAGAAGTAAAAAAAGCTTGCAATGAAATCATCAACAGGGAAAATTCTTTTTATCGGCGACTTAAATGATTATTGCCGAAGTTATCAGCGCTATCGTGCTCTGATTGATTTAGGCTATCAGATTTTTGGTTTGTCTCACACGCCAATTCCTTATCGTCCAGGCATTGATCGAAAGCCCAATTTATTTTTCCGGATAATGTGGAGATTATCGTTGCCGCTTGATTCAACCGGGGTTAACAAAAAAATAAGCGAGATATTAAAAAAAGAAAGGCTTGATATAATTTGGTTTGATAAGTGTCTTGTAATCAGACCCAACGTCTTAAAATTCATTAAAGATTCTTTTCCGAAAACAAAACTCGTGTTTTCTTCTGAAGATGATATGTATGCAAAACATAATCAAACTTTGTTTTATAGATGGAGTTTGCCTTATTACGACATTGTTTTTACCACTAAAATTTATAACTTAACAGAATTAAAATTATTGGGAGCTAAAAAAACAGAGCTTTTTTTAGACGCTTATGATGAAAAACTTCATCGGCCAATGAAGCTTTCCGAGGAAGAAAAACAGCGTTTTGGCGCTGATGTTAGTTTTATTGGGTGGTTTGAAAAAGATAGGGCAGAAAAAATGCTTTATTTAGCAAAAAAAGGAATAAAGATTACAGTTTGGGGGGTTGGATGGGGAAATTGGATAGAAAGGCATCCTAATTTAATTATTAAAAACCAGCCGCTTTATTATGAAAATTACACTAAGGCAATCTGCGCTACTAAAATTAATTTATGTTTTTTAAGAAAAATTAACAGAGATGAAATAACCAGTAGAAGTGTGGAAATTCCGGCTTGCGGCGGATTTATGCTTGCGGAACGAACCCGGAGACACCTTGAGCTTTTTGAGGATAGGAGGGAAGCAGTTTTTTTCGGCTCTAACGAAGAATTACTTGAATTAGTCAAAAAGTATTTAATTGATATAGAAGGAAGAAAAATAATTGCGAAAGCCGGCAGAAAAAAAATTTTAAAAAGCGATTGCGAACATAAAAAACAACTCAAAAAGATGTTATTAATAATTAAAAATCTTTAAAACAAATGAATATTTTTAATAGACTGAAGAATTTTGATTTATTTGCCCTAGGGAATTCGGCAATACTTTATTATTTGCTGATTTTTTACTTAGTGCCCGTCTCAGCTTTTTTAAATTCGTCTTTTGAATTCGACGTTAATAGCGCCAAAAGCTTTTTTTATTTGACCCTTGCCCTTGTTTTTTTAATCCTCGGTTATTTTAGCGGTTTGCCGGAAAAGATTATTAAAAAATTGCCGAATTTTTTAAAACGAGAGTGGAATTTTTCAAAGATTCCTTGGGTTTTTGGAATTGTTTTTATTTTGAGTTTAATGTCAAAAATCGTGAGAATCTTAAAAGGAGGGTATTTTCATCTTAACCAGGACCCGGAATTTATAAAAAGTTCTTTTTACAGCGCCGTGATGATGCTCAAATGGTTAGACTATATTGTTTTGATTATCGCTTTTGCCAGTTATTTTTATTTAAAAAAAATTGGCGACAAACGTTTTCGTTATTGGCGCGCCATCGCTTACATCATTTTTGCGTTTGAAATATTATATGCTTTGCCCACTTGTTCTAAGTTGGCTGTAATCGTTCCCGTTCTTCTTTATTTAATCATCCGCTGGTATGTTTTAAAATTTGACTATCTGATGATTTGGGTAGCGGCGACTTTTATTTTTCTTCTATTTTCTTTCAGCAACATCTGTCGGTCCACGACTGTTTTAAATTTTTATTCGGTTTCCGAAGATAATAAAATTAACATAATAAGCACCGGAAACTTTGCGGCTAAAAGTTTCACTGATAGAACTAACCAGTTTGTTCTCTTTACTAAAACAATAGAATTAGGCGGGGGGTTGGGTTATAATCAAATGGTAAAAGATTTTTTCGTAACTCTGGGGCCGCCGCGTTTCATTTGGGAAAATAAACCGTTATCTTTAAACGCCAGAGGCAATGAATTTGGGAAAGCTATTGGCTTGGTTAATTTTGTAGATTTTGACACCAGCGTTGGACCGACTTTGCCAGGCGATTTGTATATGAATTTCGGGATTTTTGGGCTTACTCTCGGAATGTTTTTATTCGGCTTTTTGTGGCGGATAATTTATCTTTATTTTATTAAAGAATCGGATAAATCTCTTTCTGGAATTTTATTTTACAGCTTTTTTTGGATAGAAATTATTAGGGGAATGGAGGACTGGACTGCTCCGGTTTACGCTGGCTTGATAAAATTATTAATAATTGTTCTGATAATCAATCTTTTTTTGACAAAAAAGGCAATAAATGCGTAAATGCCGATTATTATGATTTGCCGGCGGCGATTAAAGAATTTAAAAGGATTTTAAAGTGGATTTGATAAATTTAAAGGCAAAAATAAAAGAATTTTTACGTAGAATAGAACGGTATACTAAAACCGATATGGTTTATTTTGTTCGGAATGGATTTTGGTCATTGCTTAACCAAGTGATTGGAAGCGCTTCTTCCGCAATTGTAACAATTATGCTGGCTAATATGCTCTCAAAAGAGTATTTTGGACAGTATCGTTTTGTGCTTTCTATAATCTCGATATTAGTCGTGTTTATTTTGCCCGGAATAAACACGGCCGTTATGAGGTCTGTTGCGAGAGGAAATAAAGTTGATTTGCCAAAGGCGGTAAAAATTGAAATTTGTTGGGGGGTTCTCGGTTCAGCCATTGCCCTGTGCATTGCCGCATATTATTTTTGGAATAACGACTTCATATTATCGTTTGCTTTGATTTTAACCGCGTTATTTTTGCCATTCCTCGAACCTTTTTCTATTTATTCCGCTTATTATAAGGGTAAGCAGAATTTTAGGACGGCAACAATTTACGAATCGGGATCGCGTTTATTCCAAGCGGCGGCTTTAATACTTGTTGCATTTATCACCAAAGATATTCTTGCGATTATCGGCGCTTTTTTTGTGAGTCAAATAATCTCGCGTTTATTTTTTTATGTAAAAACATTAAAAGATGAAAAATTTGAAGTATCTGGAGGAAATATCGATAAAAAACAATTTGATGAAACAATTAAATATGGAAAAATGTTGACCACCACACAGCTATCCGACGCAATTGTTGGAAATATAGATAAACTTATCGTTTGGTATTTCTTGGGGGCGGAAATTTTGGCGATTTATTATATCGCGCTAACTATACCGAATAATATAATTCTCATATTTAATATAATACCGAGAATAGCATTTCCGAGATTTTCAAAAAATATATGGGAAGCCCATGAGCGAGCAAGAATTATGTATAAGTTGTTTATATTTTTTGCGGCACTTGTCATTCCAACCCTACTTTATTTTTTATTGGCGCCGCTTGTTATCCCGTTCATATTCAAGGATTATGGCGCATCAATACCAGCCGCGATAATATTGAGTTTTTTGATATTTATATCACCGCTTAACGCTCTTATCAATCAGATATTTCAAGCAAGAAAACTCTTAAAAAATATGTTTTTTTTACAGACTATCGCGTTTATAACGTTTATTATTGTTTTTTTTATTATGTATCGAAAAATTGGCGCAAATCCAATAGATGCGGCAATTGCGCTTACTATCAGCGAAGCGATATCGCTTTTTGCGGGGATTTGGCTCATAAGAAGATGGGTTTAATTTTTATGAGCGGTAAATACCATATGCAACAGCATCGCAGCCATAGCTTTTGTTTTCAATTTAGTGCGAAGCGTAAAAAATTTTAGTTTTCCATAACCAGCAAGCGGTGAACATATATAATATAAAAGAAACTTGCGTGGCACTATAAGATATAGGAATCTTCTAAACCATGCTCGAATAAAGAACGGGACGAAAGAAAGCAGTATCTTTATAAAACGTTTGAAAGTTTTTTGTGTAAATATAGCGATTGAATCTAATTTAAGATTGGCGTTGAAAATAGCGATATCCCAATCATAAAACCTAGGTTCGTGTTCGCCATGCTGGGCGCGCGTGTATGGTTTCTTTGGGTCAATGCCGTGTTGAATTTTGTATTCCTTTGGATAATCTCTGTTTAGAAGCCAATCTTCTTGGGCTTTTGTCATATAATTAGGGGCAGCTCTGTCAATGAAAATCAATTTTCCACCAGATTTTAAAACTCTTGAAACTTCAGCCATTGTTTTTTTTAAATCATTTGAATGATGAAATGAATTATAACCGATAACAAAATCCAGCGAATTATCAGGGAGTTGAATATTATTGAAGTCGCCGATCATTGGAATCACTCTTCCTTGCATGTTTGTGTGTTTGATTATTTTCGGTTGTAATATTTTCACTACTTCGGGGACTATTTCTAATGCGTAGATTTTCTCTATATTTGGATATAATCTAGCTATGGAGCAGGAAAATGTTCCTGTGCCGGCGGCTATTTCCATGCCCATCCCGGCAAGTTCTATGCCAAGCTTATTGAATACTTCTGAAATAAACATAAGATGTTCGGTTAATTCCATCATGCAATATTCGACTGATATCTGATCGGGGTTTTTTTTTGAAAGCTTTTTAGCAAAAGAATCGCCGACATCAATGAAATGGTTTTTATTTTTCATAAATAATAAATTTTCTATAGTATAAAGTTAAATCAAATTATCAGCTATTTTCAAAAATGTTTTGAAGAATGCTTCGCTGTTATAACGGTTAGTTATTATTTTGGAGATTTTTGAACCTTGCCGAAATTGGTCCTCCGACATATTTTCATATGCGAAAAACGCGTTTCGCAGATCATTTTCGTGAATATGTTTAATTATTATGCCATTTATGCCGTTTTCTACAATATCGGCGGTTGCTCCAACATTTTTTGAGGTTATAAGATGCATTCCGCATGCTGCCGCCTCGCATACAACAGTCCCCCAGTTGTCATTTCTGCTTACTAATACCAATACCTTGGCTTCATTCATCTTTGCCGCAATTACGCGAGGTTGGGAAAATCCTTCGCGCGAAATTCCATTGCCATGACAAATACTTTTTAAAGGACCGTCCCCGATTATTTTTAAATTCCAATTTCCTCCAGCCCGTTTATACTCGCAAAATGCTTTTATCAGGATATCTATTGATTTTCTTTTTATAAGTTGCCCCACGAATAAAAATTCATTTTTTCTTTTTTCTATGGGAACAATCTCTTTATAAATGCCTTCATAAGCTCCATATAAACCAGTAAAAATTTTTGACGCATCTAGTCCTAAAAATTTCATTAGTTTCCATCCCTCTTTTCCCGGAACAAAAGCGGAATCGAATGGTCTTTTTAAAAAGAGACGAAACCAAATGGCTCCAATATATTGCCGTAGATTGCCTCGATATCTATTGTCAGTCATTACTACGACTTTTGCATTGAAATTTTTCTTCATAAATCGGTCATATTTTCGCCACCCTTTAAATGTCCATCCCGAATGGATAATTAAATTTCTGTCAGAAAATTCGCTTCTTCGCTCCCAGATATCATTTGGATTATCAAACCAGATAATTGAATGTCCAAGCAAATTTTCAATTTCTTCCGGCGTCCCCATTTTTGTTCCGCAAATAACTACATTTTTTTTTAATTCATCCGCGATTTTTCTTAATAAAAGTCCGCATGCGGGAAATCCATGCCAAAAAATTATTGGCTTTACTTTTCCTAAAAGATTTTTTTCTTTTTCTGTCATTATTTTTGATTTATCTTCTTTTTATTATTTGACTGATTGTATAAAATATCTTTTGGAAAAATTGAGCGTTTAAATAAAAGCCCGGGCTATTAACGTATATTTCAAGTTTGGCGGGAAGTTGAAGTATTCTTCTTATTGTTGATTTGCCGATCTTTCGGCCGCTTACAAGGTAATTTCCTTTTCCTGCAAATTTGAATTCGGGCAGATTATCTTTGTATCCGATCAAATAGTTTCCCCAGATAATCGCTCCCAAAACAGGTTTTGGTTTTATTCCCTCTTTTATAATTTTACCCGCCTCTTTTCCTGAATAAACTTTATGCGCTATATCTAAATTTCCCCAGTTGGTGTCGCCAATTAGCACAACTGGCTTCCCGGCATAACAAGCCTCTACTCCCATACTCGATGCAAAGACCACGACAACATCGGCCCGGTACATTAAGGCATATGAATTTTTTTTTGAGAGCGGTTTTTCTACTATGACATGCGAATATTTTTTAGCCAGCGCTAAATACTTGTTTGTTGTATTTTCTGCGGTAAAAACTTGATTAGGATGCATTTTAACGACCAATACATATTCTTCGGGGGGCAAGCAGGCCGCTAATTTTTCTATTTCATCAATTTGGCTCTCCACCACGCGCCCATCCCACTCTTTGCCGATGAATTTATATTCATCTTCCGTTGTCGGATAAATAGCAATGACCTTTTTGGTGGTATTTTCTATGGCTTCCGGTAAGCTATTTTTTCGTTGCTGTTTAGTGTAAATAGGCTCGCCTGTGTATTTATTTTGTGTTTTTTTTATGAAAAAATCCTCAGCTCTTTTTTCGGCCATTTCCTTGTCTGCTTCATAAAAAGCAATGGCTTTTCTCGTATTGCCTTCTATAGAATGCCTGAGTTCATTAACAAAAACGACTTCTGAGAGTATTTTCATTTCGTATAATCCAAAGCCGATGTTTAAATCTCGCGTCGCCTCAAGGACGGGCCGCGCGCATCCAAAACGTCCATTGAATAAGAAAACGAAGTCATAGTCTTCATTTTTAAGTTCATAGATGAAATAATTATATAGCTTTTTTGCGCTTGAAAACATGTTATTGTAGGCGCGCAACCATTTAGGGGGAAGCTCTTCTTTGCTTTGCGCTTTGAGCATTGAGGCGAAAGATGACATCACGCCAATTTCAAGCGCCGTCGCAGTTTTTTTTGATACCGCGTCTGATATTTTGCTAAGGTCAATTATTTTAAGTTTTACATCCAAATCTTTTATTGCGTCTTTCGCTCGAAATATTCTATAACTATTAAGAAATACTCGATTAAAAGGATTATCCATCGGAGATTTAAAAGATTTATCACACAGATATACAGTAATTTTATTATTTCTACTTAATAAATCTTTTACCACGGCGGCATGTAGTTCAATAAAGAGAGAAACGGACGCTGAATTGAAATAAACGGCAATGTTGCTGTTTATTATTTCATCTTTGCTTTTTATTTCTTTTGGATGTTTGGCATTGCTTTTCATTGATTTTTTTAGAAAATCTTGCTATTTAGTATAGTAGTATAGCAAATATTGATTTAAATTTGCAATAAATTCGCATTTAAAGAGTTTGTGGTATAATAATTTCCATTATGAAACCTTATATTCAAATTGGAAAAAGAAAAATTGGTTCAGATTTTTCTCCATTCGTAATTGCTGAAATTGGTATAAATCACGAGGGAAGTCTTAAAAAGGCAAGAAAAATGATTGAAGACGCGGCTAATGTTGGCGCCGAATGCGTTAAATTTCAATGCCATGTCATAGAAGACGAAATGATTCCCGCGGCAAAGAAAGTTGTTCCCGGTAATGCAAATGAATCAATTTGGGATATTATGAGCCGGTGCGCTTTGAGCGAGAAGGAAGACCGCGAACTAAAGGAACATACGGAAAAATTCGGCCTCATCTATCTTTCAACGCCGTTTTCTCGAGCGGCAGCGGATCGGCTTCATCGTATGAATGTGCCTGCTTACAAGATAGGATCGGGCGAGTGTAATAATTATCCTCTTATTGAACATATTGCGTCGTTTGGCAAGCCGATTATTTTAAGTACGGGAATGAATGATATGTTTTCTATTAAAATTGCAGTAAAAATTTTAAGGAGTAAAAAAGTTCCATACGCGCTTTTACATTGCGTCTCTTTGTATCCAACGCCTTACAAAAATTTGTCTCTTGGCGCGATCGAGGAGCTTCAAAAAACTTTTCCAGATGCTGTTATTGGTTTAAGCGATCATTCAATGGGAATTTATTCTTGTCTCGGCTCTGTTGCTCTTGGCGCGTCAATTTTGGAAAAACATTTTACTTCAAATAAAACATGGCCGGGGCCCGACATTAGTCTTTCAATTAGTCCGCGTGAGCTTAAAGAACTGATTATTGGATCGCGCGCAGTCTATCAATCCCTAGGAGGGAAAAAGACGATATTAAAAGCGGAAAAACCAACAATTGATTTTGCATACGCGTCTGTTGTTACTACGCAATTCATAAAAAAAGGCGATATATTTACAAAAAATAATCTTTGGGTTAAGCGTCCGGGAACGGGCGAGATAAAAGCCATTAATTATAAAAATGTATTAGGAAGAAAAGCTAAGAGGGATATTCCTGCTGATGCGCAAATTCGACAAAAAGATGTTTTCTAAAAAAAACAAAAAAAAGAAAATCGTTTTCATTTCCGCCACTCGGGCGGATTTTGGCAAAATTAAATCCATACTTAATATTTTTCGCAAAGAAAATAATTTTGAAATTTATATTTTTGCAACAGGAATGCATATGAGCGAAAAACATGGTCTAACAGTAGTTGAAATTGAAAAATGCAACTTTAAAAATATTTATCGATACATAAACGGGGCGCATTTAAATGATTTGGATGAGACGTTGGCTAGTACGATTTCTGGGTTTGGACAATATGTAAAAATGATTAAGCCAAATTTAATAGTCGTTCATGGAGATAGAGGCGAAGCCATGGCGGGCGCCCTAGTGGGTTCTTTAAATAATATTCCCGTTGCTCATATTGAAGGAGGTGAAGTTTCCGGCACGATTGATGAGCATATTCGCCATTCTATTAGCAAGCTTTCACATTTTCATTTTGTAGCAAATCTTGGGGCTAAGAGGCGGCTTATTCAAATGGGCGAGCAGAAAGAAAATATATTTATAATCGGGTCGCCAGATATTGATATCATGATTTCAAAACGCTTGCCCGATTTAGAAGCAGCAAAGAAACGCTATAAAATATTTTTTAAGACATATAGTATTGTTATTTTTCATCCAGTAACAACAGAAATTAAAAATCTCTCAAAGCAGACAAATATTTTGGTTAATTCGCTTCTTGAATCAAAGGGCGACTACATTGTAATTTTTCCAAATAACGATACCGGATCAGAAATAATTCTTGAAATCTATAAAAAGAAAATTTTAAATCACCCCAATTTTCGTGTTTTTCCATCTATTCGGTTTGAATATTTTTTAACGCTTTTGAAAAATACGCAATGTCTTATAGGGAATTCTAGCGCGGGTGTTCGTGAGGCGCCCTTTTATGGCGTGCCAAGTATTAATATAGGATCTCGTCAAAACAGCAGGGCTAATAAAAATACACCAAGCATTCTTCATTTGGATTTCAATAAAAAAGAATTAGTTAAAATTTTTTCTAAATATACAGCATATACAACGCATAAATTTCGCTATCATCCAGATACTCAATTTGGCAATGGAAATAGCGCGAGAAAATTTTTAGAAATCTGCCGGAAACCAAGCTTCTGGAATATTAATATCCAAAAGAAATTTCTTGATTTTAAATAAATGAAATATAAAATTATTGGGATTATCCCAGCGCGTGGCGGCTCAAAAGGAATTCCAAGAAAGAATATTATTCGTATTGCAGGGAAACCGCTTATTGCTTGGACAATAGAATCAGCTCAAAAATCACGTTTCCTGAGCAGGATTATTGTATCTTCAGACGATTCAGAAATTCTTTTTGTGGCGAAAAAATATAATGCTGAGATTATTAAGAGACCAAAAAAATATGCAACCGATCGTATTTCTATTGAGGCGACAATTATTCATGCCTTGGATTATTTGAAAAGAAAAGAAAAGTATATTCCCGACATTATCATTATCCTTCAGCCAACCTCTCCTTTGCGAACTTCAGATGATATTGACAAAGCAATAAAGTTTTTTATCAAAAATAAAGCTGGAGCCATGATTAGCATTATGGAGGGAGACAATAAATATCTTAAATCTTTTTTTATGGAAAAATGGATTTTGCGGGGAATTGTAAATAACAAATTTCCGTTTACTAATCGACAGGCTTTGCCAAAAATCTATATGCCAAATGGCGCTCTCTATATTATCAGAGAAAAAGAGTTTCGAAAAAATAAAGGATTATTTTCAAAAAGAACTTTTGGGTTTATTATGGACAAAGAACGAAGTATTGATTTAGATAATTCCGAAGATGTTCCTGCTATAGAAACTTTTTTAAAGAAAATGAGACCAATTTAATTCCGTTTATAGTTAGTAATTCAGGAATATGAAAATTTTACATATCATTCCCAGTTATCTGCCGGCGACTTTTGCCAGCGGGCCGATAATTCCAACACACAATTTAAATAAAGAATTGGTTAAAAAGGGCGTTAAAATTGTTGTTTATACAACTAATCTTGATGGCAAAAACATTCTAAACATTCCTATTGGTCAAGAGATTAATGTTGACGGCGTTAAGGTTTTTTATTTTCCGATAACTTTTCGGCCTTGGCAATATTCTTATAAATTTCATCAGGCGCTGGCTAAAAACATTGAAGAATTTGATTTAATTCACATTACTTCTGTATTTTTATCAGCTTCAACTTTAGGCGCGTATTACGCCAAAAAATATAGAAAGCCATATATTATTTCTCCGCACGGTAGTTTAATGAAGGAGCCATTAAAATATAAAACATTAAAAAAGAAAATTTATTTATATTTAATTGAAAAAAGAAATTTAGCAGAAGCTACTGTTCATTTTATTGTTGATATTGAGAAAGAAGATTATTTTAAAACCGGATTGTCGTTGAAAAAAGCGATTATTATTTCAAATAGCATTGACATTGAGAATTTGCAAAAATATAACAATATACAAAAGCATGATAATATAAGAATAAATTTTCGCAAAAAATTTAACATTGATTCTGATAAAAAAATAATTCTTTTTCTTGGGCGCTTGTATTGGATTAAAGGTTTTGACACTTTAATTCCGGCTTTTGAAAAAGTTATCAAAGAGAAATCAAGTGCAGTTTTGGTTTTAGCCGGACCAGACGAAGGAAATTATAAAAAAGAAATTGAATTGATGATCGGCAATCGGAAATTAATAATCGGTAAAAATGTAATTTTTACCGGAATGTTGACCGGCAATGACAAAATTGCGGCTTATCAAGAAAGCGATGTTTTTGTTTTGCCGTCTTATACAGAAGCGCTTAGCATGGCGATTATTGAAGCAATGAGTTTTGGCATACCTATTATTACAACTAAAAATGTTGGCAGCGCTGATAGTATATTAAAAGCTAATGCTGGAATTGTAATTGAAAAAAACGAACAGCAATTAACCGAAGCGATTTTGAAAATTTTAAATGAGCCGAATTTAGCTAAAAAAATGGGTGAAAACGGTAAAAGATTGGTCGTGGAAAAATTCAGCGCCGATAAAATCGCCAACAAATGGATAGAAGAGTATAATAAAATAATTAAAAATGTCTAAATTTTACGAAAAG
>ERZ1292623.3686-Hain-H51-01um-R1-3686-length-12927-cov-8_pt1 | contig 12927 bp, 11 predicted proteins | sample MGYA00564398_ERZ1292623 | MGnify/ENA primary metagenome ERZ1292623 (study PRJEB36523, sample SAMEA6512633) | groundwater metagenome | collected 2019-01-07 | study: AquaDiva: Metagenomics assemblies of 32 groundwater samples | reverse complement strand
TCGTGTGGGCCTGGATCCTCACGATTCCCGCCGCCGCGTTCATGGCGGCGATCAGCTACGCCGTTCTGGCCGCGGCGATCAAGCTCTAGGTCAGCGGTTCCTGTCGCTTCCGGCAAATCGCTGCCGGATCTTCGCGGCGATCATCTCGATGGCGACAGTGTTGTCGCCGCCGCGCGGCACGATGACGTCGGCGTAGCGCTTGCTGGGCTCGACGAATTCCAGATGCATCGGCTGTACCGTCGTGAGGTACTGATCGATGATCTCGCCGAGCGGCCGGCCACGCTCCACCAAGTCGCGTTGCAGGCGGCGGATGAGCCGGATGTCCGGGTCCGTGTCGACGAAGACCTTCACGTCGAAAAGTGCGCGCACACGTGGATCCGTCAGCACGAGGATGCCGTCAACCACCACGACATCCGCGGCGGGAATGTGTGTCGTCGTGGCACTCCGGGTGTGCGTGGCGAAATCATACTCCGGCTTCTCGATGGCCCGTGCCGCGGCCAGCGTGACGAGGTGCGACAGCAGCAGGTCCCAGTCGATCGCGTTCGGGTGGTCGAAATTGATCTTGCGGCGCTCCTCGATCGTGAGGTGCGCGGCGCCATGGTAGTAGGCATCCATGTCGATGAATGCCACGGACGCCGAGCCGAGTGCCGCGGCGACGTTGCGCGCCACGGTCGATTTCCCGGAGCCCGATCCGCCAGCGATTCCGAAGAGAAGTGGCTTCATCGCGCGGAAAGCTGGGCGGTCCACGGACCGCGCGCCATCATCTCCGCCCGCGGGTCACCGCGCTATTTTCTGTGATCCATGCGCGTGCTTGCCCTGGTACTCGTGGCGGTTGCGGCCTGCGCTCGCGCGGGCAGTTCGCCGCGCGCGGCGGCCGGACCAGATTCGCTGACGCTGGTCGTGGCCGGCACTACGGACGTCCACGGCTGGCTGCGTGGCTGGGACTATTTCGCGAACGCGCCCGACAGCACGCGCGGCCTGACCCGTGTGGCGACGATTGTGGACTCGCTCCGCGCGGCCAACCCGGATCGCGTCCTGCTCGTGGATGCCGGCGACCTGCTCCAAGGGACGCTGGTCACGAGCATCGCGCTGCGTGATTCGCTCGGCGTGAATCCGATCATCGCGACCATGAACGCGATGGGCTACGACGCCGCCGCCATCGGCAATCACGAATTCAACTACGGCCGCCGCTATCTCAGCCGCGCCATCAACCAGGCCAGATTCCCATTCCTGGCCGCCAATGCGTTCACGCCGTCGGGCACGCGCTCCTATGTGCCGTGGACACTGGTGACGCGATCGGGCGTCCGCATCGGCATTGTTGGTGGCACGACGCCGGGCTCGATGATTTGGGACCGCGACAAGCTGGCGGGGCAGGTGGTCATCCGCGACATCGTACCATCCGTTCGGGACGCCGTCGCGGAGGCGCGCGGCAAGGGCGCAGACGTCATTGTCGTCGTGCTGCACTCCGGGCTGAGCGACCCCGCCTCGTACGACACCGCGGCGACGGGACTGCCGAGTGAAAACGTCGCGGCCCGGGTCGCGCGCGAGGTGCCGGGCATCGATCTCGTGGTGTTCGGCCACAGCCACCGCGAACTGCCCGACACGGTGATCGGCAGCACGCTCGTGACGCAGCCGCGCAACTGGGCCGGGAGCGTCTCGGTCTCGCGCCTCCGGCTCGAACGCCGCCGGTCCACGTGGAGCGTGGCTGGGCGGCACGGCGGCGTGATTCGCGCCCGCGGGCATGCGGAGCATCCGGCCATCCTGGAGGCCACGGCCGAGGTGCATCGCCGCACCCAGGAGTTCGTGAGCACGCCGCTCGGCGCCACGCCGGTCGCCTGGGATTCCGATTCCGCGCGCGTGATGGACACGCCGATCATCGACTTCATCCTCGACGTCGAGCGGCGCGTGTCAGGCGCCGACCTGGCATCCGTCCCTGCGTTCAACCTCAACGCGCGCTTCGGACCGGGGCCCATCACCATCGCGTCGATGGCCGAGCTCTATCCCTACGAGAACAACGTGTTGCGCGCCGTCCGGATTTCCGGCAAGCAGTTGCGCGAATACCTGGAATTCAGTTCGCGCTACTTCCGCGAGCGGGCGCCAGCCGACTCGCTCATTGACGGCGGCGTTCCCGGCTTCAACTACGACATCGTCGCCGGCGTCGACTACGTGCTGGACATCAGCAAGCCCATCGGCTCGCGGGTGACGACCCTGATGCGCAACGGGCGTCCGGTGCTGGACACCGCTTCGTTCACGATGGCCCTGCACGATTACCGGCAGCAGGGCGGTGGCGGGTTCGCGATGATCCAGGGCGCGCCGGTCGTGTACGACAAGCAGGAAACCATCCGGCAACTCCTCATTGACGAAGTGCGGCGCCGGGGAACGCTGCGGCCCGAGGATTACTTTGTGAGGAACTGGCGCCTCGCGCCCGACAGCATCGTGGGTCCGGCGTATCGCGCCATGCGGCGCGGGCCGTACGACCGGCCGCGACCCCCGGCGGCGCCACCACGCTCGCCGTGACGGCAAACCAGCTCCGGGTCTTCGTCAATGCCGATGCCGTCACCGTGCCGTCCGGCAGCTCCGCCATCGACTGCGTTCGGGCGTGGAAAGGTGACGAAGCCGACGCAGTGGCGTCGGGTAAGCGACTGATCACCGACAGCCGGGGACTGCCCATCGACGCGACGACGCCTGCCCAGTCGGGCTCCATCTATCGAACCGTGACGTCACGCGCGGAACGCGATGCCTGAATCGACCCGACCCATCGGCGTCGATATCCTTCGTCGATTGCCGAAGGCCGAACTGCATTGCCACCTGGATGGCTCCGTGCGCCCGGAAACGCTGCTCGATCTCGCCAAGCATCGCGGCATCGCGATGCCGAAGTCCACCCCGCGCGCTCTGCGCGAATACATGACCGTGCGCGACGCGCAATCGCTCGAGGACTACCTCATGCGCTTCGAAGTGACACTGTCGGTGATGCAGCGCGCCGACGCGTTGGAGCGCATTGCGTACGAACTGGCCGAAGATGCGCACCACGACGGCGTCTTCTACATCGAAGTGCGCTTCTGTCCGGTGCTCAACATCCGCGAAGGCTTGCGCGAGCAGGACGCCGTGGAAGCCGTGCTCAAGGGGCTGCAGCGCGCCGAGGGCGACTACGGAATCATCGCGCGCGTCATCGTCACCGCGATGCGCAGCATGTCGCCGGAACATTCCATGGAAATGGCGCGCGTCGCGGTGACCTATCGCCACCATGGCGTCGCCGGGTTCGACCTGGCAGGCGCCGAACTCGGGTACCCGGCAGCCAGCCATGCCGCCGCGTTCGAGTACGCGCGTGGGCACGATGTGGCCTGCACCTGCCACGCCGGCGAGGGCGACGGCGGCGCATCCGTCCGTCAGGCGGTCCACGTGTGCTGCGCGCACCGCATCGGGCATGGCACGCGGCTGTTCGAGGATCCGTCGCTCCTGGAATACGTGAACGACCGCCGCATCCCGATCGAGATCTGCCTCACCAGCAACGTGCAGACCCATGCGGCGCCGTCGTATGCCACGCATCCGGCGCGCAAGTACTTCGACGCCGGACTCAAGGTCGTGTTCAACACGGACAACCGGCTCATGAGCGGCACCACGCTCACCGACGAGTACGCCCACGCCGCCACCCACCTCGGCTTCAGTTTCGGCGAGTTGGCGCGCGTTGCGATGAACGGATTCGACAGTGCGTTCCTGCCATGGAAGGAGCGTCAGACCCTCATCGCCCAAGCGCGCGGCACCATCGAACGGCTGGCGCGCGAGGTGCTGGCGTGACCTCGCCGTACGGCGCCAAGGCGGCGAAAGTCGCCGCGGACGCGATCCAACAAAAGGTCCGTCAAGCGCCGCGCGTTGCGATCGTGCTGGGTTCGGGACTTGGCGGGATTGCGCGGGCGGTCGAAAGCCCGACCCGTATCCAGTACCGGGACATTCCCGGGTTCCCTGACGCCACGGTCGCCGGTCATGCCGGCGAGCTGATCTGTGGAACCCTCGCCGGCGTACCCGTCGCGGCGCTGTCCGGGCGGTTCCACATGTATGAAGGGCACGACGCGGCTCTCGCGGGGTTTCCGGCCCGCGTCGTGCGGGAGCTGGGCGCGTCCACGCTCATCGTGTCGAACGCGGCGGGCGGACTGCGCAAGTCGCTCCGGCCGGGAACGCTGGTGCTCATCTCGGACCACATCAACCTGATGATGCGCAATCCGCTCGTTGGGCCGCCGGAAGACGGTGATCAGCGGTTTCCCGACATGTCGGACGCATACGATGCCAAGCTGCGCGCGATGGCACGCTCGGTGGCGCGCGCGCAGAAGGTCAAGCTCGTGGAAGGCGTGTACCTCGGCCTCCTGGGCCCGACCTATGAGACCAAGGCCGAGGTGCGGATGCTGGCCAAACTCGGCGCCGACGTCGTCGGCATGTCCACCGTGCCGGAAGTGATCGTGGCGCGCGCGATGGGGATGCGCGTGCTGGGCTTCAGCTGCGTCACCAATCTCGCGTCAGGTCTGTCCAGCAAGCCGATCACGCACGCCGAGGTGCTGGAGACGACCGCGAAAGTTTCCGCCACGCTCGAGCGCCTGGTACGCGGCATCGTCGCGAAGCTCTGATCAGCGCCGCGTCGCTTGCGCCGGAGGCAGGGTCCGCACTCTGGCTTGGAAGTCCGTAAACCTGGTTGAGTTGACCGTGAGCGTCTTGATGATCGCCAAATCGTATTGCGCGACCATGGCGTCGGTCGACTGAATGCGATCTTCCTCGCCGGGGTGCGTGCCGAACCAACTGGCCACTGCGTCGGGCGCCGTCTTCCGCTCGTCCAGGAGGATCTGAAACATCTGCGGTATGCCGCGCGGATCAATGCCGGCTCGGACTACGTTCTTCACGGCTTCCTCGTCGGCCTCGCGCTCGTCGTCGCGGCTGAACTTGGCGAACAAGGCGGCGCCACCAACTTGAATCGCCGCGTTGGCCGCCTGACTGCCGCAAGCGTTGAGCAGGGTGCAGCCCAGTACCACGCCAAGGTTGGCACCCTGCGCTTTCTGCATCTGCTTCACCGAGTGGCGCCGCACCACGTGCCCGATTTCGTGACCCAACACGCCGGCGAGCTGGCTCATGTTGGTCGTTCGGTCGATCAGGCCGCGATTCACGTAGATGAAGCCGCCCGGGACGGCGAACGCGTTGACGTCTGGCGCGTTGACGATGAAGAAGCGGTAGTCCAAGCCGCGGGTGTCGGCGAGATTGGCGATCGAATCACCCAGAACATTGACGTAGCGGTTGATCTCCGCGTCCTGTACGATGGGCAGCTGTGAGTTGATTTCGGCCGAGTACTGCTGCCCCATCTGGACCTCCTCCTGCAGCGAGACGCTGCAGGCGGTGGCGAGGATCAGCAGGGCGGTGGTGGCGAGTCGGGTCATGGCGGGAACAGGCGGTCCGGAAGCGAAATCCTCAGGGAACCTAATCGTGAAACTTCTCACGCTGGCGCGGGATCTGAAGCGCCGAAAGGCGCGTGACCGGCAACATCTGTTCGTCTGCGAAGGTGTGCGCTCCGTGGAGGAGCTGTTGCGCTCGCCGCTCACGATCCGTGGCGCGCTGACCGCGCCGCAGTTGCTCGAGGCACCGCGTGGAGCCCAGTTGGCACAGGCCCTTCGCGATCGAGGTATCAGTGTCGAGCCGGTCGAGGCGAAGGAGTTCGGTTCGGCCTCCGAGACCGAGTCGCCACAAGGGGTCATCGCGATTGCGGAAATTCCGACGCGGTCGTTTGCCGGCCTGCCCGATGGCTGGCACGGCGTCGTCCTGGCGCTGGATGCCGTCCAGGACCCCGGCAACGTGGGCGCGATCGTGCGTGCCGCGGCCGCGCTGGGCGCCGCGGCAACCGTGGCCCTCCCAGGAACCGTTGACCTCTGGAACGCGAAAGTCGTCCGTAGTGGCATGGGCGCTCATTTCCGACATTTGGCATTCAGTGGTACTTGGGCTGACCTCGACACGTTCCGTTCCGCGTCCGCGGTGCCGGTGTGGGTGGCTGACGGCAAGGGCTTGCCCGTGACGGCCTCCGGCGCTCCGGACCGCATGATCCTCGTGGTGGGCAACGAGGGCGCCGGCGTGTCCGACGAGGCCAAATCGCGCGCCGAGCGAAGCGTTGCGATCCCGATCGCCGCCGAGGTTGAATCGCTCAACGTCGCCGTGGCCACGGGCATCCTGCTCCATACGCTCGCGCGCCCATGAGAGTCCTCGTCGCGGCCTACGCCTTTCTCATCGGCTCGATCTTCGGATCGTTCCTCAACGTCTGCATTGCGCGCTGGCCCCGCGACCTGTCGGTGGTCAAGCCACGCTCGCGGTGTCCGCGCTGCGGACACCAGCTGTCATGGTACGAGAACGTCCCGCTCATCAGCTGGATCGCGCTGCGGGCCCGTTGTCGCTGCTGTGATGAGCGGATTTCGGTGCAGTATCCACTGGTTGAGCTCACGGTGGCGCTGTGGTGGATGTGGAGCGCCCTGCAGTTCGGGCCGACGCTGCTGACCGTCCGGCTGGCCGTGTTCGGCACGATCCTGCTTGGCATCGCGATCACGGACTGGCAGCACTACCTCATCCCGGACGGGTTCACGGTTTTCGGGCTGTTCTGGACCATGGCGACGTCGGTCGTCGGGTTGTTCGCGTTCCAGCAAGGTCCGTTCGTGGACCCGTACGACGCGCTCGTGGGTGCCTGCGCGGGAGCCGGCATGGTGGCGATCGTGGGGTGGCTTGGCGAAGCCGCGCTCAAGAAGGAAGCCATGGGCATGGGTGACGTGACGCTCATGGCGTTTGCCGGTGCAGCCCTTGGCCCGACTCGCGCCATCATGACCGTGTTCCTCGGCGCGATGCTGGCCGCTGTGGCCTTTCCGTTGGTGCTGTATCCGTTGTCGCGCGTTCGACAGCGCGCTTCACGAGAGCAAACCGAACTCGCGCTTGATGCAAGCGCCGCGCACACCCCGCTCGTGCCCTTCGGCGTATTTCTTGCGCCTGCCGCGATGCTGACGTTGCTTTGGGGCGATGCGATGCGCGCGTGGCTCCTCAGGGGCTGAAGCTTCAGGGGCGCGCCGCACGTATGTCACGTATGACATGCGAGAGCGGGCCCCATGACTGACGACCAGAAGCGCCGCATCGGCGGCGAACTCGCGCGATTCACGCGCGACCTGACGGCCGAGGCTCGCGCCGGCCGGTTGGAGCCGGTGCGCTGCCGTGTGGACGAGATCTCGCGCGTCATCGACATCCTGCTCCGCCATGGCAAGAACAATCCGGTGCTCACTGGCCCAGCCGGCGTAGGGAAGACCGCCATCGCCGAAGGATTCGCCCAACGAATCGCCGCCGGCGACGTTCCGCTGGTGCTTCAGGACGTGAGCCTGCTCTCGCTCGACCACGTGGCCCTGCTGGCCGGCACGACGTATCGCGGGCAATACGAGGAGCGCATTCGGTCCATCGTCGCCGAAACGACGGCGTCGCCCGACGTCATCCTGTTCATCGATGAACTGCACAATCTGATTGGTCAGGGCACCGCCATGGGGGCCGCGATGGACGCCGCCAACATGCTCAAACCCTCGTTGGTGCGCGGCGATTTCCGGGTCATCGGCGCGACCACCGATGAAGAGTACGACCGCTGGATCGCCGGAGACCCTGCGCTCGAGCGCCGCTTTCACCGCGTGGACGTACGCGAACTCGGCGTGTCCGAGACGCTCGACATACTCAGGGCACGCAAGGAGCGCCTTGAGCGGCACCACAACGTGGTGATCACGGACGAAGCGATCGAGGCATCCGTCGTGCTCACCGATCGCTACGTCATGGATCGTCGCCGCCCGGACAAGGCGATCGACGCATTGGACGAAGCGTGCGCCCACCTCCAGGCGGTGGCCAAGTATCCGCCGCACGCGGCGGCCCTCATCAAGGACCGCATGCGGCGATTGCGCACGAGCGCGCGCCCCACGAGCAGAAGCGCCAACGGGAACGGCACGTCCGCCGCGAGCGGTTCGCACGACAGTGATAGCGGAGACAGCGACAGTCCCGAGTGGCGTCAGATGGCGCGCGACGGCATGAGCGCCCTCGAGCGCTTTGGCGCCGAGCTCGAAGCCATGCTCACCAAAGTTCCCGCGGGCGCGCCGGCTCAGGCAGCCCCTCAGTCCGCGCCTGTCCCGGCAGCGCCGCCCGCTCCGCCCGAACCGACGCTGGGTGAACTCGAGACGGAACTCGCCCGCGTGCTGGCCGACGAGGGCATCGTCGTCCGCGGTCACGACGTCGCGCGCGTCGTCGGTCTCACGACGGGAAAGGCGCTCGCCTGGGAAGGCATGTGAACGCTCGCCCGTTTGCGATCGCCCTGTTGACGGCGCTTTCCGCCGGTGCCTGCGACCGGCGCCGCGGCGCGCTGGATCCGATCGGCGCCCGGGTGGAGTCTGCCACGCCGCGCATCGAAAAGGCGACCGGTCTCACCTTCAAGACTCCGCCCAAGTACGAGATGCGATCGCGCGAAGAGATTCGCGATTTCCTCCTGCGCAAGTTCGAGGAAGAGACGCCGGCCGAGGACCTGCGGGCGCAGGAAGCGGCGTTCAAGGCGTTCGGACTTATCCCCGACACGCTGAACCTGCGCAGCTTCCTCGTGGACCTGCTCACCGAACAGATCCTCGGCTACTACGACCCCGCCACCAAGGTCCTGTATGTCGTGCGCGACGCGCCGGCGGATCTCACCGGCATCACGGTGGCGCACGAATTGGTGCACGCGCTGCAGGATCAGTACCTCAACCTGGACTCGATCCAGAAGTCGAAGGGTGACAGCGATCGCTTGTCGGCGGCGCAGGCGGTGTTGGAGGGACAAGCCACTTGGGCGCAAATGCAGGTAATGCTCAATGGTGCCGACCTCGCGACGCGCATCCCCGGCGGCTGGGACCAGATCCGGCAGCAGATCCGCGAGGGCCAGTCATCGATGCCGAAGTTCGCCAACGCTCCGATGGCGATTCAGGAGTCACTGATCTTTCCGTACCTCAGTGGTGCGGAGTTCGTTCGCCGCTACGAATCGAGGCGAGACACGCGCTCGCCGCTGGCGACCCTGCCCGTGTCCACGGAACAGATCCTCAGTGAAGAGGCGTTCTTCGGCGCCAAGCCGGACCTTCCGATGCGCGTGACGCTGCCGGGCAGGCTCGCGGCCGGTGACTACGAGGAGATCATGGGCGAGTTTGGCACGCGCCTGTTTCTCTACCAGCATGCGAAGGACAACCGGGCCGCCGTGGACGGCGCGCATGGATGGGGCGGCGATCGCTACCGCATTGTGAACACGCCCAAGGGCCGCGCGGTCGTGTGGGCAACCGCGTGGGACTCGGCGATGGACGCGGCGCAGTTCGTGGACGCGCTGGGCCAAGCCCTCGTTCGGCGGTACCGCACGGGCGGGGCATCCATGTCGAGTTCCGGCGTACGGACGTATGTGGGCCGAGGGCGCATCGTGGTTGTCACGCCACGCGAAGTCTCGGGCAACAACATTGTGCTCATGGTCGATGTCCCCGCCGGAGCCTCCACGGCGCTGATTGACCCGGCGCGTATCCGCATTGGGCGCGAGTAGCGACGCCCGGCTCGCGGAGGCGCTGCCCAAAGCGGCGCAGTCGGCCCCGGCCCCGGTCGTCGACGAGGCCGAGCGCCAACGCAAGCTGGACCAACTCAAGGGACGCGCCACGCTGCTGCTGGTCCTCTCCGGCGTCGTGTTCGTCGTGGCGCGCTGGCTGGAACCGCGCTACCCCTGGCTCGGCTACGTCCGCGCCACCGCCGAGGCGTCGTTGGTGGGCGGATTGGCGGATTGGTTCGCCGTCACGGCGTTGTTCCGCCGCCCGATGGGCTTGCCCATTCCGCATACCGCGATCATTCCGTCGCGCAAGGATCGACTGGGCCGCACCATTGCGGCGTTCGTGCAGCGGAATTTCCTGACCCGTGAGGTCATCGAAGCGCGGCTGCGGACGCTCAGGATCGGGGAGAAGCTGGCGCGGTGGGTGGCGCAGCCGGAGAATGCGCGTACCATCGCGCGTCAGGCGGCGTCCGCTCTGGCATCCGGTGCGCAGATGCTGCGCGATGACGACGTGCGCGCCCTCATCGACAAGAGCGTCGAGGAGCGCATTCGCGCCACCAAGGTCGCGCCCATCGCCGCCAAGGTCCTGGCAGTCGTCGCCGAGAGCAATCAACACCAGGAATTGCTCAACGAGGCGGTGGTCATGTTGGCGCGAGCGTTGGAGCAGAATCGTGACCTGATCCGCCAGCGCGTGCAGCAGGAGTCGCCGTGGTGGGTCCCGAACGCCGTCGACGAGAAGATCTACAAGAAGATCATGGTTGGGATAGGCCGGACGCTGACAGCGGTCCAGAGCGACCCACACCATCCGTTGCGCGCGCGCTTCGACCAGGCGCTGCGCACGTTCATCGACAACCTGCAGCACTCTCCGGACACCGGCGCGCGGGCCGAGGCCATCAAGCGCGATTTCCTCGAGGCCGAGGCGGTGCGCCGCTTCTCGGCGTCGCTGTGGAGCGACGCCAAGGACGCCCTGATCCGGTTCGCGGACCAGCCGGATGAGGTGGCGCGGGAGGGCGGGGCGGTGGAGCGCGCCGTCACCACGTTCGGCGAGGCCATCGCCAACGATCCGGAACTCGTGCGGCAGCTCGACTCGGCCGTGACCGACGTGGCGGCCTTCCTGGTCACGCGGTATCAGAACGATGTGGCCGAGTTCATCGTGCACACGGTGGAGAATTGGGACGCCGAGGTGACGGCGAATCGCGTGGAACTCGCCATCGGCCGCGACCTTCAGTACATCCGCATCAACGGCACGCTGGTGGGCGCGCTCGCCGGGCTGGCCATCTACACCCTGTCGAAACTCGCTCCGTAGACTAGGGCGAGAGGTGGCGGTCGCTTGGCGCGGCCGCCGGGGCGCTCATGTACACGTCGGCGATCTCGCGGGTCGGCCGGGGCAGCAGGGCCAGGTGCAGCACCTCGTCCATCCGCTCCGCGAACGTGAAGGCCATGTGTGCGCGGACTTCCGTGGGGACATCACGCAGGTCCTTCTCGTTTGCCTTGGGCATGATGATGTGGCGGATGCCGGCTCGATACGCCGCCAGCACTTTCTCCTTCACCCCTCCGATTTCGAGCAGCTTTCCGCGCAACGTGACTTCGCCGGTCATGGCCACGTCGCGGCGGACGGGACGCCGGCTCAGTACGCTGGCAATCGCGAGCGTGAGCGTGATGCCGGCGCTGGGGCCGTCCTTGGGGATGGCGCCGGCGGGGAGGTGGATGTGCAGGTCGCTTTCCTTGAACTCGCGATCCTCGACACCGAGATGCGACGCGCGCGAGCGCACATAGGAATACGCGGCGTCCACCGATTCGCGCATGACGTCGCCCAGTTGTCCGGTGACGGTGAGCTTGCCGGTGCCGTGCATGCGCAGGGCTTCGATGACCATCAGGTCACCGCCCGTGGACGTCCACGCCATGCCCGTCACGACGCCGACTTCGGGCTGGAGCTCCGCTTCTTCCACGGCGTACCGCGGGATGCCGAGGACCTCCTCGACCTTTTCGTTGTCGATGACCCAGGCGCCTTCCTCGCCCTCGGCTTTCTTGCGTGCGCGCTTGCGCATGATCGCCGCGACGTTGCGCTCGAAATTGCGCAATCCGGCTTCGCGCGAGTACCGGTTGGAGATGAATGACAGCGATTCGTCCGTGAACTGGATGTCCTTGTCGCTGATGCCGTGGTCTTCCAGCAAGCGGGGCAGGAGATAGCGCCACGCAATCTCGACTTTCTCCTCGACGGTGTAGCCCGCGATCTTGATGATCTCCATGCGGTCACGCAGCGCCGCCGGAATGTCGAAGATGTTGTTCGCCGTGCAGATGAAGAGCACGGCCGAGAGATCGAACGGCAGGTTGAGGTAGTGGTCCACGAATTGCGCGTTCTGCGACGGATCCAGCACCTCGAGCATCGCGGCCGTGGGATCACCCGACGGGCCTCCGCCGGCCATCTTGTCGATCTCGTCGATCATCAGGACGGGATCCTTCACGTGCACGCGCCGCAGCGCCTGGATGATGAGGCCCGGCATCGCACCGACGTACGTGCGGCGATGTCCGCGGATCTCGGCCTCGTCGCGCACACCGCCCACGGAGATGCGATAGCACTCGCGCCCGATGGCGTGGCCGATCGCCTGCCCGAGTGAGGTCTTGCCCGTGCCCGGCGGCCCAATGAAGCAGAGGATCGGGCCATGCGGATCGCCGCCGCGAAGCTTGCGCACCGCGAGGTACTCGAGGATGCGCTCCTTGGCTTCGTCCAGCCCGTAGTGCTTGGAGTCGAGCGCGTCCTGCACTTTCTTGAGGTCGAAGTCTTCCTGGCCGGAGCGCTTGTTGTACGGGAGCGAGAGCACCCAGTCGAGATAGGTGCGCACGACCTGGTATTCGCTCGACGCCGGTGACAGCATCCGCAGCCGCTCCGTCTCGCGACGCGCCTCGATGCCGACTTTCTCCGGCATCTTGGCCTCGTCGATCTTCTTGAGCAGTTCGATGGCCTCTTTCTCGCCCGGGTCGGCTTCGCCGAGCTCCGCTTGGATCGCGCGCAGTTGCTGTCTCAGATAAAACTCGCGCTGGTGCTGCTCGATCTTGATCTCGGTCTGGCGCTTCACGTCCTCCATCACGCGGGCACGCGCCACTTCGCGCTCCAGGCGCGTGAGGATAAATCGGAGGCGCTGACCGACGTCGAGTCGCTGGAGCACTTCGTCCTTGTCGGAGATCCGGAAGTTCATGTTCGTCGCCGCGAGGTCGGCGAACCGGCCGGGATCCGACACGTTCATCTTGAGGATCGCCGGCACTTCGTCCGGGATCCGCTCCACCATCTCGGCCAGCGTCTGCGCGGCGGTCGCCACGCGCGTGATCAGGTCGGTGACTTCAGCAGGATCCGCGGG
>ERZ1292623.2495-Hain-H51-01um-R1-2495-length-16391-cov-14_pt2 | contig 12927 bp, 16 predicted proteins | sample MGYA00564398_ERZ1292623 | MGnify/ENA primary metagenome ERZ1292623 (study PRJEB36523, sample SAMEA6512633) | groundwater metagenome | collected 2019-01-07 | study: AquaDiva: Metagenomics assemblies of 32 groundwater samples | reverse complement strand
GTTTTAGTGAAAAGTTTTGATTGCAACATAATTTCTTTAGAAATTATTTTCGTAATTTAGAAAAAACTCTTAATATCTTTTATCGTTACTAAAATCATCGAGAGAATTAACAAGGCGAAAAAAACAGCAGTAATATTTTGTTCAACCTTTCGAGAAACAGGTTTTTTTCTTACCGCTTCAATTCCTAAGAAAACGAGCTTACCCCCATCCAAGGCCGGCAGAGGAAGAATATTAAAAATAGCCAGATAAATAGCGAGTAAAGCAATAAACTGAAGAAAATAAACTATCCCCAACTGGCTCACTTGAGCAACAAGAGAAACAATACCAATCGGCCCCATAAATTCAACTCCCGAAGGCACCCCTTTCCCTATAAATATATTTTTCAGAATTTGGCCAAGGCTCTGAATTATTGTAAAAGTTAACGAACCTGTAGCTTTAATCCCCTCAATGGGCGTCAAATACCAAGGATAACTTTTAATAGCTGTTCTGACCAAAGCCACTCCCATTGGACCCTCTCCTTCTGGTGGCTCAGACCTGACTATCAAAGATACCTCAAGGATTTTTTTTCCTCTCTCAATATTTAAAGTAACCTCCTTGCCTTTGTAAAGTTGAGTGAATGCCTGGACATCTTTAACCTTACTGACAGTAAATTTTTGATCGTTGATTATCAATTCTCTAATTGTATCCCCAATTCTAAGCCCTGCTACTTCAGCTGGTGAGCCAGGAGATAAGACCGAAATCTGGACTTTAGGATTTTGCAACTTCCCATTATCTTCATCAGAAATGGCTGTTGGCGCTCCCAGCCCCATTACAACGCTCAAAAGAATAACTGCAACTATCCAAAAAGAAATAACGCCAGCTAAAATAATTAAAGCCCTCTGCCAAACTGGTTTTGTAGAAAAACTTCTCGCATCTTCAAGGCCTCCCCCTTCTTCTCCATAAATTTTAACAAAGGCTCCAAAGGGTAAAAGATTAAAAGAATATAAAGTTTCACCAAATTTTTTACCGAATAAACGCGGCGGAAAGAAAACACCAAATTCTTCAACTTTAACTCCGAATTTTTTCGCTACAATAAAATGACCAAATTCATGAATAACCACTAAGGTTATTAAGCTAAAAAAAGCGATCAAAAACATATTTACCCTTTGTTTATTTTATAATTAATCTATTCCATTATTTCTTTTTTCTTGATGGTCCCCTTCTCCTCAATTTTCTCATTATATTCCTCCACTAATTTTTGTAATTCATCTTTAGCGCGGAACTTATCGTCTTCTCTAATTTTCCCCTGCCGAAAACCTTCTTGAATCTGCCGCCAGGCTTCTTCTCTCCAACGACGAATACTCTGACGGCCAATTTCCAATTTTTCACTCAAATAACGCAATAGATCTTTTCGATATTCTTCGCTCGGCGGAGGCAAAGGAACCTCAATAAGATCTCCTTTAATATTAGGATTAATCCCTAAATCTGATCCTAAAATAGTTTTTTCGATATTTAAAAGAATTGATTTATCCCAAGGCTGAATAATAATAGTCCGAGGGCCAGAAAGAGAAATTGAAGATAATTTCTTTAAGGACATTTTCTCTCCATGATAATCTATGATCAAACCCTCAACCAAAGAAGTTGAAACCCGGCCAGCACGAATTTTAGCCAATTCTCGATCTAAAAAGTTAAGAACGTTATTAAGTTCAGGTTTAATTTTATTAATAATTTCTTGATACATTTTTTTAAATTTCCATAACTAATTTTTCTAAAACTAATCTTGAATTGATATTGGTTCTGGACAATAAAAAATTAACATCTTGAATCTGCCATAAGATATTTTTTAATTTCTCAAGAGAATAATCATTTCTCAAAAAAGATCGTTCCTTTTTGTTCTGTAAAAAAGAAATTAATTCTTGACGGAAAAAAGATAGCCAGAGCTCTAAAAATTCTTTCAAATCACATTCTTTTTGCAATAAATCCTTTATGTATAGAAAACGAAGAGCCAAAGGAGAACTAACGATTTTTTTTAATTCCTCTCTCCTCTCATTTATTTCTTTCAATCTTTGGGGTTCTTTTATTAAATCCACTGCCACCCCTGGTCTCCCTTGGGAAATTTCTAAGATATCCTGAGTTTTATCTTGGTTGATATTCTGAATTTTTAAATAATTTTCAATTTCTTCTTTTTTAACAGGATAAAACTTAATTTTTTGCAGCCTTGAAAGAATAGTCGGAAAAAGAAATTCAGAGTATTCACTGATTAAAATTATAATTGTTTTGCCTCTCGGCTCTTCAAGAATTTTCAGAAGAGCAGATTGAGACTCCTGGTTTAAACAATGGGCCTGATCAATAATTGCTATCTTAAAAGGACATATTAAAGATTTAAAAGATAAACGCCAAATTAAATCTCTAATCTGGGAAATCTGAATTTCCTTTTTAATTGGTGCGACAAAAATGAAATCTGGATGCCCTTCTTTTATTTTATCGGTTTTAAAAAGATCTTTAACAAACTCTATTGCTAAGGTTTTTTTCCCTAATTTTTCCACACCGGAAAATAAATAAGCGTGGGAAAGCTTATTAAGCTCAGCTGATTTTTTAAAAAAATGCCAGATTTTCTGATGGCCGATAATCATTTTTTGGACATTATACTTTTTTTATAAACTTCCAAATTTTCTAAAACTATACCCGTTCCTTTTACTACGCACAAAAGAGGATCTTCGGCCACAAAACAAGGCACACCCGTGGCCTGAGCCAAAAGCCCATCAAGGTTCCGTAATAAAGCTCCTCCCCCGGAAAGAATCATACCCTTGTCCATAATATCAGCAGACAATTCAGGAGGGGTATCGCGAAGAACCTGTTTTACCGCCTGGATTATCTCAGTTACAACTTCAGAAATTGCTTCGGCTGTTTCGTTAGAAGAAATTTTAACAGTTCGAGGAAGACCCGAAATTAAATCCCTTCCCCGAATTTCCAAAAAATTCTCTTTTTCTTTTGAAAGAGCAGTGCCAATTTTTATTTTTATTTCCTCGGCTGTTTGAGTGCCAATGGCTAAATTATGCCTCTCTTTAATATAGTTGGCAATTGCTGTATCTATTTTATCGCCGGCCGTTCTAACCGAATTAAAAGAAACTACTCCACCCAAAGAAATTACGGCTACCTCAGATGTTCCACCGCCAATATCCACAATCATATGGCCAGAACTAGAATTAATTGGTATCCCAGCTCCAATAGCTGCCAAAACCGGTTCTTTAGCCAAAAAAACTTGCCTGGCGCCACCTGCAATACCAGCCTCAATAACTGCTCTTCTCTCAGTAGAAGTAATACCAGCTGCCACTCCTATCATTAATTCTGGTTTAAAGAACCGGAAAGAACCTCCTGCTTTTTTAATAAAATATCTAAGCATTGCTTCGGCAATCCGGTATTCAGCAATCACTCCATCTCTAAGAGGTCGATAAACTTTAATATTTTCTGGAGTTCTGCCAGTCATTTCTTTTGCCGCAAGACCAACTGCCAAGATCTTGTTATCGGGCATAGACACTGCTACCACTGATGGTTCTTGCAAAATCACTCCTTTTCCTGGAATAAAAACCAAAGAATTACAAGTACCAAGATCAATTCCAATTTTTCTATTAAGCATAGATTTTGTATTTTTTATTCTTTTATCCTTTTAATGTCGGCTCCAAGTTTTTCCAGCCTCTCCTCTATTTTCTCATATCCTCTATCTACTTGATAAATGTTATTAATTATTGTTTTACCTTTAGCAATAAGGCCAGCGATAATGAGAGCCGCTCCTCCTCGTAAATCAAGAGGTCCCAACTCAGCCCCCAAAAGAGGGGTGGGGCCCTCAATGGTCGCTCGATGAGGATCTGCAAAAAAAATCTTTGCTCCCATTTTATTTAGTTCTTCAAGATACTTTAATCTTCCCTCATAAAGAGGGTCATGAATTATTGTTGTTCCTTTAGCTTGGGTAGCTAAAACTCCAAAAACAGATTGCAAGTCAGAAGGAATGCCAGGGTAAGGCAGGCTTTGAATTTTATCAATTCTCAAGTTTTTCCAGGGAAATACCTGGATTGCCCTTGAAGATATCACTTTAAAAGGGACCCCAAAATCTTTCAACTTTTTTAAGGGTAAATCAAGAAATGGCACTTCAACATTCTTCACAATCACATTTCCTTTGCTGGCAGCAGCCATAATGATAAACGTCCCAGCCTCAATTGGATCATAAATCAAGCGGTGCTTCACCCCTCTTAATTTTTTTTGTCCCTGAATAATTAAGGTATGAGGGCTTGCCCATTTTATCTTTGACCCCGCTTTCTTTAAAAACTTTATTAGTTCTAAAACCTGATAGTCACAATCTGCTATCTTCAAAGTTATTCTGACCGGAAAGGCGCTGCAAAAAAGCAAGACATTCTCAGTGGCAGTAACCGAAAGCTCATTTAAAACAATTGTTTGATCTTTTAATGGTTTTTTTAATTCGAGATGAAAAGATCCTCTCTTTGGAACAACGTCAACTCCCAATTGAGAAAAAGCATCAAGATGGGTCCAAATAGGTCGAGCTCCAATTAAACAACCACCTGGCTGAGGAAGAGAAGTCCTTCCAAAACGAGCCAGTAAAGGTCCAAAAAATAAAACTGACCCCCGGAGCTTCAAGATTAAATTCTTATTGATTTTAGAAGGATCAATGCTGTTTGTTTTGATCCGTAAGGTTCTTTCACCTTGCCAAGAAACCTGGGCTCCCATACTCTCCAGAATTTCAATCATCCGGAAAACGTCTTCGATCAAAGGGAGATTTGAAATTTCACAAGTTTCTTTGGTTAAAAGCGTAGCAGCCAAAATCGGGAAAGCGGCATTTTTAGCTCCTCTTACTTCAATTTCTCCTCTCAATGATTTACCGCCGTGAATAATAAATTTCTCTGGCATTCTTTTCTCAGTATAAATCAGGATAAAGTATAAATCAAGCTTAATTATTTTAAAAAAATGGGTAATTTTTTCAATCTTGATTAATGGTAAAATTACCTCTAAAATAATTAGAATATGACTAGAAGGAAAAGAACTATATTATTTTTTGTCTTTACTCTCTTATTTTTAATAACCAGCTTAGTTGTCGTTCTTTATTCTCAGGGTTACAGGTTTGATCTTGAAGAAAAAAAAGTTACCCGGAGCGGTGCCTTTTATTTTAAGGTTATTCCAAAAAATGTTCAGATAGAATTAGATCATCGTCCCAAAGACAAGACAGACATTTTTTTTGGAACGTCCTATATCGATAACCTTTTTCCAAAAAAATATAGAATTGAAATTAAAAAAGAAGGGTATCAATCTTGGAAAAAAAATCTAGAAATCAAAGAAAAACAGGTTACCGAAGCCAAAAACATTATTTTATTTCCTGCTAATCCTTCTTTCTCCGTTTTATCTAATAATGCGGCTGATTTTTTCTTCTCGCCAGACGAGAAAAAAATAATTATTCTGGATTCTCAGAAAGAAAATTGGGGCTTGAAACTTTATGATTTGAAAACAAATATAAAAAGTAATCTGCTTGAATCTGGGAAGCTAATTAAAAAAAAAATCGAGTTTGCAGATATTGAATTTTCTCAAGACTCCAAAAAAATACTCCTAAAAACGAAATTAAAAGAGGAAACAAAATTCTTTTTAATCGATTTAACAAAGAATCCAGGCACCCTTCAATTTTTAATTCCACTCGATTTTTTGGGGAAAAAAATAGAAAAAGTCGCCTTTCCTTTTGAAGAAACTCAAAATTCCCAAGGGTTATTCTTCTCAGAAGACGGTAAATTAAACGAGGTTGATTTAACCAAAAAAAAGGTCCTGCCAACTCCCCTGGCCAATGTTTTAACTTGGGCTTTCTACAATAATAGTCTTTATTTTTTAGAAAAAGATGGCTATCTTAACAAAACCGATCTTTCTTTATCAGTAAAGGAAAAAATAAATAAAATTGGCTTTAAAATAAAAACAGGAAGTCAATATGAAATCATTTTTGGGGTCAACTCCTTGTTTTTAAAAGAGAACGAAGATTTGTACTTATTTAATTTAGAATCAAAAATTTTTGAAAAATTCTTTGAAAATGTTAAAGAAATAAAAATTTCTCCTGATTTTAGAAAATTGGTTTATACATCTGATTCTGAAATATGGATCTTGTTTTTAGAAGATCAAACAAGCCAACCTCAAAAATTAGAAAATGAAAGGGTATTTATAACCCGTTTTTCAGAAAAAATTAATGAAGTTTCTTGGCTTAATTCAAATTACTTGGTTTTTAGTGTTGAAAATAAAATAAAAATTGCCGAAATTGACGATCGCGATCAAATTAATATTATCGACTTAGCCGAATTTAAGGAACCGAAAATTTCCTTTAACGAATCTGATAAAAAACTCTACCTTTTAAGCGAAGGAAATATTGCGAGATCAGAATCCTTAATTAGGTAATTACTAAAATTTTAGGTTATCAATTCAAAAAGCCAGCGGACTAAATACCCAAGGCCAAAAACTCCTCCTAGGGCAAAAATCCAAAGCGAAACCCCAAAAATATTCATTATAACTTTGCTCCATTTATCATGCCAATCTTTAGCTTTTTTAAAATGGTCCACTTCTTTCTAAAAAGGAAAATGAGATTATTAAACGGCTATCTTTTTTTCCATTGGGGCGCTCGACGAGCGCGCTTTAAACCAAATTTTTTACGCTCGCGCATTCTGGAATCCCGAGTCAAAAAACCAGCTCCTTTTAATCTTTTTTTAAAATTAGGGTTGAATAAGACAAGAGCTCTGGCGAGAGCGTGCCTTGTAGCCTCAGCCTGAGAATGCACTCCCCCTCCTTTAACTTTCACTGAAATCCTAAATTTATCCTGGGAATTCATCTTCTCTAAGGGCAAAGTGACGATTTGCTGAAGTTCTTTACTTAAAAAATACTCTACGTAAGGTTTTTCGTTAACCAAAATTACCTTTTCTCCTTTAGTAAATAATCTTAGACGAGCAAAAGAAGTTTTCCTTCTTCCGATTGATTCAAAATAACGATCGGATTTTTCTAAGGTTTCAACTCCCTCTTGGATCTTCGTGATAATGACTTTTTTAACCCCTTTTAACTTTTTCGGTCCTCCTTTTTTCTTTAATTTTTCATTTTTACTTAGCATAATTTTTTCAATTTGTTTTCCTGTTTTTATATTATAATAGAATATTTTACAGATTAATTAAATCAGTGAAGCAATTGACTATTCTTCTATTTTTAGTTTTTTAATTTGCTTAGCCCGTAATTTATTTTTTGGCAACATCCCAAAAACTGCCTCCCTAAGCACTTCTCCAGGATTATTTTTAAAAACTTTCTCCATGGGAATTTCTTTCAGCCCCCCCATATAACCTGAATGGTGATAATATTTTTTCTTTTCCAATTTCTTACCGGTCAATTTAACCTTTCTAATGTTTTTTACCACGACAAAATCGCCCATATCTTTATGGGGCAGAAAATCCGTTTTATTTTTACCCCTCAGAATAATAACAATTTGAGTCGCTAATCTGCCAAGAGGCTTACCAGTGGCATCAATTATATGAGTTTGATTTTTCATTTAATTAGTTCAATAATTGCCATTTTGGCCCCGTCAGATTGTCGAGGTCCCAACTTAATAATTCTTGTGTATCCACCCGCTCTTTCCTTATACCTTGGAGCAATTTCTTTAATGAGCTTTTCAACCACTTCTTTTGAAAAAAAACGAAATAAAAATCTTTTAGTAGCTAAAGTATCTTTTTTTTGAATAACGATATTTTTAGCTTTAGTTATAAACTTTTGGGCAAAAATCGAAATCTCCTTAGCCTTAGCCTCAGTAGTCTTGATCTTCTCTCTCAAAAAAAGAGAGCTGGCCAATGATTTTAAGAGCGCCCTCCTCTGATCTCTTTTTCTTGAAAATTTTCTACCACGTTTAAGCTTTTTCATTCTGGCGTAAGTTTACTTTTATTCTTTTAATTCTAAGTTAAACTTTTTCATTTTTCTCTTTATTTCTTGAATTCCTTTTTCGCCCATTCCTTCAAGACCTAAAAGATCCTTTTTACTCTTTTTCGTAATCCCCCCGAGCGTTTTAAGATTATTTTGGATTAAGGCATTTAAAGTTCTCTTTGAAAATTTCAAATCCTCAACCTTAATTTTCAAAAAATCTTCACCTGTTATTTTGTCAGTCGTTGGCTTCTCTATTTTTTCAAATTGGTTCCTAAAAAAAGAGAAATGTTTCTCTAAAACATCTGAAGCCGAAGAAAAAGCTTCCTCTGGAGTCATTGTGCCATCGGTTTCAATTTCTAAAAATAATCTATCAAAATCAGTTCGTTCGCCCAAACGCGTATTCTCAATACGATAACTCACTCTTTTAATCGGAGTGAAAATAGCATCTAAAGGAATTTCACCGATCGCCAATTTCTCTTTCTGCCTTAATTCCCTTGGAACATAACCAATGCCTTTTTCAATCTGAATTTCCATTTCTAATTCAGCCGATTTTGAAGTTAAAGTGGCGATATGGACGTTTTTACTAATTAGCTCAACTTGAGACGGAAATTGAAAATGAGACGCTTTTACCTCTTTTTCCCCTTTAATTTTTAAGACCGCTACTTGGGGTTCATCTGAAAATATTTTAAATCTTAATTGTTTAAGATTTAACATAATGGTAATTATATCTTCTATGACTCCGGGCAAAGTTGAAAATTCGTGCTGCACTCCTTTAATTTTCATTTTAGTAACAGCGGCTCCAGACAGAGAAGATAACAAGGCTCTTCTTAGGGAATTTCCGACAGTTACTCCGTAGCCAGGATAAAAAGCTTCTATCTGAAGAATAGCTTTATTGCCTTTTCTTTCAATAACCTTAGCAATAGTTGGTAGAGAAATCATATTGAATAAATTTAGTTTAGTTGTTATTTAGAATAATATTCAAATATTAAAGGAATTTCAATCGGCGGAAGGATTTCCTCCAAAGATGGCAATCCTTTCACTTTCCCATCAAATTTTTCGATATCTAATTCAAGCCAAGAAGGAGGTTTGTGTTTTTTTAGAGAAGCTTTGAGGTTTTGGGAGATAATTTTCTCTTTTGATTTCAGGGATAACTCAATTATGTCTCCTATCTTCACTTCAAAAGAAGGGATATTAACCGCTCTTTTATTCACCAAAAAATGACCATGCGAAACTAATTGCCTGCTTTGAGGTCTACTTGTCGCAAATCCTAAACGAAAAATAACACTATCTAAACGTCTTTCTAGTTTTCTAATCAATAAAGTAACAGCATCTTCTCCTTTCTGAGGAGAAGAAAGAACTCCTTTCACATACTTTCTAAACTGCCTTTCTGTTAAATTATACCAGTATTTTAATTTTTGTTTTTCTTTTAGCTCTTTACCAAATTCAGAAAGAGCCCTAGGCCTTCTTTTTCCTTTTTGCCCTGGCGGATAAGGTTTTTTTCTTAAAGCACATTTAGGAGAAGAACAGATTGAAAATCCAAGCCTTCTACAGATTTTACATTTTAGACTCATCATCTTTAAACTCTTCGGACTTTTGGCGGCCGACAACCATTATGAGGAATAGGAGTAACATCTTTTATAGAAACAATATCCAGGCCTCTTGCAGCCAAAGACCTAATGGCTGATTCCCTGCCAGAACCAACTCCTTTAATTAAAATTTCTATTTTTTCAATACCTAAATTTTTTATATTTAAAGCCATGGCTTCAGCAGCCTTTGAAGCGGCGAAAGGTGTAGCTTTTTTTGTTCCTTTAAAACCTAATCGTCCGGCACTAGTCCAAGCTAAAACATTCCCCGTATCATCGGTTAAAGTCAAAATTGTATTGTTGTAAGAAGAAGAAATATAAATACGCCCTTGAGTAGTTTTTTGGATGGTTTTAACTGGCCCTTCTCGCCTGAGAACGGCTTCCATCTTATCTTTTTCTTTCAAAAGCTCTTCTTCAGTTTTTTGAACTATTCGTTTTTTACCCATAATATTAAATCTGAATATACGAATTAAATGCGACTTCTACGAAAGCGCATTCGGATAATGTCCCGAATAAAATGAGGGACTTTACCGTTTTTTTGATGTTTTATGTTGAAGCTGCGGGTGGTTTCCTGCCCGTACCAACTGTTTTTCTAACATTTCCCCGAACTGTTCTAGTGTTTGTCTTAGTTCTTTGGCCTCTCACTGGTAATCCCTTAATATGCCTAAGGCCCCGCCAAGAAGATATATCTTTTAATCTCCTAATTGCCTTCATTATTTCCCTTCTTAACTCTCCCTCAATCTTATATTGCCCCTCAATAATATTTTTAAGGCTGGAAAGCTCTTCGGTAGTTAATTCAGACGCTTTCTTAATTTTATTAATCTTCGCTATCTCTAAAATTTTCCTACTTAAAGAACGGCCTATCCCATAAATATAGGTTAAAGATATTTCTATTTGTTTGTTATCTGGTATATTGACTCCAGCTATCCTTGGCATATTTTTCTTTTAACCTTGTCTTTGCTTATGCTTAGGGTTCTTACAAATAACGTATAGTCGGCCTTTTCGCCGAACTATTTTACAATCTTTACAATTTTTTTTAATTGATGGATGTACTTTCATAATTCAAAAATATTTACGAATTCCTATCACTAATATTATTTATATCGATCTATTAACGATCCAAATAAATGCTTTATTATCGGTTATTTCCCGCGATAAACTATTCTTCCTCTTTTGTCGTTATAGGAATTCATTTCAACTGTTACCTTATCGCCAGGTAAAATTTTAATTCGGTGAATCCTTAATCTCCCAGCCAAATGGGCGATGATTTCTTCTCCATCGTCTAATTTAACCCGGAAATGGCAGCTGGGCAAATTTTCTATTACTTGACCCGACTTACGAAATATTCCTTTTTCTATCCCCTTATCTCTATTTTGATTATTATTTGAATTCTCCATTAAGCAAATGCACAATTCTAAAAGATAACAAATTTTCTCAAATTAGTCAATATTCAGCTTGATTTTAATCTTATCTGAATTCTGGGGAGCTTTGCTTACCCAAAATGGCCAAAATTTTACATCTACCCTTTTAACTTCAGGCTGGCTAGCTAAGGAAATCTCAACTTCCTTTAAAGACTTGCTAAAAATGGCCCTTTTAAGAGTAGGGACATCTATATCACGATAAACTTTGACCGAAAAATCCAACTCCAGGCTCATTTTATCTTTTTCCCAGTCAAGAGAATAAATTCTATAATTTAATTTTAAACTCTCTTCTTGAATTTTTCTCTCTTTCCAAAAACTCTCCGAAGAAAAGGTTTCCTCTTCTGGCATATTAGCAAAAATGAATTCTTTGGAAAATTTCTCTAAATCAGATTGCTTAAATGCCATTGCTCTTAAAGTGCCTTTAATTTTAAAGTTAAAATTCGAAACTGCCTCAAGGGCTTCAGCTCCTGAAGAAATCTCAATAATTTTTTCTTGATAAACGTCGTCAATCAAAATAAAATCTGATGGTACTTGATTTCTCAAGCTTGCCCTTCCTTCTGTAAAAAGCGCCTCTGAAAGAGAATTTTTCGCCTGATCTAAGTCTGCCTTGGTGACTTGAGGGGCCTCTCCTTTAAAGCCACCTGACATAATAAGAGAAGATTTGCCGTAAAAAGCAGTATACTTGGGAGTTCCCGCAAAACCAGGAATAGAAAAAGTTGAAGGGTCAATATTATATTCTTCTCCATTTTCAGCTGCTACAACTTCGACATCCAAAGAGCCAGGAATTAATTTTCCCTTTTCATCATGCTGACCTCCGGGAATAATTACTCTTTTTAAAGATCTAAATAATTTTCCATCAGCAGAAATAAAACGAGTATTAGCTACTAAAACCTGGTTTGCAGTAGAATAAGAATTATAGAGCTGAATAACTCCTTTAGCTTTCGCTCCCTGCAACGTTTTCCCAGAAGCTGAAAATTCTTGAGATTTTTCTAATTCTAATTCAAGTTTTTTTCCAGGGAAGACTTTTAAGACAAAATCTGGTTTTTCTAATTGAGTATTAATTTCTATTATTTCCTTAAAGCTCAAGTTTTGGGTTGCTGGCCAAATTTCTATTTGGGCTTTAGGTAATAAAAAGTAAGAAAGAACAGCTATGATAAATAATAACAATACGCCTAAAAACCATAGCGAAAAAATCCTTCTTTTGGAAGATCCTGTCTTGGGAATTAAAACGTTCTCTTGAGGTTCTTTTTTAAACTCGAACTCAGGTTCTAATTCTGAAGGCAATCTGTCTTTTGGATAATAAATATCAGAAATTTTCTCTGGCATAAAAAATTAAAAAGCTTGGAATATATTGGGAATTGGTCAAAATCGAGGATGGTAAATCCTTAACTTTAAGGTGAAGATAATGATAGAAATCTTTTAAAGAAAAAATGTGAACTCTCACGTTTCTTGAGAAATTAACGCCTTGCCAGCTCTCCTCTTCTAAAACTCTTTGAATTTCAGAAAGTTTTGCTCCTCCACCAAAAAGATAAAAATCAGAAGGTAAAATTCCTGTCCGGTTTATCTTCGAAATTGTATCTTTTAATTTTTTATACCAATTTATTTTAATTTGGGCAAGGATCTCTGAAACCCTAGTTTGAACCTCAATACTAAGCTGGCCATTTGAATATTTCTCTTTTAATTCCCGGCCATCTCTTTCTCCTTGGCCTAAAACTTCTGCAAGTCCTTCAGAAAAATTCTTTCCTCCAATTTCAAAATTTCCAGTCTGTTCAAATTTAGCATTTTTTATCAAGGAAATCTGGGTATTATTTCCTCCAACATCAATAAAAACACTATTCTCAGCGCCAACTAAATGTAACTTTAATAATCCTTGGATTGGATGCAATATATCTATCTTTTTAAATTTAAATGGTTGAATTATTTTTTCTATTTTTTTTAATGGTTCTTTTAACGAAAAAACAACTAAAACTCTAAAGCTTACATCTCTTCCACCCAAACCTAAAAGGTTTAGTACC
>ERZ1292623.2492-Hain-H51-01um-R1-2492-length-16411-cov-6_pt1 | contig 12929 bp, 15 predicted proteins | sample MGYA00564398_ERZ1292623 | MGnify/ENA primary metagenome ERZ1292623 (study PRJEB36523, sample SAMEA6512633) | groundwater metagenome | collected 2019-01-07 | study: AquaDiva: Metagenomics assemblies of 32 groundwater samples | reverse complement strand
TTTTTAAGGGAAAAAGGTTTTGTATATCTTTCATTATCCAATGAATTAAGAGAAATTGCGCAAAAGGAAAAAATAGAAATAACTAGAAAAAGTTTGCAAGACTTAGGAAATGCCTATCGTGAAAAATATGGTGTGGGATTTCTCGCGGAGCAGATAAGCAATAAGATAAAGAGAGAAGAATTAAAAAATGTAGTTGTTGACGGCATAAGAAATCCGGGAGAGGTTTCTGTCCTAAGAAAACACAAAGACTTTTTTCTCATCACCGTTGATGCTCCGCAAGAATTAAGATTCAGAAGAATGGCAGAGCGAAATCGTGAAAGGGATCCAAAGATTTGGGAAGAATTTATCTTAGTTGATAAAAGAGATCAAGGAATTGGGGAAGAAGAAAGTGGGCAAGCTGTCGAAAGATGCATGAAACTTGCAGATTATTCTGTAAAAAATGATGGAACCCTTGATGAAATAAAAAAGAAGGTTGAAGATTTATATGAAGAAGTAGAAAGAAGAGTTCCAAGACCAAACTGGGATGAATATTTTATAGAGATATCTCAGGCTGTTGCTAGAAGAGCTACATGTAATCGTGGAAGAAGCGGATGCGTTATTTCAAGAGATAAACAAATACTTGTAACAGGATATGTGGGAAGTCCAAAAGGATTACCTCACTGTGATGAAGTAGGACATCAAATGAAAACAACAATTCATGAAGATGGGAGTCAAACCCAGCACTGTGTGAGAACAACGCATGCAGAACAAAACGCTGTATGCCAATCTGCAAAATTGGGAATATCCATAGATGGCGCTACTCTTTATTGCAAGATGACCCCTTGTTCAGTTTGCGCAAAACTTATAATAAACTCTGGAATAAAAAGAGTAGTTTGCGAAAAGAAATATCATGTAGGAGCAGAGTCTGAAATAATGTTCAGTAAGGCTGGTGTAAAACTAGACATTCTTCATGATGAAATGGTGCAATATAAAAATCAATAAAGTAACTTTTATAAACACGCTTAATTCTAAAATAAAATGGCCGGAGAAATTTACACCTCTTGGAGAAGCAGATTTTCTGAAAATTTAAAAGGAATTAAAACGATTATGACTCCAAGAAGGACAGACGGAACAACAGCAGGGATGCATTCTGTGGATGGATATTATGTAGTTAAAGGACAAATCATTAGGCAAATAAGAGAATATGATGTTAAAACGATGGAAGAGGCTAACGAAAGAGCAAAAGCAGATGGGTTAGGAAGAGGAATAATGATCGAACAATATTTATCAGAATGGCAGCCTTGTGTGTTAGATCATATTTTTGGAGGTAAAAGATAAAATGCCAGTCACAGAATTAACAAACGGACAATTTGAAGACTTCACTAAAAATGGAGTTGCACTTGTGGATTTCTTTGCAGATTGGTGCATGCCATGCCTCATGATGGCTTCTGTAATGGATGACCTTAGCAATAAACTTGGCAAAAAGATAAAGTTCGGCAAGATAGATGTTGATGAAAATCATGTGATTGCCGAGAAATTCCATGTTCATTCTATACCCAACTTTGTTCTTTTCAAGGATGGAAAGGCTGTTGAAAGATTTGTAGGCTCAATGCCTGCCGAGGATTTTGAAGAAAAGCTGAAGAAGTTCCTGTAAGAATAATTTTATAAACTAATCCTCATATTTTAAGCTACGGAGGCTCCGTAGCTCAGTCTGGTAGAGCACTGGACTTTTAGGCTTGACGTTCATCTCACCTGTTTCGAGACACGTCTCAAAGCAATCCAGGTGTCGTGGGTTCAAATCCCATCGGGGCCACTTTCTTTAAAGAAAGATTTAAATACTTCAGATACACTTCAAGTGTATATTAAATACACTTCAAGACAAATATGGATGACCAAACAATTTCAGCAAGAGTAGAATTAGGAGATTATGCAAATAGAGTTTTAGGAATTATTAAAATAAAATATGGGTTGAAAGATAAATCAGAGGCATTGAACAAATTCATTGAACTATACGGAAATGATATCCTGGAAAAAGAAGCTAGCGAAGAATATGTAAAAAAAGTCATTGCTGTGTCCAATAATCATTTTAAGAAATATGGTTATAAAAAGATGAGTTTACAAGAACTTAACAAACTCTCTGGAGTTTAAATGTTTGATTTTAACCTTGCTGATGAGCTCAAATCAGTAATAGAAGAACTCGCAAAAAAGGATAAAAAAAGAACTGAGATAATCAATAAGAAAATAAAGCAAATAATCAATTCTGATTCTATATCAATTCAGCATTATAAGAATTTAAGACACGATTTGAAAGAATTTAAAGCTGTTCATATAGACTCAAGTTTTGTTCTTGTTTTTAAAGTTGACATTCCAAATAACTTCATTCTATTTGTTGATTTTGACCATCACGATCATATTTATAAGAAAAAGTATAAAATTTAATTTTCAAATCCCATCGGGGTTATTTCTTTTTTCTATTGACATTTCACTACAATAAAGCTTAAAAATAGAAGAAGAAATGAAAGAGCATGGATTTAACAAAAATAATAATTAAGAGTCTCAGAGCAAACCAGGCCATAGGTTTTCTTAAATCTCTTAAACAGCTTCCTGATGATTTAGTAACAGGAAATTATGCAGGAGTTAATGCTTTTCAAATAGCTAATAATATTCATTTAGACTTTTTATTTGATAAGAAGGAAGAAATGGATATGGCCAAATTTAATGTACCTTCTGAATCAAATATGGGAAAAATAGAGAAATATCTAGCGGAATTTAACTATAAAGAAACGCGCTATAGATTAGAATTAGAATTAGAGCCAGATGGTCCTTAATCTAATATCTCAGAAAAGGCCGAAAGCCCTTAGAATCCTCGAAAAACCAAAATTTAGAAACATTTAAAAACCAAATTTTGGTTTCTTTTATTATTAACCAGTTATTAAAGCCATTAAGAATTGGTTGAAAGTTAAACACTTTCCTGCCCAAAAAATGCACATACTCCAGCCAAAACATTCTAAATTAAATGAAAAAGAGAGCAAGGAAGTGTTGTTAAACTTTAATGTTTCCAAGTCACAGCTTCCAAAAATATACATTGCAGACGCTGCTCTGCCCGAGGGATGCCAGGTCGGCGACATAATAAAAATAGAGAGAAAAGAAGGAGAAAAAATCTATACTTATTATAGAGTTTTAATATGATTAATATGGATACTAATAAAAATATTAGAAATAAGTTGAACCGAACGAGTCGATGATTTAGACTATTAATTTATCAGTTAAAATATTGCGAAGCGCAAAAACATTCAAACATGGAAAAAGAAAATAGGAAATTTTCAAGTTTCCAAGGAATCAACTGAAACATGGAAAAAGGACACAAGCATCTTGTTATGAAGAAGTACCTCGAAGAACATTCGCTGGTAGAGTCAAATGTCATTTCTTTCAACAATTTCATCGAAAAAAGAATGCAGAAAATAGTCGAGGAAATTGCAGAGACGATAAACAATGAGGATTTTGAGATTAAGCTGGGAAAAATAAGCATAGGAAGGCCAAAAATAACAGAAGCAGACGGCAGTTCTTCCCTGATAACTCCCGCAGAGGCAAGATTGAGGAATCTTACATACTCTGCTCCCGTGTACCTTGAAATCACAGTAAAAAAAGACGACCAGGTTGATTCAGAGACAGTTGAAATCGGAAAAATCCCGATTATGGTAAAAAGCGCGATATGCAATACCCATGGAATGTCAAAGGAAGAATTAATAAAAAATTACAATGACCCCCTTGACCCTGGAGGGTATTTTATAATAAAAGGCAATGAAAGAGTAATGGTGATGGCAGAGGACTTGGCTGAAAACCAGTCTTTTGTTGAGACAGATTCCAAAGGCAATTTAATTCTAAAAATGTTTTCCCTTAAGGGAACCTACAGAATTCCTGTTACAATATTTGAGGATAAAGAGGGATTGTTCAATCTTTCTTTCAGCAGATTCAAGGACTTGCCTGTGATTGTGATATTAAAGGCGCTCGGGCTTACGAAAGAGGCTGACATTGCAAAATACATCGGAAAGGAAACAGACAGCGTCGTTGTTAATCTGTATGAATTTGTTAATATAGCGGAAAAGGAAGACGCTATGATTTATATTGCAGAGAAAACAAATCTTCAGGGGACAAAAAAAGAAATTCTTGACAGGGTTAAGCAAAGAATAGATTCGTATCTTTTCCCGCACATTGGCCAGAAAAAAGAAGATAGGATAAAGAAGGCAATTACCCTCTGCAAGCTCATAAAGCAATTCTTGACGGCAAAGGAAAATCCAGAATTAAGAACAGATAAGGATCATTATGCAAATAAAAGAGTCAGATTGTCCGGTGACCTTTTGGCAACCTTGTTCAGGGTTAATTTAGGAATTTTAATAAGGGATATTCAGTACTCCCTCCAGAAGTCGTCAAAAAGGAGGAAGTTCTTCTCAATAAAAATAATAGCAAAATCAACCTTATTTTCACACAGGATTGAATCTGCAATTGCGACAGGAAGCTGGACAGGAGAAAGAAGCGGAATAACGCAAAACATGGACAAGACTAATTATCTGGCAATAATTTCCCAGCTTCAGAGAGTATCAAGCATGCTTCCAAGCGACCAGGAAAACTTTATGGCAAGAACGCTTCATCCAACTCATTACGGAAGATTCTGCCCCATAGAAACTCCTGAAGGAACAGAGATAGGATTAAGGAAGAATCTTGCAATTCTTAGCCAGGTTTCGACGCGTATAAATCTTGACGAAGAAAAATTCGTGAAGGACATGGAGTCAATGGGGTTGGACAAAGAAGGAATAGAGGGAAGAGAAGTATTCTTCAATGGAATATTTATGGGAAGCGTAAAAGACCATGCTGATTTTGTGAAAAAGATGAGGGAAATGAGGAGGGACGGAAAATTGCATTATCAGCTGAACATAAGAGACGATGAAAATTTCCAAAATATCTTGATTTCTACAGAGCCCGGAAGAGTATTAAGGCCTGTTATCATAATTGAAAACGGCGCTTCCCGATTAAAGAACGAGCATCTGGTGCAGCTTGAGCAGGGAGAGCTAAAGTGGGACAATCTTATTGAAAAAGGAATAATAGAATATCTCGACGCAGCAGAAGAGGAAAACTGCTTGATTGCATTATATGAGGAAGGAATTACTTCTGAGCACACTCATCTTGAGATAGATGCGACTGACGTGTTCGGGGTTGTTACCTCGCTTGTTCCATATGGAAATCATGACCAAAGCTCTAGACTGAACAGGGGAAGCAAGACGCAAAAGCAGGCGCTTGGATTGTATGCCGCAAATTATCTTACAAGACTGGACACAGATGTAAGCATTCTTCAATATCCTCAGAAGCCAATAGTAAGAAGTTTTGTATATGACACCCTTAATATTTATCCTGCAGGGCAAAATCTCACCGTCGCAATAATGACATATGAAGGATACAATATGGAAGATGCCCTCGTATTCAACAAGGGAAGCCTTGATAGGGGAGTGGGAAGAAGCTTTTATTTCAGGCCTTATTCTGCAATTGAAATGAATTATGCAGGAGGATTAAAGGATGAGATTGCAATACCTGAGAAAGATGCATCCGGGTACAAGACAGAGTCAGACTACAGATTCCTCGAGTCAGACGGAATAATTTATCCTGAAGCAGATGTTGGCGAGGGAGAAGTTTTGATTGGAAAGATGTCTCCTCCAAAATTCCTGTCAGAAGCAAGGGAAATCTCGATAAGAACCAAGAAGGAGTCAAGCGTTGAAATGAGGCAGGAGGAAAAGGGAACTGTCGATGCTGTTTTCGTGGCGGAGGATTCAGAAGGCAACAAGATAGTTCATGTAAAAACAAGAGACCAGAGAATTCCAGAGATAGGAGACAAATTTGCAACATCCCACGGACAGAAAGGAGTAATTGGAGCAATAATTCCCGAAGAAGATGTTCCTTTCACTTCAAGAGGCATAAGGCCAGATGTCATGTTCAATCCGCACGGACTTCCAAGCAGAATGACTGTCGGATATTTGCTTGAATTGCTTGCAGGAAAAGTAGGAGCTGCCAAGGGAGAAATAATGGACGGAACTTCCTTCTCAGGAGAAAGCAAGAAGGATTTGGAAGCGCAATTGAGAGAAATGGGATTCAGATTCGACGGAAAAGAAACAATGTATAATGGTGTAAGCGGCAAGAAAATGGAAGTAAAAATATTTGTTGGAAATCTTTATTATCTTAAATTAAAATACATGGTAAGCAACAAAATACACGGACGGGCTGCTGGAAAGATTGCCTTGCTTACAAGACAGCCGATTGAAGGAAGATCACGGGGAGGAGCATTGAGGCTTGGAGAAATGGAACAGCAGGCGCTTGTTGCGCACGGAGCATCTCTTCTTTTGAAGGAAAGATATGATTCAGACAAGGTAACGCTTCACATATGCACGAAGTGCGGGACAATTGCAATAGAAGACAACATACGAAACAGAATATCCTGCCCAATATGCAACAGCGAAGAAGTCGAGCCCGTCGAGGTTTCATATGCATTCAAACTTCTGCTTGAAGAATTGCAGGGACTTCATATTCATACATCACTTAAATTGAAGAATAAGTACGAATAATTAAAATGACAGGAATAGGATATGTTCATGATGGAAGAAAGTTTTTGAGTCATGTAGATGGAAAAACATTCAAAGAAAGGAAAATAAAACAGTTAAATTATACAATAACATTGGAAGCAGCGTCTGAAAAAGCATATGATGAAATATCCAGATATTTAGGAGAAGCTTTTCATCATACTTTGTTCGCAGATGGCAAAATGCATTATTTTTTCAATGAAAAAGAAACACAAGCAGTGAGAACAGATAAAAAGAGCGGGATAGAGATAAGTGATTTGGTTGAAAAGGGGATAATTGATTCAGTTAAGCATATTTTAGATACAGAAAGAAGGGGGAATGATTTAAAATAAAAAATGATAAACACAGAATATCCCATAATATTAGAAGCTGGAAATGAAAAATCTTATGAAGAAGTAGCCGTGCTTCTTAGTGACTTGACTGAAAAGTCTGAGCAGAAGAATGGAAAAAGATATTATTCTTTGGATGGTGATAAAGCACCGCAAATCAGAACAGATGCCGGCAAAAAGACAATAGAATTAACTGATAAAGTTGATTCAGAAATAATAAGTCTGATTAAACATGCTTTAAACATAAAAAATAATGGAGAAATTAGCAATATATTCAAAAGTTAAAAATGAACAAACAAAGAAGATTAAATTTAATGGCATTGGAAGGAAGTTTAATTGGTGTCGATGGAAACTCAAGATGTTTTTTGGAAATTGGGGTGTTGGAAAATGGGGACATCTATGTGAATATGAGCGGACAAGATAAAAATAAGGAATTACATTATGTTAGCGCACAAATACCTAACCCTGTTAATGGGGGAGGAAGGCTTGAAGATTATCATATATTATCCAGATTTTATGAGATTATAGGTAAGACAATACATTATCAAACCAAAAAATGAGAACAAAACCAATAAGAAAAAAAATAGGAGAAATAGAATTTTCATTGTTCAATCCAGAGCAGATTAAAAGAATTTCAGTTGCCAAGATAGTAACTCCTGAATTATATGACATCGACGGCTATCCTGTGGACGGGGGCTTGATGGACCTGAGATTGGGAGCAATAGACCCTGGAGTAAGATGCAGAACATGCGGAGGAAGACTGAAGGAGTGCCTGGGGCATCTTGGAAGCATTGATTTGGCAAGAGCTGTCATGCACATAAAATATATTCCTCTTATGGAATTGGGACTAAGGTGTTTTTGCTATGAATGCAAGAAATTATTGGTTGATGACAAGGACTTGTACAAATTAACGGCAAGCCAAAGGGCCAAGAAAGCAAAGGATGCCAAGAAATGCCCTCACTGCGGCTCTGCGCATGAAAAAATCAAGCTGGACAAGCCAACAAATTTTTACAGAGGAAAGACAAGAATATTCCCAACAGAAATAAGGGAAATGCTGGCTGCAATATCCGACGAGGAATTGATAAAGGTAGGAGTTAATCCAAGAACAGCAAGGCCTGAATGGGCTGTGCTTACAATTTTCCTTGTTCCTCCTGTCACAATAAGGCCAAGCATTATACTTGAAACAGGAGAAAGAAGCGAGGACGATTTGACACACAAGCTCTCTGATATAATAAGGGCAAACCAGCGACTATGGGAAAACTTGAACGCGGGCGCGCCGGAAGTGATAATAGAAGATCTCTGGGACCTTCTTCAATTTCATATCACAACTTTCTTCGATAACACTGTTGCAAGAATTCCTCCGGCAAGACATCGAAGCGGACAGCCTCTGAAAACAATAACAGAGAGAATAAAAGGAAAAGAGGGAAGAATAAGAAAGAATCTTGCAGGAAAGAGAGTTAATTATTCAGGACGAACAGTTGTCTCTCCAGACCCATCAATAGACATAAATGAAGTTGGAATACCTTTTGAGATAGCCAGGGTAGTCACAGTTGCTGAAACTGTAAATGACCTTAATTTAGAGCATCTGAAAAAGGTTGTTGAAAGAGGGGAAGAATATCCCGGCGCTAATTATATAATAAGGCCAGACGGCAAGAGAAAAAAAATAACTCCTGAATTAAAGGAAGAAATAATAAATGAGATAGTTCCAGGATATATAATTGAGAGACACCTGCAGAACGGAGACATTGTTTTATTTAACAGGCATCCAAGCCTTCACAGAGGAAGCCTGATGGCTCATTATGTGAAAGTGCTTCCAGGAAGGACATTTAGGCTGCATCCTGCTGTGGCATTTCCCTATAACGCTGACTTCGACGGAGACGAGATGAACATACACTCTCCACAGACAGAAGAGGCGAAAGCAGAGACAAGAATCCTTCTTGATGTAAAGAAAAATCTCATTTCCCCCAAGAACAACACAAATCTTATCGGATGTGTGACAGACGCGATAACTGGAAATTATCTGCTGGGGCTTGGAGAATTTCCAAGGGAATATGCAAACCAGCTGTTATACAGGACAGGAATAGATTATCAGTTTTCAAAAAAAACAATTAAGGGAACAGAAATATTTTCAAAGATACTTCCTAAAATGGACTTCGCAAATGATTCTATAAAAATAAAAGACGGAGAAATTGTAAAGGGAATAATTGACAAGACAACTTTCGGGGTGGAAGACGGGGAGCTTGTAAAGGAAATAGACAAAATAAAGGGAAGGAATGCGGCTTTCGACAGCATTCAAAAGGCATTTAATTTAGGAAAAAACTTCCTGTCAGACAAGGGAATTTCTCTTTCCCTGAATGATTTGGATCTTGAAGAAAATATAATAAAGATGAGCGAGGAGATAATAGAAAAGGCAGAAAAAAGAACGGATGAAATAATCGAGGAATACAAAAAGAGAACCCTTGAAATAATTCCCGGCAAAACATTGGAGCAGTCAAGAGAAATAAGAATTTTGAAGGTTTTGAATGAGATAAGAACAAAAATTGGGGAAATTGTCAAGAAGGAATTTCCAAAAGATAATCCTGTTACCCATATGATAAATTCAGGCGGAGGAGGAAATATCTTGAACATAACACAAATGGCTTGCTGTGTCGGGCAACAGGATCTGGAGGGAAAGAGAATAGATATAGGATATTCAAACAGGACATTGTCATTCTTTAAGAAAGGAGATTTGTCTCCAAAGGCAAAAGGTTTCATAAGAAGTCCGTTCATGAAGGGATTAAAGCCGGAAGAATTCTTCTTTGGCGCTATGACAGGAAGAGCAACACTCATGGATACTGCGCTGAGAACTCCAAAGTCAGGTTATCTATATCGAAGACTTGCAAATGCGCTGCAGGACCTTAGGGTTGAATATGGCGGAACAGTAAGAGACAGCAATAATAATATAATTCAGTTTAAGTACGGAGATGACGGAAAAGATGTCACAAAAATGCATGTGGATGGAAACATTGAGCCGGGAGAAGCAATAGGAATAGTAACCGCACAATCATTTGGAGAGCCTTCAACACAGATGGTCTTGAGAACATTCCACTTCGCTGGAGTTACCGAGATGCAGATTACCCAAGGTCTTCCAAGACTTATAGAAATATTTGACACGAGAAAGAAACCAACTTCGCCAAAGATGGAAATACATCTCAAGAAGGAATACAATAATGAAGATAATGCGAGAACTTTTGCGGAAAAAATAAAGGAAGTTACCATAGAAGAAATTGCATCTCAAATTAATCTTAACTTCAGCGACAAAAAAATAGAAATAATACTTGACAAGGAGGCATTAAGGCATACCCACACTTCTATCAAGAAAGTTGCAGAAAGGCTGAACAAGATAGGATTTAAGGTAAAGGAAAAAGAAGACGGAATAAGCCTGAATGCGGCTGAGATGAATTTTAAGGAAATCTACAAATTAAAGGAAAAGCTGAAAAAGACAATGATATCGGGAGTGAAGGACGTCAAGCAAGTCATAATAGTGAAGAGGGACGCCAATTATGTCGTAATTACCTTAGGTTCAAACCTTAAGAAAATTCTTGAATTCAAGGAAATAAATCCTGAGAAATTAATTTCAAATGACTTGTATGAAATGCAGGAAGTTTTCGGAATAGAAGTTGCAAGGCAATTGATAATAAATGAAATATATGAAGTGCTAAACACACAGGGCCTTGACATAGATATGAGGCATCTTAAATTAGTTGCAGATGCCATGACAAACATGGGGGATGTCAAGGGAGTTACCAGGATGGGAATAATAGCGCAGAAATCATCAATACTTGCAAGGGCAACATTTGAGACGCCTGTCAAGCAATTCGTGAACGCAACTGTGAAGGGAAGCAGGGATAAATTGGCAAGCGTCATAGAAAATATAATTCTTAATCAGCCTGTGCCAATAGGAACCGGGCTTCCAGGGCTTCTTGTGAAGGTTATAGGCTCTCTGACAAAAGATGAATCAGAGAAAAAGGAAGCCAAGAAGAAGGTTGTGGCAGAAGTAGCGGAATGAAGAGAAATTGATAATTTAATTAAAAAGAAGTGACGATAAATATAAATAGGAGCATTGCTTATGATTATTGTTGGCTTTGGTTGGGTGGCAATCGGTCACTCACTGAGGAAACCCAACTTCCCAACGCTATTATTTCTTTGAATAAAAATAAATTGATTGAACCTCTTTTTTGTTATTCTGAGTTAAAACCCGATTTTCTTTTGATAAAATTATTTTCCATCCTGTATCTAAAGTTTCTTTTGCCCATTGCACAGATTTTTGCCCACGATTTGCCTTAACCCAATATGAGCAAGTACAAATAATTAAATCAGATATTTGAAGCATTTCAGATTGAGACATTTCAATATTTATTATTTTTTCAACTAAATTATTATTTGTAACATATTCTGTTCCTTTTTCATAAAATGTTTTAAACCAACTAGACACCTCTCCCCAGTTGTTCATAGTATCAGAAAAAAGAATTCCAAGTTCTTTCTTATTATTCTGTCTTGAAATATCCTCGGTGTTTAAGCAAATTCTTTCAAATAAACATTCGTAAGCAAATTGAATTTTATTTCTAATTTTTGGAGAATCATCTTTATCCACTTTACATATACAAATTCTTATTGGTTGGGTTCCAATAAATTTATAAAAGTCGTTTAAGAATTCTTTTCTTTTTTCTATTGAAATATTTGAAAACCATCTTTTTCCCTGTATAATCATCTTCATATCAATTTTTCTTGTTGAAGTTTCAAAGTGTTTATTTAATATATTTTTAAATTCTTTAATCATATCTTCATAATCTCCATCATGAATAGAATAACCACCAACAACTAGATCTCTTTCTTCTTTTGTTATTCCACTTTCATCAATATACCATAAAATCATAATTAAATAAAGATGAATTAATATATAAATTATTATAATTTACAATGGTTTAAATTAACTAACATTTATAAGATAAATATTCATAATAATTTATATTAATCAAAATGCCAAGCACAATAAACATGCAGGATATGAGATATCTCAACCTGTTTGAAAAAATGACAAGAGTTCAGACAAGGCACTGCTTCAAATACAATGAGTTTATTGTTTTCTGCGTTCCAAGGCATCTTATAAGCATGGCGATAGGCGAACAGGGAATGAATATTAAAAGAATGAGCGAGATTCTGCAAAGAAGAATAAAAGTCATCCCTATTCCTGACGGACTGTCTCATCTGAGACAGTTTATAGAAGCAATAATCAACCCCTTAAGATTCAAGGATTTGCAGGTAAACGACAACGAGATAATTCTTACGGCAGGAAGCCAGAGCAAGGCTGCATTGATTGGAAGAAACAAACGTAGATTGCTGGAAATGCAAAAGATAATGAGGGATTATTTCAACAGGGATTTCAGGATAATTTAGAGATTTCTAAATAGAAAAAGTTTATATATTCATAATTCAAGTCCAAAGTATGGAAAACACATTAACAAGAGAATGCATTAAAGGGACTGTTAATGATATGCAGATTATTTATAATTCTGGTTTTGAGGCATGTAGAATAGAAATTGTTTTGGATGTCAATGGAAAAAAGATTGCCGTAACTGAAGAACATCCTGAAAGATATGGAGCTAAATCTGTTGAAGATATTAAAAATACATTTAAACAAGGAACACCCTTAGAGTTGTTAGTTGGCAGAAGATTCAAATTATTTAATAGTAGAATATATCAATGGCATAATAGCTTTTTAGGGGGCATTGGATTTAACATCAGAGGTCATACTTATTATTATTCTCACATGGTTTATGCTTCAAAGATATAATTTTTCCCTCTAAAAACCTTTATAGACAAAAAACCCAAAAAGCATTTTTAGCTGTAAATTTTCTTACAAGAAACTTTATAAACCAATTTCTCAATTAATAATATTATACGATGGGATTAAGAAACGCAGCAAAATTAATGAAGATAAGGAGAAAATTCAAGTGGA
>ERZ1292623.3684-Hain-H51-01um-R1-3684-length-12935-cov-18_pt1 | contig 12935 bp, 15 predicted proteins | sample MGYA00564398_ERZ1292623 | MGnify/ENA primary metagenome ERZ1292623 (study PRJEB36523, sample SAMEA6512633) | groundwater metagenome | collected 2019-01-07 | study: AquaDiva: Metagenomics assemblies of 32 groundwater samples | reverse complement strand
TCAGTCCGTTTTCAGCTCAAAAAAGGTTCGCGCAAAGGATATAATTTCACCGCCAGTTAGGAAATGAAGTCATTGGCTCGCCCGCCCCGACTTCGCTAAAGCTACGACGGGCAAGTACGCGGGCTCGCCAGCCGTTTTTCGGGGAAATTTCAAGCCGTTTTGAATTCAGTAAGGCCAGAAGCGGGCTTTTCTTGAAAGAAAGAAATAATTTTGCTATCATAGTATTGTAAATAGCGTAATAATTATAGGCATATAAATTTATGAAAAAAGTCTTTTTAATTGCGACTTTTCTTTCTCTTAGTTGGGCATTGTTCTTTATGTTAGTTAATTTCTTTAATGTGAGTTCGGATATGCCAGCACTCGAAAAACAAACATGGTCATTAATGATGAATCTGAAATCGATGACTACGCTACTCTTTTATATTGCGTGGCGCGTTACTCCTAAATAACAATAATTTGCACCCCCATAGAAACCATTACCAAAATTTAGAGTGATGTTGTTACTAAGCCAAGCGTTCAAACAATTCAAAAAATCGCCAAGTCGTTAGGCATTCCTATGGAAGAATTGTTAAAATAACTTTTACAAAATATATGAACAAAACAGCCTCAATATTTGATTCTCCGCAGGTCATTGCCCTGCCACCACTCATTTATTTAACCGGACTCGCGACAGGAATTGTTTTACACCTGCTAAAACCCTTACCGTTTCTTCCAAAGAATTTAGCATTACCATTTGGAGTGGTTATCATTGCAATTTCGGTGGTTCTTATTGCACTATCTTTTCGTGCATTCATAAGAGCAAAAACGAATATTGATGTACGCAAGCCGACCACGAGTATAGTTTCTGCTGGCCCGTATCGTTTTAGCCGCAATCCGATTTATCTTTCTATGACACTTTTGGTTTTGGGAATCGCAATTTGGATTGATATGCTCTGGATACTTGTCGCGCTTGTTCCGGCACTTCTTGTAATGAGGTTCGGGGTTATCGCACGCGAGGAAAGTTATCTCACCAGAAAATTCGGTGAGGAGTATCTGCAGTATAAGTCAAAGGTGCGTCGGTGGTTATAGTTAGTAATATCTAATGGGTAACATTGGTAAAAAATAATTTTATGAAACTAGGTATTATTTTACAATCAAATAAACCCGAACACGCATGGAATACATTCCGTTTAGGAATTACTGCACTCAAAGCCAGTCATCAAGTAGAGATATTTTTGATGAGTGAAGGTTCAGAACTTGATGCTATTCCCGACACTAAAGATTTTGATATTTCCGCGAGAGTGGCGGAGTTCAAAGAATTGAAGGGCAAAATTTATGCTTGTGGTACTTGTCTCAAAATGCGTGGCAAAAAAGAAAGTAATGTTTGTCCTATTTCCACGATGTCTGATTTGCTCAAAATGGTCGAGGATTCGGATAAAGTTTTAGTTTTTGGTTAACCTGTAAATATGAATCAACTTATTTTTCTGGATACGGAAACTACCGGCAACGATATCTTCAAGGACCGGCTTTGCCAGGTTTGCTACCAAACATTCGCGGGGACTTTCACGGAATACTTCAAACCGCCCATTCCGATTTCGGTGAAGGCGATGAGCATTACTCATATTACGAACAAAGCGCTGGAAACAAAAAATCCTTTCAAGGGGAGCACGATGATGAATGAGCTCCAGACGCTTTTGAATGAGGGGATTATGGTGGCTCATAACGCCAAGTTCGATGCGGCGATGCTCGAAGCCGAAGGAATGAATATTCTCCGGCGCATCTGCACCTTTCGTGTCGCGCGCCACCTGGATCCTCAGAATGTCATTCCGGAATACGGCTTGCAGTTCCTGCGCTACTATCTCGAGCTTGATGTGGAGGGAGCGAATGTCCACGATGCCGAGGCGGATGTGAATGTGCTCCACGGCCTTTTCAATCGGCTACTCGCGAGAATGGTTAAGGAAGGCCGAACAGAGGAACAGGCGATTGCGGAGATGCTCGAAGTTTCGGCTCGGCCGATTCTTTTCAGACTCTTCAATTTCGGGAAATATAAGGATAAAAAAGTGGAAGAGGTGGTGAAAACCGACCGGAATTATTTGGAATGGCTCCTGGGTCAGAAGACGAACGACGGCGGCCAGGACGAAGACTGGATTTATACCCTGGAACATTATCTGAAAAGATAAAAACCATCGGATTTGCTATAATATAAGAAAGGTCAAAAATAAAAATAATATATGAAAAAAGGAAAAATTTTGAGCATTGCATTGGGTCTGGCGGTAATCGCGCCGGTTTTGGCGTTCGCTCAAGCTGATACTAATTCAGCGAGAGAGATTGCACCGATAAAAGCGATTCAAAATGTTCGGGAGGATATTCGGAGGGATGACATGGAAAAAGTGAAGAATGTTCGGGAAGAATTAAAGCAAGATGTTAAAGATATTCGCGAGCGGACGAAAGATAAAGCCGAAAACGTTCGGGAAGAATTAAAGCAAGATGTTAAAGATATTCGCGAACGAACGAAAGATGAAGCCGAAAATATTCGCGAGCAGGTGAAGGAAACGCGAACAGAAACGAAAGAGAAATTTGATGCCGTTCGAGGGGAAGTGAAATCCGCGATTGAAGCGAAACGGCTCATGCCCGAACAGTTGAAAGCCTTCCAGGATAAACGGGAAGAGGTTAAGAACGAATTCGAAATGAAACGGGAAGAATTCAAAAAAGATTTTGAATCAAAGCGCGAAGAAATGAAGAAAGAAATCGAGACTAAGCGCGAGGAATTTAAGAAAAGACTCGAAACGGTGAAAGACGAGAGAAAAAAACAGGTTGCCGAAAAACTTTTTGACGGCATTAATTCGTTGAATACAAAAGCGATGGATAATTTTAAAAAATCCGTCGATCAGATTGAAGCGGTCTTGAATCGTATTTTGTCCCGTTCCCAAAAAGCCGCCGCAAACGGAGAGGATGTGAGCACGGTGAATGCGGCGAGCGACTTGGCCAAAAAAGCGATAGAGGATACGCGCGCAGCAATCCAAATTCAGGCCGGTATGGCTTACTCGGTTGCCGTTTCGACTCCGGTTGCGGCAGTTTCCACTTCAACCGTCGCTTCCGATATGCTTCGGGCCGATTTGACCACTATGAGAAACCAGTTGAGGCAGGATTTGGAATTGGTGAGAACCAAGTTAAAGGCGGCGCGCGATGCGGTGCATAATGCCGCCACTACGCTTGCCCAGATACCCAAAGTCGATGAACTGGAGATTTCTACCTCAACAACGAGTGTAGGAACTTCGACAGTTTCCCAATAAATAAAAAACCACTATGGACCAAACAAAATCACCCGTTAAAACGATTGTCTGGATTATCGTAGCGATAATCGTAGTTGTCGCCGTCTATTTCACGGTTACCCAGAAAACCCAGCTTCCGGCGACGGAAACGTCGGATTCTCTCCAGATTCAGTCGGGGAGCGATACCACAGCCGCTATTCAAAACGACCTAAATTCGATAGATACGGGCAATTTGGACGCGGAAATGAAGAATATCGATGACCAGCTGAATAACCTGTAGGTTAAAAACGAAATTGTTTTTAATCCCCGTTCTTGGAAAAGCGGGGATTTTTTCATATACTGATTGGACTGGCATTAATCCACTTATGAAACGGGAACGGGAAAAGATATACATATACGGAAAGCACGCGCTTATGGAGGCGCTCGGGAACGCGCCCCGGGCGGTGAAGAAAGTTTTTTTGTCGCCCGAAGCGAATACGAGCGAACTCCGCGGCGCTTTGGAAAAGAATAAAATCCCTTTTTCGGCAATGAAGGGCGGGGACGCGGGCAGGATGGTTTCCAAAGACGCGTCGCACCAGGGAGTGATTGCCGCGGTGGACCCAGCGGAGATTCTCGTAAATTTCGATGATTTCGTTTCAAATCTCAAGTCGGATGGAAACACCATTCTCGTGCTTTTGGACGAGTTGACGGACCCGCAAAATGTCGGGGCGATAATCCGCTCCGCCGTCGCTTTCGGCGCTTCCGGCGTCCTTCTGCCGGCGAAAAACCAGGCGCCCATTACGGGCGCCGTGGTCAAGGTTTCGGCCGGGATGGTTTTCCGCATCCCGATAGTGGAAGTGGGCAACGTGAATCGGGCCGTGGATATTCTGAAGGAAAAAGATTTTCGCGTATACGGTTTGGAAATGAATGGAGAGAGAGAAATATCGGACGAAAAATTCGGCGCGCCGTCGCTTTTCATCGTCGGGAATGAGGGTAGGGGAATCCGCGAAAAGACTTTCGAGCGGTGCGACGTCCAGCTCCGCATTCCGATGAATCCGAAGTGCGAATCGCTGAATGCCTCCGTCTCCGCTGCCATCGTTCTTTTTTATTGGAGTCTCGGCCATCCGGGCGCCCTCAAAAGAAATGGATAATCTGAATCTCGTCGTCCATCCGTGGAAAGATTATGAACTCATTGATTCCGGCGACAACCGGAAACTGGAGCGCTACGGCGAATTTATCGTCATTAGGCCGGAAACCCAGGCTGTTTGGAAGCCGGGGAAGCCCGATGAATGGAAAAAAGCCAAAGCGGAATTCCGCTGGTTCGAAGGCAAGGGTGTTTGGAGCAAGAAAGATATGCCGGAAAGATGGGAGCTTTCCTGGGAAGACGTCCGTTTTTCGGTAATGCTCACTTCTTTTAAACACACCGGCATTTTTCCGGAACAAGTTCCGAATTGGGAATGGCTCAAGAAAAAAACGCTCGCGCTCAAAGCTCCGCAGGTTTTGAATCTTTTCGGCTATACGGGCATCGCGACCATCGTGGCGGCGAAGAACGGCGCATATGTCACCCACGTGGACGCTTCGAAACAGGCGAACGATTGGACCAAAGAGAACGCGAGGCTTTCGGAAATTCCGGAAGACAAGATAAGATATATGCTCGACGACGGGCTCAAGTTCGCGGAACGAGAAGTCCGCCGGGAAAAAATTTATGACGGAATCATTCTCGATCCGCCGGCTTTCGGCCGAGGCCCGAAGGGAGAAGTCTGGAAAATAGAGGAGGACTTACTCCGGTTATTGGAGCCGGTGAAGAAACTTCTTTCTCCGAAGAAAGGCGCTTTTCTGATTTTGAACGGCTACGCGGCGGGATACTCGCCCCGATCTTTTTTCCAAGCGGTTCAAAGTTTTTTTGATAAAAAGAGCGTGGAATTCGGCGAACTTCAGATAGAGGAGGCTGGTTCGAGAAGGCTGGTTCCCGCCGGAATCTACGTCCGCTTTGCGATAGATTAGTCTTACAATTGAAGAATAGAAAGGAATATAATAGTATTTATGTCGGCTAAAAAACCTTCCGCCATTCGGCGCGTTATCGCGCTCGTTAAGGACCGCAAGAAGTCGGTGATTTTTTTGTTCTGGTTAGTCGTTGTTTCTCAGGCTTCGAATATATCGGTGCCCTTCATCTCCAGATTTTTGATCGATACTTTGACGGGTTTTTTGAGGAATGGCGGGGTTTTACCATGGAACATAATCATTTATTCCGCTTTGGGTATTTTGGTCGCGACCCTAGTGACCAGCGTTATCCAATCCAGTTATAATTATCATCTTTTCAAGCTCGTTACGGATCTCGAAGACAGGGCGTCCAATGCCGCATTTGAGAAGTATCTTCAGTTGCACGCGCTTTTCCATCATGGTTCTTCAAGCGGCCAGATTATCGGGCGCATTGAACGTGGCAGGAACGCCATTTACAGTATTTTGAACGATGTCATCGGGCAAAATCTCTTGCCGCCCTTAGTGATATTTATTGGCTCCTTTACGGCACTCTTGTATGAAAACGTCTGGATTGCGCTTGCCGTGCTCGTTCCGTTTCCGATCTACCTTCTGGTCACCAGAAAATTGTCCAATCAGATTTATGAGATCGAACAGCAGGCGAACAATGCTTTTGAAGATGTTTCAAAGGAAATGTATGACGTGGCGGGAAATGTGCTTACGGTTAAAAAATTCTCTCAAGAGATCGTGGAAACGGAGAAAGAAAGAATACTTATGTATAAAGCGCGGGAGATCCAATATGGCGCCGAACGGTTGTGGCAGGTCATAGAAAATACACAGACCGCGATTGCGACGACGGGTCGGATGGCGGTTCTCTTATTGAGCGCTTGGTTCGTTTTAAACGGCACGGCGACTATCGGAGAATTCGTCTTGTATATTACGCTCCAAAATATGGCCTACCAGCCGCTTTCGCAATTATCCGTTATTTTTCCGAAATTGCGGCGCCAAGCCACCCGGGCCGGACGTTTATTCTCGATTTTAGATGAGCCGAATGCCATAAAAGACAAGCTTAATGCTATTGAGCTTGCGCCGCTTCAAAAACAAATCGAATTTAAAAATGTTTCATTCGGCTATCATAATGATAAGCGATGGGCGCTCAAAGATATTAATCTCATTTTCCCAGCGGGGAAGACGATTGCATTGGTGGGAAGATCGGGAAGTGGCAAGACGACATTCATTAATCTGCTTTTGCGTTCATTTGACCCGCAGAAAGGGAAAATTACCATCGATGGAAACGATATCCGTGATGTAACGCAGGAAAGCTTGCGCCGGCAGATTGCCGTCGTGCCACAGGAAGTGGATCTCTTCTCCCGAACTATCATTGAAAACATCGCTTATGGCAAATCCGACGTGAATAAAGAACAGGTTGAAAATGCCGCGAAGACTGCTTTGGCACACGACTTCATTCTCAAATTGGACAAGGGGTATAAGACGGTTGTCGGCGAACGGGGTATAAAACTCTCTGGCGGGGAACGCCAGCGGGTGGGTATCGCCCGGGCGGTGCTTCGTGATCCGAGTATATTGATTTTCGATGAGGCGACAAGTCATTTAGATACGGAGAGCGAACGGCTCATCACGAAAGCGGCCAACGCGCTCATCAAGAATCGCACCTCGTTCATCATCGCTCATCGGCTTTCTACCATTCTCCATGCGGATATCATCATCGTTTTCAAGGAAAATAAGGTTGAAATGACCGGTAAACACAAGGAATTATTAAAGAAAAGCCCAACTTACAAGCGGCTCTATAACTTACAATTTAACGATACTGATTAAGCAATGGAATTTATCAACTCATTTTTGCCGACAATTGAGAGTTTTGGAATTTGGGGATATTGGATTGTGTTATTGATATCTTTAGTAGAATCACTGCCGTTTATAGGCTTGGTTATTCCAGGAACAATTTTTGTCGGATTTTTTGGTTTTATGTCTGCGCGGGGTTATCTTGATATTGGAGATTTAATTTGGTTTGCCGCCATCGGCGCAATCCTTGGCGATGGCATCAGTTATTATTTGGGAACGAAAGGGATAAAATTTTTTCTGGAAAATGGATAAAGATATTTTTCTATTCTGGAATATTATGAGCGGGGTTCTCTGGTCGATAACATTCATTCTTTTGGGTTATTTTTTCGGCAACGCTTTAATTGCCATTGAGATGTGGTCAGTAAGGGCGGTATTTTTCCTTTTATCTCTATTTGTCGCGATAATCCTTATTCGTTTGGTATTTTTGAAAAGAAAATTGTAATGTGCTATATTGGGAAATATGAAAAAAACATTTATATCCGGCATGTTCGCATTAGTAGCCGTGTTTGCATTCGCGAGTGGCACCGTCTTCGCGCAAAGTCTGCAAGTTACGCTTCCATCGGCAGGTCTCACTCCCGAAAGCTCGTTCTACTTCTTCGACCGTTTGGGTGAAAACCTGCGGCAATTCTTTGCCTTTAACCCCGAGGCGAAAGCCAAGCTTCAAATTGAATTTGCGGGGGAGCGTATCACGGAAATCAAAGTTATGATTGAGAAAAAAGGCGTTAATGTCAAGGGACTGGCAATAGCTGAATCGCTTCTTCAGGCCAATGTCGCGTATGCCGCGGAGATTGTAAGTGAGGAGAAAACAGCCGGCAAAGATGTTTCCGCTCTTGCCAAAACGCTGGATGATGAATTTGACGCGCGGGATAAGCTTCTGGAGCAAACTTTCAAAGACGCCAAAGCGCAACTCAAAGCCCAGCGCAAAGAAATCAAAACGAATCTTCTTGCGGAGGCGCGCCGTGTCGGAGACACTGCCCAGATAGCAGTATTGGAGGCACAACTTAAAGATATTGACGGACAAATCGACGCACTCGGTCAGAAAAAAGATCAGCTTGAAAATTCTCTCCAAAACGAGCAGAAAAATATTGAAAAAGAAATGAGTGAGGCCGATCAGAAAAAGGAAGAAATCGAGCAAAAGGAAGAACAAGAAGCGGAAGAAGCAGACGAACCAGAAGAGGCTGATGAACTAGAGGAGGCTACGGAACAACCGGAGGCTGAAGAAAAAGATAATAAGAAAGATACTAACAAGATGGAAGACAACGAATAAAAATTATTGAAATTCGGAAAACAGATTTGAGATTTTATCGAATGTTTAGCGGATTTATGAAAAAAATCAATCGTTCCGCCGTCATATTCGCTCTGTTCGCAATAATTTGTCTGAATTCCGCGCAGGCGGCGACGGATAAGATACCTGAACAAATGGGGACGATTCAAAAGACCGTTGACGCCGACGGCGTCACCCGGATGATTATATTTGAGAAAGATTTCGACCGGCTATTTATAGATGTTGTGAACGGGCAATTGAAGGGATATATAAAAAGCGCGACCGTGAAGATTTTCGACGGCTACGCGGAGGTAACGGCGGTTGCCCAGAAGCCGATCACTGCGACGCTTTTCGTCCGGGCCTCGATTACGGCGGAGAACGGCAAACTTTATCCTAAATTTTTGAAGATGCGTTACGGCTTTATGCCGGTTCCCGCTTTTTTGATGAATTTCTTCGTCGGCAAGCTGGTTGGCCAGAATTTCCAGAACTTTCAAAGTGTCGGCGTTAAAATACCGGGGGTGGATTGGCAATCGGTTGATTTCAAAGAGGGGAAAGCAACCGTAAAATTCAAAGAAACAGTTAAATAGTGGCTATTTCTTCTTCTGGATCTTATTCAGGATCCCCTTCACTTTTTCTAAGCTGTCCCAGTCGTAGACGGATATCGGAACGACTTTGGCCGGTGCTTTTTTCAAGGCACTTATTTTTTTCTTCAAATCCTTAGGGTCTGCCAAATCGCTTTTTGTAAGAAATACATATTCAAACTTTTTTATGAGCGCGGGGCTGTATTTTTTGAGTTCTTTCCGGATGACGCGGTAATCCTTGACCGGCGAATCGGATTCGGCGGAGACGAAATGGAACAGTATTTTGGTTCTTTCGACATGGCGCAGAAATTTTATGCCCAGGCCTTTTCCGCCCGACGCGCCTTCGATGAGTCCCGGAATATCGGCGAGGATAAGCTCGTAATATGCGCCGAGGTTCGGCTCAAGCGTCGTGAAGGGATAATTCGCCACCTTGCTTTTGGCCTTAGTCAGCTCGTTCAAGAGGCTGGATTTTCCCGCGTTCGGCAATCCGATAAATCCCACGTCCGCTATCATCTTGAGTTCCAAATTAAGCTCGAATTTTTCGCCCGGCGTCCCTTCTTTGAACTGGGTCGGGCTCGTGTTTACGGCGGAGCGGAAGTGATAATTGCCCTTGCCGCCGTGGCCGCCCTTCGCCATCATCACTTTATCTCCGATTTTCGTTATTTCGGTTTCCGAACCGTTCGTCAGATTATGGACCACGGTTCCCACGGGAACGTTTAAGATTATATCCGCGCCGGTTTTGCCGTCGTTATTCTGTCTCTTGCCGTTTTCGCCGTTCTGAGCCGAGAATTCCTTTTCGTTCCGGAAGCGGTTCAAGGCGTTCAAATCGGAGACACCCAGAAAAAAGACGTTTCCGCCGTTTCCGCCCCGCGCGCCCGTCGGGCCCAGGGATTTCATATTCTTGTTGAAAGCGACGGCGCCCCGCCCGCCGTGTCCGCCGGAAACCCGGATAGTTATATCGTCGATAAGCATTGTTTCATTCTAACCTTTTATCGGCTTAAAGCCGAGCGATGCATTATTTCGGCATTTGCTCCCTGTTTGGTGTGGGGGTAAACTGAAATGAAACAATGGCTAAGGAAGTCGATTTAATCAAGGAAAAACTGGACCTGGCCGATTTTCTCCGTTCGTATATGGCGCTCGCGCCGGCGGGGAAGAATCTGAAGGGTCTTTGTCCTTTCCACGGCGAAAAAACTCCGTCTTTTATGGTTTCGCCCGAACGGAAGATGTGGCATTGTTTCGGCTGCGGTTTGGGCGGCGACGTCATCAAATTCGCGATGCTCTACGAGCATTTGGAATTTCCGGAAGCTTTAAGATTTCTGGCCGAGAAAGCCGGCATTTTAATCCAAACGATGAGCCCGACCCAGCAGAGGGAGTTCGGGATTCTTTACGATCTCCACGAAGAGGCGAAGAATTTCTACAAAGCCGAATTGGCCAGAAACCAATCGGCCCAAAAGTATTTGAAAGACCGAGGCATAAAACCCGAGACAATCGATGAATTCGATTTGGGTTACAGTCCCGGCGGCGATTCGCTTACGGTGTATCTCATAAAAAAAGGATATTCGGTTGTGGACGTGGTGCGGGCGGGTTTAAGTCATAAAAATACCAACGGCCTTTACCGCGATAAATTTTTCGAGCGGATAATTTTTCCAATTGCGAACCAGGTGGGTAAGACCGTCGCCTTCACGGGCCGGATATTGCCGGAAGTGGAAGCGAGATACAAGGATTTTCCTCCGCCAGGCGGCGGAGCCCCTCCCAAATACCTCAACTCGCCCGAAACCCCGATCTTCAACAAATCGCGGACGCTCTATGGCTTCGACCGATCCAAGAAAGCCATTGCCGACAGCCGGACGGCGATTTTGGTGGAAGGGCAAATGGATTTTCTGGGCGCTTGGCAGGCCGGAATAAAAAACGTCGCGGCGGTTTCGGGTACTGCCCTTACGCCTTATCATCTCGAAAAGCTCCGGCGCTTCGCGGATACCGTGCTCGTGAGCTTCGACAACGACTCGGCCGGACTTAAAGCGCTGGAGCGCGCGCTCGACTTCTTCAACCGGTTTGATTTCCACGTGAAGGTGCTGAATCTCGGGAAATTCAAAGACCCGGCCGACGCCGCCCAATCGGATCCGAATTTTTTGAAAAGTGCCGTTGATCGGGCCGCACCCGCCTTCGAATACATCTTCGGCATTTATTTCCGGCCGGGCGTTTGGACCGAAGGCGACATTCCCAAACAAAAGAGGATAATCCGCCATCTTCTCGGAATGGTGAAATCCTTGAAGAGCGCGATGGAAGAAAATATCTGGGTTAAAGAGCTTTCGAAGAAGTCGGGGATATCGGAGGCCGCGCTTACGGAAGAATTGGGGGACACCGGAGAACTTTCGTCCTATGGAACGGAAGAGGAAGGGGATGCCGGCGCGCCTTTGCCGGATTATATCGATCAGGTCGCGAAGCGCTTGGTTGCTCTCGCTTTGACAAAAGAGGATTTTTTGAATATATTGAAAGCCAATAGCCAGCTTCTGCCGCCCGATTACCAGAAGATTCTCGCCAATCCGGCGGAAGAGTCCCGGGGATTCCTGGAACTCCAATCTTCCTACGAGTTCGCGGACGCGGAGCCGGAAAAAATGAAAAAAGAATTCAAGGATTTAATGAAGAGGCTCGAAAATACCAGTCTCAAAGAGCGGCAATTATCTCTCAAACACGCGCTCAAAAGGGCTCAGAGCGTCGGAGACGACAATTCGGTAAATGATATTTTGAAGGATTTTTCGGAAACAACGAAGCGCATCGATAATTTAAATAAATAAGGGAACACTTATATGGCAAAAAAAATAAAAAAAGCGAAGAAAGGAAAAAAAGCCAATAAATCCAAAAAGCCGAAGGTTCGTAAAGTAAAAAAATCCCCCAAGGCCAAAAAGAAGGTTTCAAAAGCCAAACCGAAAGAGAAGAAGCTGAAAGTGCCGGAAGGATACGATGAAGGGCTTAGGGAGCTTGTCCGGCGCGGCCGGAGCCGAGGATTTATCACTGATGCCGAGGTTCTGAATTATTTCCCGGACATCGAAAAAAATCTCGCTTTTTTGGAGCGGGCTTACAACAAGCTCGAAGAGCATGGAGTAAAGATAAAAGAGACGAGCCTTTTTATCAAAGACACGAAATTGGAAGAAATCTCCCTTCAGGAATTGAAGGAAGCGACCCGCTTCGACCAGATTCTGCCCGATGCCGTCCAAATGTATCTCAAGGAAATCGGCAAGACGCCGCTTCTGACTTCGCAGGAAGAAAAAGATTTGGCGAAGCGCGCCGAACAGTCCGATGAACTCGCTCGAAAGAGATTGATTCAGGCAAATTTGAGACTAGTGGTTTCGATCGCCAAGCGCTATGTGAACCGCAGTCCGCGTTTGAGCATTTTGGATCTGATTCAGGAGGGGAATATCGGCCTTTCGCGGGCCGTCGACAAATTCGACTATCGGAAGGGTTTCAAATTTTCCACTTACGCGACCTGGTGGATTCGCCAGGCCGTTACCCGCGCTTTGGCGGATTATTCGCGCACTATCCGCATTCCGGTGCATATGGTGGAAACCATTACGAAATACACCCAGACGAAGCGCCAGCTGATGCAGGAGCTGGGCCGCGAACCTCTGCCTGAAGAAATCGCGACCGAAATGGGAATGGATGTGAAGAAAGTGCACTACATCCAGAAAATTTCCCAGGAAGTCATTTCGCTCGAAGCGCCGATCGGCGACAGCGAGGATGACCTTTCGCTTTCCGATTTCATCAAAGACGAGCAGAGCTTGAGCCCCGACCAGCTCGCGAGCCACGCGCTTTTGAAAGACCAAATCAAGGAAATATTGGACGACCTTACCGAGCGGGAACGGAAAATCCTCTCGATGCGCTTCGGCTTGGAAGATAACATCCCCCATACCCTGGAAGAAGTGGGGAAGGTTTTCGGCGTCACCCGCGAACGCATCCGGCAGATTGAAGCCAAGGCATTGGATAAAATAAGGGGGCACGACAAGGCCAAGAAACTGGAGGGATATT
>ERZ1292623.1660-Hain-H51-01um-R1-1660-length-20994-cov-4_pt2 | contig 12945 bp, 11 predicted proteins | sample MGYA00564398_ERZ1292623 | MGnify/ENA primary metagenome ERZ1292623 (study PRJEB36523, sample SAMEA6512633) | groundwater metagenome | collected 2019-01-07 | study: AquaDiva: Metagenomics assemblies of 32 groundwater samples | reverse complement strand
TATCAACTTTGCGCAAAAGCGCTTTTGATATTCCTCTAATTTCATTGCCCATTATTAAAGCGACTTTGGAATTTTTTCCGCCAGCTGGCGGATTAATTTTGAATTTGTTATATGGGATTGAAGTTTTGCTCTGTTCCACCGCCAAAATTTTATATCCTTCTTTTTTCAGTTTCGCGATTAAATCCGCCGCTCTTCCGCGCTTCTCCCAATCAATGCTTTTTTCCGCGCCCAAAGACACTTTGGAAAATTGTGGACGAATTTTTCCAAAACGATCAAAAGGAGTCGGCGTAATTCCGCACAAATATATTTTTTCCGCTCCGGCGGCATCGGCAGTACGGAAAATTGAACCGACATTGTGCAAGCTTCTGATGTTTTGCAAAATAACTATCATTTCTATATTATAACCTATAGTTCTTTATTATTCAGAAAAGGAGTAAAAATGGCAAAGCTTGTCATCGGTTTGGTCGGCGAAAAAGGCGGGGGAAAAGGTAAATTTACCGAACTGATAAAAGAGTGGGCTAAAATAGTTACTTGTAAATTTCCCACCGTCAAATCCACGCGATTTTCTGACGTTTTAAACGACATTCTTAAAATTCTTTCCGTCTCTCCGTCGCGAGAAAATCTGCAAAAATTAGTTTTGAATCTTAAGAACGCTTATGGGCCGGATATTTTAACCAATGCCGTTCACAATCGCGTATTGAATGAAGAATCTGACATTGTTATTCTTGACGGAATAAGATGGCCAACCGACGAGCAAATGCTTCGTAAATTTCCAAATAACATCTTGGTTTATATTACCGCCGACGCGAAAATCAGATACGAAAGAACAAAAATTCGCGGAGAAAAAGCGGGCGAAAGCGAAGCTTCTTTTGAACAATTCCAAAAAGAGGAACAAGTGGAAACCGAAATTTTTATTCCGCAAATCGGATCGCGCGCTGATATAAAAATACGAAATAATGGAACAATAGAAGAATTTGAAGATGAAATAAGAAATTTTTACGAACAATATATTAAAAAAGCCTTGAGATAACTCAAGGCTTTTTGATAAGAGTGATAAGGTTTGTAACCTTATCATAGAGAGGTTTGTCTATGAAGCCGTACTCCCAAAGCGTAATCAGCTTTAGCTGACACGGCGCCAATTCCCGCGCGGATTTCCGTTTGATGTCATCTAAAACGGATTTCTTTCCGCTGGCAACAAGATAAACCTGCTTCGTCCACTCGGCGATGTCTTCCAGCGCGGATTCTTGCCCGTACGGGGTAAGCTCTCCGCCTTTGATGCAACACCAATCATACAAAAATCTTTTGTTGGAGTCGCACAAAAAACGAGTGTACGCATGGCCGGCTTCGTGCCACAAAACCTCCGGCCGATCAATCAAAACCTGCAATTTAATGCAGATTTTTCGATCGTAATGGCAATGAGCGGAAACCCATTTGCCGTCATCCAGCACGCTGTTGTAGTGCGAGTCGTCATTACAGACGTTCACAGCGACAATAGCGGAGCGCATTTTCTCCGGCAGAGCTTTCAGACTTTCGGCAATCAGAACTTGGGGGTCCTTATTGACGACTGGTTTTACGGCGAGATTCGGCTGCGCCGTCGAGCAAGAAAACGCCAACACCGCCACGACCAACATGATGAAACTGATTGTCGCGCGACCCATAACACACCTCCTCCGCTGGTTAGCGGATTAAAACAAAAAAAATGTAAATGGGCTAACTTTCTGGCTATATTATACCATAAAAATTATAGCCTTGTCAACCATGTGCGTGGCACTTTCAATTTGCAAGTGTAACACTTTCGTTAAACTCGCCGAGTCTCTTTCCTCAACCCCTGCCTACCGGCAGGCAGGCGCTTCGCTCGTCCAGCGACTCGCTTGCTTGTCCTCGGCGGCTGACTGTCGGCTGCTCCGCAACAAAGAACGACAGACCATGCTCAGCCGCCTCCGGAGGTTTCGGGAAAGAAACATCGGCTCGTTTTTAGTTTAACGGGTCAAATATTCTCGTCTGATGTGCTTATTCCTCTGCATCAAAAGAATTTTGCGGATTTGGCACTGCCCTTAATTCAAAATCGTTTGCGTTATCCGTATCACATCCATTGCCTTGCAATTCGTTTTCATTTTGCGCGGAAATGCAAATTCCGCTTATCAATACTTTTCTTTCCAAGCTTCTGTCTTTTGGAATTTCATTCCACGATATTTCATCAACAACAATATCATTCTCATCATAAAGCACCGCGGAATTGTCTTTATAAGAAATGTTATTGGAATTAGCGGAATAAATTAAATCCGCTGGTTTTGCGCCTTTATAATTTATATGAGCGACTAGAAAAAAACTTTTCGGAGCAATGCTCCCGGAAAATTTCGCAGAACTCACCAAATTATACGGATTCCCGGAACTGGTTTTCTTTATCAAAGACCAGTTATTCATATCTATCGCACGGTTGGTCGGGTTATATAATTCTACGAATTCGTCTTCAATTCCATTTTGGGTAGTGCCTGCTTGAATTTCGCTAATCAATACTTTTATCGGTTCGGTTTGTTGCGCCTGTTCCGACATTGGTTCTTGAAACACTGGCTCTTGCGGCGCCGGTTCCGGCGCTGTTATCGGTTGCGGCTGCGCTTCCGTTAGCGGTTGTTGCGCTGGTGATTGTTGTTCCGAGACGATAGCATCTTGCGCCGCTGGCGCTGCCGGAGGCGGCGTCATCACTAAAATCTTATTTGATTCTGTTTTTTCCGATTCCGGCTGACTTGATTTGTTATTCTGAATTTTTGATGTCGCAACCACGCCCTCTCCATCGGATTTGTTTAACGGAATGACCGCGACTAATTCTCCATCGCTTTGGCCAAAAATATTAAAAATTGCGCCTATATCAGCCGCTAGATTACTTAAAGAATTATTGTTGTTTGAAATAAAATACCCGCCAGTAACCAAAACCGTTGTCACTGCCACCCCTAAAAATAAAAATAGCCTCCCTGTCATAATTGCTGAAAATTTTAGCAAACTGGGACGCTAAGTCAACAACTACTGACTATTTTTTATTAAGATAATCGTAAATATTTAAAATCGCTTTAATCGCGTCGCCTGCGGAAATATTATTTTGTTTATATAAAATATCTGTCGCGTCGCCAGCCGCCCAAATTCCTTTCTGCGAAGCGGCTTGAGTTTTGTGGTCAATGGCAATTTCGCCAAATTGATTAATGGAAACTAAATCTTTAACGAATTCAACATTCGGAACCGAACCGATTTCCACGAAAATACCGTCCAATTTTATTTCTTTTAACTGCTTCGTTTCTAAATCTTCATATTTTAAGCTTGTAACAAACTTATCGCCGATAATTTCCGATGCTTTGGCTTTAAAAATAATTTGAACCCGCGGATCAGATTTAATTTTTTCTTGAGTAAGTGGGTCTCCTTTTAATTGGTCGGAGAATTCCAATAAATAAACTTTTGCCGCGTAGGAAAGCAAATCTAAAACCGCTTCCAAGCCGGCGTTTCCTCCGCCGACCACCGCTACTATTTTGTTTTTGAATATCGGCGCATCGCAAGTTGAGCAATAAGCAACGCCTTTGCCGTCAAACTCTTTTTCACCCGGAATGCCAAGCTTTTTTCTTCGGCTGCCGGTCGTTGCCAGAATGGTTTTAGTTTCCAGCTTTTCTCCTTTTTTGGTTATTACGTTAAACCCCTCACTGATTTTCTCCACTTTTTCAACAAGGTCTGGATATATAATGTCTATTCCCTCTTGGGCGCGCAGATGCTCCTCCAACATTTGCGCGAATTCAAGACCAGAAACTGATTTTGTTCCTATCCAATTTTGAATATCGGCGGAAACCAACGATTGACCTCCGAAATTATCGGTGATTAACGCGGATTTCAGTTTTTTTCTGGCAGCGTAAACACCGGCAGCAATACCGCCGGGGCCGCCCCCAATAATTACGGTGTCATACATGCTTGTGAAAATTTATACAAAACTCTTACTTAATCTCTAAAGCTTTCTTTAAAGCCTGTTGATCAAAACCAACAAAAATTTCCCCATCAATATCAATCACTGGTACGCCCATTTGATGGGATTTCTCCACCATCGCGTCCCGAGCTTTTTCATCTTCCGCGACATTGAATTCTTCATACTGAACATTGTTCTTTTTGAAAAATTCTTTCGCCATCTTGCAATAAACGCAGGTTGGCGTGGTATAAATTTTAACTATTTTATTTTGCTGTTCCATTTTTTTGTGAAAAAGAGTATTTAGACATTACTGAATCATTGTTCGCCACAAGGCGATTAAAAAAATTAATACTCCTACTATAACATTACTCCATAAAGCGGGCGTAAAACTGGAATAACCCAAAACCCATGGAGAAACTACAATCCAAATTCCGATAATTAAACATATCCAATCTATCCACGACCTTTGCATTAATTTTATTATAACACGCGCTAGGGCATGACAATACCTCTAATACGGCGCATACCCGCTCCGACCGCCTCTTCTTTAATAATTTTGAAAGTCCCAATTTCTAATGTGTGGCTGACATGCGGCCCTCCGCAGAATTCTTTGCTGAAGGCGTCCTGCAGCGAGTGCCCGGCATAATAAACTTTTACCCGTTCCGGATATTTTTCCCTGAAAAAATACAAAGCGCCGGTTTTTTCCGCTTCTTTTTTGTCCATCTCAACAAAACCCACCGGCAAATCTTTTTGAATCGTTTCATTGACTAAATTTTCCACTTGTTTAATTTCTTCCGGCAAAAGTTTGCGAAAAAAAGAAAAATCAAAGCGAGTCCGCTCAACGGTGATATCCGAACCCCGCTGGCTGATTTCGGAACCTAAAACTTTCCTTAACGCGGCTTGCAAAAGGTGGGTAGCGGTATGCAAGCGCGTAACTTTTTTAAGCTCTTCTTCATCTTTGGCTTTTAATTCTCCCGTGCTTAATAATAGGCCGTGGCCGCCAAATTTTTTTTCCGCGCCGGCGCGGGATATTTCCTGATGTTTGGCGAATTCTTTTTCAAAATCCTGGCGAGTCAAATTTTTTACCGCCTCTTTGGCGGATAGTTCTTTAATTAATTCAAATGGCAAACCAAAAGTTTCATACAAATAAAACGCTTCGGCTCCGCTAATTTCTTTGTATTTTTTAAGCTCGGCTAATCCAAGAGATATGGCTTTTTGAAATTTCGTTTTTTCTTCTTCTAAAATCGCGTTGATTTCTTTGGATTTTGTCACTTCCGGATAAAAATTGCCGTACTTATTACTAACTATTTTTACGGCTTCGCTGAATAAGTTTTTGTGAATATTATAAGTCACTTGATAACCCAAAATTCTGCGAAGCAGCCTCCTTAAAATATATCCCGCTTCCTTATTGGACGGCCTGACACCATCCGCGATTAAAAATACCGACGCCCGCAGATGGTCCACTAAAATTCTTGCCACTCTGCTGTCTAATCCGGGGGTTAATTCATAAATTTTGGAAACTAACGGATGTAAGAGGTCGGTTTCAAAAACATCTCCGACTCCTTGTAAGACTGCCGTTAAACGCTCTAAGCCCATTCCGGTATCCACGCCCGGCGTCGCAAGTTTTTCCAAAGTTCCATCTTTTTTGCAATAGTACTGATTGAAAACTAAGTTCCAAATTTCCACGCCATCCACATAAATTTCAGTTGTCGGCCCGCAAGGGCCTTCGTCTCCCGTCGGACCCCAAAAATTATCCTGCCGGCCGCTCAATTTTATCCGCTCCTTCGGCACTCCCGCCTCTTTATGCCAGATATTAAACGATTCTTCGTCTTTTGAAACTTCTTTGTCGCCTTGAAAAACCGTAACCGTAATCCTTTCCGGAGAAATTTTTAGAATTTGCGTGACGTATTCATATGCCAGCAAGATCGCTTCACGCTTAAAATACCCTCCCTGGCCGGGCAGGCCGAAAGAGAAATTGCCCAGCATTTCAAAAAAAGTGAGATGAGTTTTATCGCCTACTTCATCAATGTCAGTAGTACGAAAGCATTTTTGAGCGGAAACCGTGTTAAGCGAACCAAAATCTTTTTTAGCGTCCAATTCGCCGGTAAAATACGGTTTAAATTGCTGCATTCCGGCAGTAGTTAAAAGTACCGACGGGTCAGTCGGTACTAAAGATGAAGACGGCACAACAACTGAACCGTTTTTAACAGCAAAAAAATCTAAAAAACTTTTTCTAATATCCTCTGAGTTCATCAATGATTGCTAATAACAGTTTTGTATTGCGAAGCAGTGACAACGAAGGTCGTTGATCAAGCCGAATAATACGCCGCTCCGCTTCCAAAAGAAGCTCTTTAAGTATTTTAGTAATGTTTTGCTCTAAATCCAAATTCCTGACAATGCCGGATAATTCATCAAACCGCGCCTTAACTTCATCCAGCTCCGCGTCAAAATCCGTTAATTGCTGGATTATATTATTTTTAACAATCGTGGAAGTAACGCTTACCTGGCCAAAAGCCGCGGCATAATTGCCATCCTCCACTAAAGATTCCGCCTGCGACAATAAAAATTCTATCTGTTCCGTTAATTTTTTATTTTTCATTTCCTTTGCCAATTCTTTCACCGTTTGAATTGCCGCCAATACCTGCAACTCGCCAATGCCGCTTTCCTGACTTTCCAAAATCTGCTGACGAATAACGCTCAACTGGTTCTTTAAATCCGAAGCCGGCAGCATTTCCCTCATTTGATCCAAGCTCACTATCCGTAATAATTGGCTGCCAAAAACTTGTTTAATCTGTAAAAGAAACGAACCATTATCCTGCGATAAATTAGCTTGCAAACGACCGTTAAAAACTATTAACAAATCCTCTTGAAGTTTAAGAAGAGGCGCTCTGTTTTCTAACCGATCTATTAATTCAGCGACAGCAAGCTCCGTCCACGGATTATTTTGCCTGTGAATTAAAGTTGTTAATTGCCGGATAATCGGCAACGGCGAATCTGTCTTGCTTAAAATTATATCTAAAATTTTCGCGTCAACAATTTCCGGATAATTGACGGCGTGCGCGAGAATTTTTTCCAACAAACTGTCTAATTGCGATAATTGTCCGAGCAATAATTCAAATTCGGCGGCGCTATCCTGATAATTAACCATTGCTTGCTGAATAGCTTCCCGGTTCATCGCGTTAATCTCCGATAAAGCTTTGATTTCCAGCGCTTTGCTGTTCAAAATTCCTAAAACAACTTCTGCTTTGCGAATAGTTTTCACGCTTAAAACTAATTTAATTCCTCTGCCCCACTCTTTAAGAAAATAAAACGGGTTAGTGGGTAAAAGGCCGGCGTTCTTCGGCTGCGCGAAAGCCGCTGACGCCGTAAAAGCGAAAGTTAAAATTATTGTTGTAAAAATAGAAAATGGTCTTTTCATAAAAGTAATATCTAAATATCTTTGTATTGATTAGTACCCTTCCAAAGTATGCGATTTTTCGTGGTCTTTAATCTTGTTTAAGGCCTTTGCTTCAATCTGCCTGATGCGCTCCCGGGTAACATTAAATTCTTTGCCGACTTCTTCCAGGGTATGGGTTATTCCATCTTCCAACCCGAACCTCATCTGCAAAATTTTTTGTTCCCGCGGCGCTAAATCAACAATAATTTCTTTGATTTTTTCTTTCAAAAGCCGTTGAGACGCCGATTGAGCCGGAGTAAGACTGCGTTCGTCCGGAATAAACTCGGAAAGAGTGGAATCCTCATCGTCCTCGCCGACTGGTGATTCCAACGAAACGATATCTTGCGAAATTTTTTGAATGTGATGGATTTTTTCAACCGGCGTTCCCAATTCCACCGCGATTTCTTCGGCAAGCGGCTCTCTCCCCAATTCTTGCATCAAACGCCTTTTTGCCTGCGTATATTTTGATATAGTTTCCACCATGTGAACCGGAATGCGGATAGTGCGCGACTGGTCGGCTAACGCCCTGGTAATCGCCTGGCGAATCCACCAAGTGGCATAAGTAGAAAACTTAAATCCCCGGCGATAATCAAATTTATCCACCGCGCGCGAAAGGCCCATGTTGCCTTCTTGAATTAAATCCAGAATGCTCAAATTCGGACTGCGGTTAACATAACGCTTCGCGATGGAAACCACCAAGCGCAAATTAGCGCGCATAAATCTATCCCTGGCATCTTCATCGCCTTTGTTTATTTTTTTTGCCAATTCTTTTTCTTCGTTGGAAGACAACAGCGGCGTCCTGCCGATTTCTTTAAGATACATTTGCACCGCGTCCGGCATCTCCTGGTCAAACATAGCCGCGTCTTCTAATTCTTTTGAACTGATGTCATCTTTCGGCAATTCAATTAACTGGGTTGTTTCCACCACTTTAATATTTACTTTTTCCAGATGATCATAAACTTCTTCCAAAAAAGCAACATCTTCTTCTATATTCGGAAAATAGTGCAAAACTTCCGTATCGGTAACAAAACCGCGCGGCCGTCCCCGTTCAATAAGCTCTTCCAAAACTTGAAGATTAAGCTCCCGCTTTTTCTCCTTTTTGGTGGTTTTTTTAGCCCTCTTTAAACCTGCCTTAACGCGCCTTTTCGCGTGTTTTTTAACAACTTTTTTAGCCCGTTTTTGACGGTTTTTCCTAGCTTTTTTCTTTTGCATAATAACCTATATATTTTGTAACTTTTTACTGATAAAGTCAAACTCTTTTAAGGCGTCTGTTATAGCCTTTTCGTCGCCTTTTTCTTCGGCATTTTTGATGGTTGTGCCTAATATTTCCCGCCTCTCCTTCAAATGCTCCGATTCCAATTGTTTGAGCAAATCTTTGAATTCCTCGCCCATCTTTTCCGATGGCCGCTGCAACTCTAAACTGGAACGTAAATTAACTAAAACTGCCAAATCCGCGATTTCTTTCGCGGCAGGCGACGAAGAAGATTCCATAACGGCCAAGACCTGCTTATAAGCTTCCGGTAAAAAATCACTGACCAGTTTTGCTTCCGGCAAAAACCTGGCGTCCGCGGATACCAAACTTAACAAACGTTGAGCGATAACATCTTTGCGGGATTTATTTATAAAAACTTTTTGTTCGTCGTTCGTCCCGTTATTTTGCGGCGAAAGATGGACAGCCGACTCCAGCGCGTCCATTTCTTCCAGCATCGCGCTTTCTCCGATGCCGGTACGGACTGATAATTCTTTAATCCACTGCGCCCGCTCCACGGGACTATGGAGATTTTTGATTTTCGCGAGCAACACGCGGATACCGCGCTTTTGATTGGCGAGATTTGGAACATCGCTGTTTGTTAAATATTTTTCAAAAAGATGCCGCATTGCCGGTTTTGCTTCACTCAGATATTTTTTAAGCAATTCCGGATTGTTTTGCGCGACATCAGCCGGATCTTTGAATCTTTTATCATCTATGCCAAAAACGTTCACCGCGAAATCCAATGCTCCGGCCATATCAATAGTTCTTTCTGCCGCCAGCTGACCCGCCTCATCAGCGTCAAAAGCCAAAATCAGCGTTCCGGCCAATCGCTTAAGGATTTTCAGATGTTCACCGGTTAAAGCAGTGCCAGAAGTAGCAATAACGTTATTTATGCCTGCTTGCCAGCACATCAAAAAATCCATTTGCCCCTCCACCAAAAACGCCTGGCTTGATTCTCTTATTTGATTCTTAGTTTTGTGAAGGCCATATAAAATTTTGGACTTATTAAAAATCGGCGTTTCCGGAGAATTAACATATTTAGCCAACGTGGCATCGTCAGAGGGCATAACGCGGCCGGTAAATCCTATTACTTTCCCGAAATGATTGTATATCGGAAACATGATTCTTCTTCTAAAACGGTCATAATAAGTCCCTCTGTCGGATTTAATAATCACTCCCGCTTTTTCAATATCGTTTATGCTGTAACCGCGTTTGGTAAGATGGCTGACCAAAACGTCTCGGCCGTCCGGAGCGAATCCTAGTTCAAACTCTTCAATTGTTTCCAGTTTTAAACCACGTTCTTTTAAATAAGTTTTCACTGAATCGCTGGCAGCCAGCTGAAGTTTGAAAAAATTTTTCGCCGCTTCATTAATTTCATAAAAACGCGCGTATTGTTTTTGGTCGGCGGTTCCTTGCCGGCGAAAATCAATGCCGGCTTTTTCCGCTAAAATTTTCAACGCTTCTATAAATTCTATATTTTCGTATCGCATTAAAAAACCGACGATATCGCCGCCGGCGCCGCAACCAAAACAATGCCAGATTTGTTTTTCCGGAGAAATAATAAAAGACGGGGTTTTCTCCTGATGAAACGGGCAATTGGCTTTGAAATTTTTTCCGGCGGGAGAAAGGCGAAGATAACCTTTCAAAAAATCGGCAATATCAACTTTTTCTCTTATTTCCTGAACGGTATCGCTCATAATTCTTAGCTTAAGTATGCCCTTAATTTTACAAATTTTAAAGTGCTTGCGCAAAATTTGTTTTAAATGAAAAAGCCGCTATTTAAAGCGGCTGTTTTTTTCTGATATTATTGCTCATCTTAATCTTGTCGCCTTCTAAACTGAGCAATATCGGCTTGCCTTCACGATGCGTCTCCAGATAAACTTTTCTTCCCCAAAGATGGAAAATTTTCTCCAACGTCCTGTCGCGATGCATCTGGTCAAGTTCATAACCGGTATCGTGATGCTTCAAGTAAAGATGCTGGTAATTGTCGTAATTTCCGTCTTCAATGGTAATTAACGGCAAATTATGAAAAGTGAAAGTTCTTTTCAAGATTGTGCGGATTGTTTCCGGATCGTCCGCGACTTTTTCACGGAAGGTAGCGCCATCCGCATCTCGAACTTGGCCATAAATGTAAATTTGCTGCTGTTTTATGAATTCATCGGAAAATAAATCTTCAACTGCCATGCGGTCGCTGTAAGCGCTCCTGACTTCAAATATTTTTTGAGTTCCTTTGTTGGCGCCGGTGTCCCAATTGATTTTTTGGAAATAATCCCGGCATTCTTCATAATCCTCGCCAAATCTTCCTTTATCCCAGCGCTCTTTAACATGTTCAAAAAACGCGACTCCGATTCTGTACCAATTGAATGAACTGTCGCTTTCTCTAGTGACTTTCGCGTTAAAACAATTGAACACTCCATGCTCTTCCGGAGTAATCAGCCCTTCTTTCAGCAAGCGATGCATTATCCGAATATGCCAATAAGTGGCCCAACCTTCATTTAACAGTTTCGTTGCCCCATTAGGAGCTAACGCCCTTGCCTGGCTGCGTATCACGCTTAAAACATCGCGCACCCAAGGCTTGAGCTTTGACGAATGCTGGATAATGTAATTAAGAAGATCGTAAGTCGGTTCCGGGGGTGTTTTATCGGGCAATTCTGCAAGTTCTTTTTCCAAGAATTCTATTCTCTTTGGGTCTGGTTTTTTTAGGTGAGACGGATTCTTCAGTTTTATCAGCTCGTTGCGCAATTTTTCTCTTAAGTACTCCAGCACCCTTTCCTCTTCTGGTTCTTTTCGGAAATAATCCGGGTGCTGATGCCATTGTATTGAAAAACCTGCGTCAATAATTTTTTCCACTTCTTTGCCGTGACGTTCTTCATATTTTCTGAATCGAGCGGCGGCATTTCTCGCTTGAGAAGCGATATCGGCGGACAAACGGCTGCGTTGGCAATAACAATTGGATAAAAAGAAATCAACGTGCGCGTAAACATGGGCAATAACTAACACTTGCAGAGCAAACGGATTGCTTTCCGCCAAAAAAGCTTTCGGCGTATCAAAGTTCCAAACCTGTTCATAAGGAATGCCTCCGCCAGTATGTTCATAAATCGTTCGGATTCTATCGTAATCCCGACCGAATGACCAATGAGAGAAATTAACCGGAAAATTATAAGCCATTCCTTCAATTACCCGTCTCGCGGGCGCGATTTCAAAAATAATGTCCGTGGTTTTCAAACCTTCGCTCTCGGCAATTCTTTTAATTTCTTTTTCAAGCTGTTTCAACCGTTTTAATTCATGTTCTTGCATTTTCCCACCTCCCTTTTTTGAGATATTCCTGAATCGCGGGCCAAATCTGCGCCTTGTCGGCGATCAATACCCCGACAAAGGGGCAGTCATCTTTTCCGACAAATGTTTGCAAGCCGCGATTATTAACCTGCGTAAGCTGTAACCGTTTGGCGAATTCTCCCAATAAATTTCCTTCGCTTTTCCCAAACAATTTTTCAAACTGCGTTCCCGGAGAAATTTGGCCGTAACCGAACATATTGATGCCGCGATTAAGACATTTTTTAAGTTCTTCCGCCGAACGCTTAGAATCAAAATCATCGCCGTCGGAAAAATGGAAAAGATAAACATTCCATTGGCTGGTAGGATACTCGGTATCTATCAGATTACCGGCTAATTCGTAAGCGGAATAACAAAATGTGCCGCCCGATTCTCCGGTGCTGAAAAATGTTTGTTCGTTCACAAGCTTGGCCTCGGTGTGGTGAATGATAAAGCGAATTTCCACGCGCTCGTATATGTTGCGTAAAAACGTCGCCAGCCAAAACAGCATTGAACGCGCCAAATATTTTTTATCAATATCCATTGAACCGGAAACATCCATCATCGCGATTATGACCGCTTGCGATTCCAGTTTTTCTTTCTTTTTAATCTTATGGAATCTTAAATCTTCATTTTCAAAAACCGGAAACGGCTCAACAATTTTTGCTTGCGGCTGAAATTGCGAATCTTTCAGCATTTCCAAAGCGTCTTTGAGAATGCCGTTTGATCTTTTCAGCGCGTCAAAACAAAACAGCTCGTCTTTGCCGGTTTCTTTTTGAAGATATCGCAAATATCCCCAAAAACGCTTAATTCCTTCTTTGGCAGTCGCCGCGGAATTGAGCAACGGCCATGGTCCCGATCTGGATTTGCCGCTGATTTTAAATCCCAAATCAACCAATATCTGCTTGGCTTGCTTGAGAGTTAGATTCGGCAATCCCAAATCTTCCAGCATCATTTCAATCAATTCTTCTATTTCTTCTAATACCCTACCTGAAGAATGAAAACGAA
>ERZ1292623.3682-Hain-H51-01um-R1-3682-length-12946-cov-7_pt1 | contig 12946 bp, 13 predicted proteins | sample MGYA00564398_ERZ1292623 | MGnify/ENA primary metagenome ERZ1292623 (study PRJEB36523, sample SAMEA6512633) | groundwater metagenome | collected 2019-01-07 | study: AquaDiva: Metagenomics assemblies of 32 groundwater samples | reverse complement strand
GGGGGTGACATTTCTATTTGGGTATGGGGTGACATTATCACTTGGGGGCGACAAAAGAGAACGTAAAGTTGACTTCGGCAACATAATTAAGCTACAATTAAGGCCGTACCAAGGCCTATTTTAATTGTAAAAATCCTGATATAATATTCACAGCGCCGGGTTTCAAAGGACGTTACCCGGTATGATTTCGTTAAATCATATGCAAAAAGACATGGACAAAATTATTTCTCTGGCCAAACGGCGCGGTTTTGTGTTCCCGGGCAGTGAAATTTATGGCGGTCTGGCCAACAGCTGGGATTACGGCCCGCTCGGCCATTTGCTAAAACAAAACATCAAAAACGCCTGGTGGAAATTTTTTGTGCAAGAAAGAGGCGATATGGCGCCGCTAGACACGGCCATTATTATGAACCCAAAAGTTTGGGAAGCGTCCGGCCATCTGCAAAATTTTAGCGATGAATTGGTGGAATGCAAGAAATGCCACCATCGTTTCCGAACCGATCATTTGCTGGAAGCGGCCAGCGCCAAGCCTGGCTATAATAAAGAAGAAGTAAAAACAATTTCGGAGGTAAAATGTCCGGATTGCGATGGCGGGCTTACCGAACCAAAACAATTCAATTTAATGTTTAAAACTTATCTGGGGGTAAATGAAGACACTTCTACCACGGCCTATCTGCGTCCGGAAACCGCGGCCGGCATGTTTGTTAATTTTAAAAATGTTTTAAACGTCACGCGCCGCCGTCTGCCTTTTGGCATCGCCCAAATCGGCAAAAATTTCCGCAATGAAATCACGCCCGGCAATTTTATTTTCCGCACGCGCGAATTTGAAATAGGGGAATTTGAATACTTTATCAACCCCAAAGACTGGGAAAATATTTTTGAGATGTGGCTGAAAGAAATAAAACGCTGGTGGCAAGATATTATGCAGATAAATATGGATAATTTAGTATGGCGCGAAATTCCGGACGGCGAACGCGCCCATTACAGTAAACGCACGGTGGATATAGAATACAAATATCCGTTTGGCGTCAAAGAACTGCACGGTATCGCTTATCGCACGGATTTTGACTTGTCCCGGCACGAAACCGTCAGCGGCCAGGATTTGCATTATACCGACCCCGAGTCGGGCGAAAGATTTTTGCCGCACGTTATAGAACCGACTTTTGGCATAGATCGCATGCTGTTGGTGGCTTTGCTAGAGGCATACCACGAAGAAAAAGCTCCCACCGCGGTGGAAGGAGAATCTGAAGAACGCGTGGTGATGAAATTCCCCAAACATTTGGCGCCAATTCAGGTGGCAGTTTTGCCGTTATCCAAAAAAGAAGAATTGTCCGGTGTGGCCAAAGATTTGGCCGACAGTTTGCGCAAGAATTTTTCCGTTGAATACGACGAAACCCAAAGCATTGGCAAACGCTATCGCCGTCAGGATGAAATCGGCACGCCATACTGTGTAACCGTTGATTTTGAATCACTGGAAGACAAAAAAGTGACAGTGAGAGACAGAGATACGATGGAACAGGAACGGATTGAAATTACGAAATTAAGAAATTATTTACAGGAAAAATTTTGTGCATAAAATATCCAAATTAAAAAACGGCATTAGTTTAATCAAAGTGCCGCTAAAAGGAAGTAAGGCCGTCACCATTATGGCCATGTTTCCGGTTGGGTCGCGCTATGAAGACAAAAAAATTTCCGGCGCTTCTCATTTTGTGGAGCACATGCTGTTTAAAGGCACCAAAAAACGCCCCACGCATTTGGAAATTTCCCGCGAGCTGGACGCTTTGGGCGCCGAGTACAATGCCTTTACTTCCAAAGATTATACCGGTTACTATGTCCGCACCGGTGAAATTAATACCGAGAAAGCTTTTGATTGGCTGGCCGATATAATTTTTCATTCCAAACTGGACGCTGAAGAAATCGCCAAAGAAAAAGGCGTGATTGTGGAGGAGTTGCGCATGTATGAAGACAATCCGTTAATGGCGGTGGATAATTTATTTGAAAGGACTATGTTCGGCGATCATCCGCTGGGTTGGGATGTGGGCGGCACGGCCGACAGCGTGCGCGGCGTCAGCCGGCAAGATTTGTGGAATTATTACCAACAATATTACTATCCCGGCAATATGGTGCTGGTGGTGGCTGGAAATATTAACGACAAAACACTGGCAAAATCGCTTAAACATTTTAATTCCCCGCTTGGGCGGGGTAGGGGTGGGTTGGCACAGGACCTAAAATCAAATTTCCAAAAATTTGTTTGGACGAACAATGTGTTGCCCTTGGAAAAAAGAGTAGTCGTGTCCGAAAAAAAATTGGATCAGGCGCAAGTGATAATCGGTTTTCCCGGACTGCATTACAATGATCCGGACCGGTTTGCCGCCACGGTACTGCTGAATATTTTGGGCGGGGGCATGAGCTCCAGATTATTTGTGGAGGTGCGGGAAAAACGAGGGTTGGCCTATATGGTGAATGCCGGCGCCGGCGCTTTTAGAGATGTTGGTGTGGCCACCATTGCAGCCGGTTTGGATCCGTCCCGGCTAGCCGATGCCGTTAAAGTTATAAAAGAAGAACTGATGAAAATAAAAGAAGAAGCGGTGTCAGCCAAAGAACTGGCGGATTCAAAAAATAATATCGCCGGCCGCACCGAATTGGCCATGGAAGAATCCAGCGCCCAGGCGCAATGGTTTTCCAAGCAATTTTGGTTTGCGGACAAAATCCAAACCTATGAACAAGTAACCGATAAAATAAAAACCGTCACGGCCGCGGAGGTGAAGAAAGTCGCCAAAAAATTATTTGATTTTGACCAAATGCGCGTGGCGGTAATTGGTCCGATGAGCAAAGAAAAAGTTTTGGAATTGTTAAAATCTTAATTGTCATTTCGAGCGTAGCCGAGAAATCCCTTTCACTATGGTTAAGGGATCCCTCCACTGCGGTCGGGATGACAGACAAAAATAAAATGATTCTATGAAAAAAGTGTATTTATTCGCCAACTGGAAAATGTATTTGGACTACGACGAGAGTAATATTTTAGCGAACGCTATTGCTGGCAAGACCACTGCAAAGAAGTCCCTTCGGGGAAAAACTCCAACAAGTTCCGTAAAAATGGCGATTTTCCCCAGCGCGCTGGCGCTTTATCCGGTAGGCCAGGTTTTGCGAGACGCGGGCATTGGCGTGGGGGCGCAAAATACATATTGGCTGGAAAAAGGCGCTTATACCGGCGAAGTATCCGCCCCAATGTATAAATCGGCCGGTTGTGAATATGCTTTGGTTGGCCACAGCGAACGCAGGCATTTGTTTGGTGAAACCAATCACGAAGTCCGTCAAAAAGTAGAAGCAATTTTGGCCGCGGATCTAATTCCGGTTATTTGCGTTGGCGAAACTAAAAAGGAAAGACAGGATAATAAAACCGAAGAAGCCACTGAAATTCAAATCAGAGCCGCCTTTCATAATATTGTTTGGCTCAAAGATCGGGAATTAATTGTGGCTTACGAACCGGTGTGGGCTATTGGCACCGGCCAAAATTGCGATCCGCTGGAAGCCGAACGCATGCACGAATTAATAAAGAAACAAGTTGTCGCGTTAACCGGCGTTAGCCCCGTTGTTTTGTACGGAGGCAGTGTCAAGGCGGAAAACATCGCGGAGTATTTAAAGAATCCAAATATAAACGGCGTTCTGGTTGGCAGCGCGTCGGCAAATTTGGAAAGCTGGATGAATATTTTAAGCGCAGTCCGTTAATCTTGTTAGTATGCTTAACGCATTATTTATAATAATTATTATCGCCGCGCTGGCCATTATTTTATTTTTGGTGATCCGCAAGTTTCCGCAAATGGCTAATTTGGATATTCATAATTTGCCGGAAGAAAAAATTTATCAAAAGAAAAGAGAAATTATAAATAAACGCATAGAAAAAAGCAGCAATCTTTTGAAAGAAAAATTTAGCAAAATACTTGTCCCTGTCGGCAAGATTTGGGGAAAACTTCAATTACAGTTTAGGGTATATGTTGGAAAGATAGAAAGACTGCTCCACCACGAACAATCTCTTAAAACAAAAATAAAACACAAGGTTTCCGCCAGCGAAGAAAACGAACAAAGAATAGGGCAACTAATTGCCGAAGGAGAACAACAGCTAAAAGCGGGTAATTACGATAAAGCGGAAGAAGTTTTTATCTCCGCCATAAAAATTGACCCTAAATCAACCGTGGCTTATCGGGGGTTGGGCGACACCTATTTGGCCAAAAATTCAATAGAAGAAGCCACGCAAACTTATAAATTTTTAATTAGGATGGAACCGGATGATGACAGTGTTTTGGTAAAATTGGCCGAAATAGCCGAAGGTCAGGGCAATCTGGAAGAGGCGATAGAGTATTATCAACAAGCGGTTTTGATGAATGATTCGTTTTCACCGCGCTTTTATCACTTGGCCGAACTGCTGGTAAAGGTGGGCCAGCCGCAGGTGGCCAAAGAATCCATATTGCAAGCGGTGGAACTGGAACCGCAAAATCCAAAGTACCTTGACTTATTGATAGAAATTGCTATAATATGCGGCAATAAAGACCTGGCTCTAAAGGGTTATGGCGAGTTGCGGTTAGTGAATCCGGAAAATCAAAAATTACACAGTTTCAAGGATAGAATTTACAAAATTGGGTGAAACAAATGCCGTCTTAGCTCAGCTGGTAGAGCAACAGTTTTGTAAACTGTAGGTCTAGGGTTCGAATCCCTAAGACGGCTCCGGGTTTGTTCGTTTACAAATTTTGAGGTATAATGTAAGTGGCTATACACCATTTTCTTATGCCCAATAAAAAAATAACCAAAAATCAAGAATCTTTAGTAGAAGAATTTTATCGCGCTGGAATGACCGGGAAGGAAATTGCGGCTAAATTAAAACTATCTTTGAAGCAGATTTATAGTTCACTACGTCGACAGAATGTACCCCGCAAAACATTGTGGGAGCAAAATAAGATTCTTTTTGCGAAGAAGCCGTTATCATTTTCTTTCAAGAAAAACCCTTCAACAAAAGACAGGGAACTCTTGATTGCGGCAATAATGCTGTACTATGGCGAGGGCGCAAAAACAGGCGTTACAGTTGATTTTGCCAATTCGGACAGTCGAACAGTAAAATTATTTATCAAGTTTTTGAGAAAGATTTGTCATGTGGATGAAAAAAGACTGCGATTTTATCTTTATTGTTTTTCAGATCAAGACTCGGATGCTTTAATTGGTTATTGGTCATCTCAATTGAATGTTGAACGCAATCAGTTTACAAAACCATACATACGTTCAACCTTCAACAGAGGTAATAGATCAATGCCTTACGGAGTTATTCATGTGCGGTATAGTGATAAAAAATTGTTAGAAAAGATTTTATCACTCTGTAATAATTTAGTGAGTACGTTGTAAAAATGGGTGGATTCCTGAGCGGTCAAAAGGGGCAGACTGTAGTAAAATGCAGCTCTTGGGGGAAACCTTAAGATGAACTTTCTGGGATAACGGTGAAAGCTAAAGCAAGTGCTATGCCAATACCGTGGGAACCCCGACATTTGGTCGGGGGCGCCGTAGAGACTAGATACCAGAGTGCCTAAAGTCTGTGACTAAGGCAAAGATATAGTCCACGCCAAAAGGAAACTTTTGGATTAGTGAAATCTGCTGGCTCCGCCTTCGTAGGTTCGAATCCTACTCCACCCACAACGCCGCCTAAGCGGCGCAAGTTGAAAGTTTGTAAAGTTCAAAGTTAAAAGTCTTGTCGAACTTTAAAACTTTATAACTTTAACCTTTTTACTATCAATGCCGTTGTAGCTCAGTTGGTAGAGCATTTCCATGGTAAGGAAAAGGTCTCGGGTTCAAATCCCGACAACGGCTCAGGTAATTTATGATTTAAGATTTTAGATTTAAGAATTACTAAAAAAATTATGGACAGCGAAGTTCTTAAAAAACGAACTAAAGAATTCGCGCTGCGTATAATAAAGTTAATTGACGCGCTACCAAATACAACGGCAGGTCAAACAATCGGTAAACAAGTTATTAGAAGTGGAACATCAGTAGCGGCAAATTACAGAGCAGTGTGTAGGGCTCGTTCCAGACCAGAATTTATTTCAAAACTAGGAGTAGTTGTAGAGGAAGCAGATGAGACAGTATTTTGGTTAGAGATAATAATTGAGAGTAATCTTTTGAAAAAAGAATCAGTTGCTTCATTATTACAAGAAGCGAATGAAATCACAGCTATTATGGTTTCAGCTAGAATGACCAGTATCCGTACAAATAAATCTTAAATCACAACGGTTCGTACTGTTAAATCTTAAATCAAAAATCTTAATTCTTAAATTAAAAGTATGTCCCAAGATAATCTAGTGAAAATGGAGTGCAAGGAATGCAAGCATACAAACTATTTTACCAGCAAGAACAAAAAGACCCTGAAGAACAGGCTGGAGCTGGAAAAGTTTTGTAAGTTTTGTAAGAAGCATACCGAACATAAAGAGACAAAGTAAAACAAATAAACCCCGCGCCGAAAGTTTTCCGGGCGGGGTTTGTTCTTAGGGGCGTAGTATAATGGTAGTACAAAGGTCTCCAAAACCTTTGGCGTGGGTTCGATTCCTACCGCCCCTGCAACGCTGCAAAATCACCCTTTTGGGTGGTTTTTGCTATCAGTTCATAAGGCATTTTAAAGCTAACGTCAGCAATTTTTTCGTTTACAACAGAAAGGTTCCAAAGTAAAATTTCTAGAAGATTACGTTTTTCATTTTCTTTTGCTTTCAAAAAATCTTTTTTGGCTTGGTTAGCGACTAAAAAGATACTTTTAATGCGTTCCAAAGTAATAAGAGGGTCAGCAGGTTGGTTTTCTTGAATTGTTTTTTGCTGTTGCTCCAACGTTACTCGTTCGTTATTTAAAGCCTGTATTTTGTCCGTGTAAACGTCTTCGGGTATAAGATTACCCAAATAGCTATCCAAGAGCTTGGCGAGCTTCTGGCGCACGCTAGCGAGCTGTTTTTGAATACTCTCAACCGAGGTTTGAGTGTATTCTACCGCTTGACTTAGGTTTTCTTTTTTTGCCAAATAAGCTATCTCAATAAGTTCACTATCAATTTGTAACTTATTTAAGGTTTCGGCAACAAGATCATCCACCTTTTCCTCACGAAGATATTTTTTATGTTGCTCACAGCTCTTTTTTCCGTTAGTGCAATAATAATACGTATGGCCTTTTTTTAAACTAGCCGTAAGCTGACAACCGCAGTTATGGCAATACATAAAACCACGGTGTACAAATTCGTATTTTTCTTTGTGGGTATGTTGGCGTTTGTTAACAGCTATTTGTGTTTGATCGAATAACTCTTTACTGATAATTGGCGGGTGTTTACCCGGGTAATACTTTCCGTGGCTTTCCATAACGCCATAATAAAAAGGATTCTTAAATATCATGTGTATTATGCTGTGTGAGACTTTTCCGCCTCCCTTGGTTCGTAATCCTTGATCATACATCATTTGCGCTATTTCTTTTAAACCGTATGAGCCTGTGGCGTAGAGTTTAAACATTTTTTCTACATAATGGGCACGTTCAGGGTCAGGATAAACAGTGTGATCTGCCTTATCGTTTAAATATCCAAATGGTGCCATATGAGGCCAGCCACCTTGTCGTAGTTTTTCTAAATTACCACGTTTAACGTTGACGCTTAGATCACGAACAAATTGATTAGCCATTCCGAACTCAAAACTCATTAAGAGTACATTGTCAGCAGGATAATAATTTTTGTCATGAGTTTTAATTTCGTGAATTATATTTTGTTGCAAAAGCCAGTTAATAGTACCTCCGTCAATTGGATTACGAGCTAAGCGGTCTAATTTCCATACATACAGTGTGCAGGGTTTATTTTTTTGGACATACTCTATCATTTCTTGAAAGACCGGACGTCCAGGAGCTTTAGCAGACATGCTTTCACAGAATACTTTATCTAAAATAATACCTTCACGAGCGGCCTTAACTCGTATTTCATTGACTTGAGCGTCGATAGAGAGCATTTGACGCTCTTCGGACTCGGATGATTTACGACAATAGGCGAGATATTTCATAAACAATATTTTTAGTTAAGTTTTTATTATATGGCATTTAGGTAATTATGCAAATTATTAAGAAGTATCAATCTTTTCTTCAACCATTAATTGGCGATAATATATATTGCTACCAAAATAATCTTTATATTCCTTCGCATAGCGAAATCCAAGGACATTGAAGCCGGCCATATACAACTTGGAAGCGTCTTCATCCAACTCTATCTCATGCGGCTCTTTTAAATTGAATGAACGAAAAAATAATTTTTCATTTTTCTTTCGCGAACCATCTTTTGTAAAATACTTGCAGATATACGCACCAACATTATCGCAATTTTTTAATTTATTATATTTTATAAACCCAAACCCCCAAATATCTCGCATTTTATTTATTTCAATCCACGGAACATCAAACAAAACGACATGAAAGTGTATTGCCCCACGTTGTTGCAATTCGTACACCGCAAGATATTTCAAATCGCTAGTCTTTTTTTCATACAAAGCATAATTTAAACGCAAAATCCAATTCTTAAAATCAAGCTTAGCTTTCTCAACATCCCCCATATTCTCAGCATACGTCAAAGTCAAAAAAGACGAACGACCATACTTAAAATTACAATTAATCAAACGACGGATACGAGTTTTTGCAGAACGATATGACATTTCAGTTTTTTGCTCATCCGGGCCTACATTCGATTTATTAAAATCGAAGAAGTTAGACCGTCTTTTGGACTGCACTTTATTAAAAGGGTAATCGTATATCTCCAAAAAATTACCGGCCAATACATATTTAGAGTATGCCATAGATCACAAGCTTTAACTTTGGCTTTTCAGCTCTTATCTAACTTTAATCAAGTAAACAGTAGGAAGCCATCGCTTGGGGGCAGGCCGAGCGTGTTTTACCCGCTTGCCTGCCCCCAGCGAGGCGTTAACCATTAAATCTGACTTCATTGTGTATGATGACGGACAAGCCAATCATATAAATTAGCTAAAGAATCTAAATATTCATTTGCTTTTTCTTTTGTAATATCCAAACCATACTTCTGTTTGAAGTATGCGATAAGGCGTTGCTGTAATTGTTCAGAGTAATTAAACAAAAAAGCCATAATGATTATTATGGCTCTATGCTAATATGGATTTATCCACAGGTATATTACAAAACTGGTTTCCAACTTTGTTTACTTTTTTATTCTTTTAATCAATGATGAAACGTACTCGTAAGTTATTGGTTTCTCGGGGAAATCTTTGTTTATGATTCGCGTAATTTCCTTTGCTTTTTTGCCCTGTTCTCGGAGCTGAGCAATATAAACATCACGTTCTGTATTGTGGCGTAGCGTAGTTTTTTTTGACTTTGTATAGTCGTAGAAATTTTCTTTTTGCTTTTTAATTTCAGGCCAAGCTTCTTGAATATCTTTTATTGTAGTTTCTGGATATACATAAACCGTAAGAATTTTTTCACCGTCACGGTCTTCACTTCCGCAAAGAGAACGATGCCAGAAATAGCCCTCTGGTGAAAAACTAGATGACTCAGGATCTTCATAAAGTAACCAAGTGCGAAGAGGTACATCATATGAAATATTTAAATTGTATTTATTGCGTAATCTTTGAACGCCTTTATAAAAGGCGTTCAAAGATGTTTCGTCTTCATCATAGACAATACAACGAATGTCTAGTACGGAACCATCTTCTTTATCGTAATCAAATTGATAACAATCATTTTTAAGATCATAAAAATCTGCCATAAATTCTTTGTTCAATTCAAGGCGTCTCAATTCCGAAATGATTTTTTTATCAAAACGGTACTTGCTTATATTTTTATGACCTAAAAAAACCATACAGAGCTACTATATGGGCAAAATAGGGGAGTAGTCAAGGGTTTTTATTTACTAGAAGCAATAAAATCACTAAGCCACTCTGAGTCTTCCTTTGTTAATATTAGCAAGCCATCTGGTTTGTTAGGATTTTTTCTATCGTTGGTATTCTGTGATTGTGAGGCGGTCCAAATGTTGACAATCCAAACGCCAAAGAGGTTGGGTAAAATACCTTTTTCAATTTTTACATTTTGGACAGCCTTAATTAAAATTGTGCGTGTTTTTTTCATAATTATACCCCAGTTGATTTCTATTTTATTTGTGTCAACCATAAAGCGGACAGCACTACATCTTAATAATCCCCATATCAACATCGGTATTCCAACAGGGATCATTATGGTTAACCACGTAGCAAACCACCAGTGACCGTCAACAATAATTAACACAGGAAGCGTGGGAGCACTGAGTAATAGTATTATTTTGGTAAAAACATACCAACCGACTGCTTCTGGCTGTTTGTTAATTTCACCGAGTTTTATCATACTAATTATAATTAGAAATAAATTATCAGTAAACAAAAAAATTAGTGCAATCTGTTTATTATTTTTTGCACAAAGCCTCTAGTCGCGTCGGTTACCGTACTTGTGTAGGGTGCGCCATAACGCCACTCATCTGTATATTTTTCAGGGTGGAGCATAACATCGTGGCGGCAATTTTGTAATTCAATACTTTGTCTGGCTACAGCCTCTCCTTCTTTTTGTACATCGGTAGATTGCTTGCTCATTACAAAATTGAAGTAAGCCATACTCCCGGAGTCTATATTATTTTTTTTAAGATAATCTTGAAAAAATTGATCAGTTTTTTTCATTATCAATTTGCCGCACACGCCTGAAATTTCAAAGACAGGGTCCATCACCGGTTCCAAAAATCCGTAGTTAGTATTTATTGGTGACCCTGTAAGTATGTTTTTATAAACTTCTGCAAAATCTTCCATTGGCGAAGATTTCCAAGCAGTGCCATTTCGAGGAGTTTTTGATGGTATACTTCGCAGTTTGTAGTATTCGCCCCAGTCAGCATCTGTCATTTGCATTTCAATGTTATGTCCTAATTCATGAGTAAGAATACCCTTTAAATTATTTGGATCACTAACGGCTGGTTTATTAAGTAAAATAATAGCAGATAGCCCATAATAATTAGTGAATACACCACCTTCACTTAAAAAGGCTGGGCTGAAATTATCTACTTTAATCCAGCCGTTAGGTGTTTCTATGTACATGAGTGGCGTAGCCGCCAAACTGTTTACCATGATAATAGACAAATTATTTAAAAATGATTGGGGAAAATGAGCGGTATTAATAATATTGGTTATTTGATTTTTTAGATCATCATTAATTGGTGAGCTACTGGGATTATCTATTGCCCCAAGATAGAACGTATAACCAACGTTAGTTACTTTTTCTACGGATATTATTTGAGCATTGGTTGGCAGAGTTTGCTCAGTTTTTGTTACTCCAGAATTGCTAGTATACGCACCGCTAGGATACATACCAGAATATATATCTTGACTGGCACGATATTCAATAACTAAATATTTCTTTTGCTCGGGTGTTGCAGGTTGTTTGGTTGTGAAGGACGTTGTCAATTTTTCTGCTGTAGATGTAAAATTATCGCTTGCTACTTCAAAAATTGTTTGTAGAACGGTATTGTTTTCTAGATAGTTTTTATAATAAAAAAATGCAGTATAACCAAGTGCTGTAATAGAGGCCAAAACAATTAAAACTTTTATTGTGGTTTTCATAAAAAACAAAAAAGGCTACGTGTCTTCTGGTGGCCCCTTTCGGAGCCCGACAACCTTTCGGAAGCCGACTGAATCAACAATACCAGAGACGGCGTAGCCATCTCTATGTTGATTCAGATTTTTGACCATGCCACGCCTGCGCGCGGTTTAGGCCGTTTAAATTGTGTAAGTAGTATATAACTAGTTGAGTGATTTATCAAGTTTAATAGATTGACCTTAGGCCGGTTAACATATAGAATAATTATACAAAATTAATATCAGAGATTTGCTGAAGAGTAGAAAAATAAAACCTTATAAAATGTATGAAAAAAGAACAAATTAAACAATATCAACTTAAATTAAATAAGTTAAGAAATTTTTTTGACGGAAGAGATAGGTTTACGCAAAATGAAATAATTGATTGGGTAGCAGAATGTACGGCAACCTTTACGGATATAGGTGTTAATGAATCAGTTATTTCAAAATTTTTGGAATTTTTTAGTATAAAAAGTAAAAAAATCGAATTTGAATATGGTCATTTAGAAACTTTTATGAATCCTAAAAAAGATAAGTATTCCGTAGCGGTACAAACAATAGGGGCTTTTGAGCAGGAAGTTATTGAAACAGCTGGTCTTGGTGAGAATGGTGTTTCTAATATGTATAAATTAACCAGTGGTCTTTATTACGCAAGGGTTGCGTATAGCACAGCACAAGCCATTCTTAAAAGAAAATTAGACGAGGAAAGACTGGTACCCCGATGGTTGCTTAACGTATTTTCTGAAAATGAAAAATTTTCTAACTTATTTTCTTCTTTGGAGTTAATTGAATCAAACTACCAAGATAAAGACGCGGACGGAATTATTAAAAACAGCCTTTCTTTGCTTGACAGCCTGTTAGAGCAAGATCCGATTCTAAAAAAGAAGCGCAAGCTCGGAGACCGACTACAATGTTTGATTGATAATCAACAGTGTAGAGAAAGTTTTGGCATAAGTCGTGATTTGGCTTGTGCGCTTAATAATTCCAAAGTAATTAGAAATGAACAAAGCGCACATAAGGCTGGGCTACCTATGAAGTATGATATACCATTTTTAGTTGCGATAGCTTTTGCTTATCTAACAATCTATTTTTTAGAAGTTGCGGTAGCTAGTGGAAAAACTTCCAAGGAGTAGAATGAATTAAGCAGCTTATAGCTTAGCCAAATAAGCTCCCAGTGCGTCCCACAAGGCCTGCAAACCAACTAAAATGGTTAAGATAAGCTATTTTTTTAGTTATATCCCGTAGTATTCTAAATAGAAATGCGACATAGTGTAAACTGTTAGGTATCTTACCC
>ERZ1292623.3681-Hain-H51-01um-R1-3681-length-12946-cov-10_pt1 | contig 12946 bp, 8 predicted proteins | sample MGYA00564398_ERZ1292623 | MGnify/ENA primary metagenome ERZ1292623 (study PRJEB36523, sample SAMEA6512633) | groundwater metagenome | collected 2019-01-07 | study: AquaDiva: Metagenomics assemblies of 32 groundwater samples | reverse complement strand
ACCTGCGCCCCTCCCCTACTCCCCCTCCAACAACGCCAAGATCACCCGCTCCGCCTCCGTCCGCCCCGGCGAGAGGAACAGTTCCACTACTTTTACCCCCAACACCCGCGCAATCTTTTCAAGATCATCGAGCAACAGCGCCCCGACCCCGCTCTCGGCGGCCCGCACTCGGGCCAGCGCTAGCCCGGCCGCGGCGGCGAGCGAATGCGTGGAATGGAGGTTGAGCAACATCAACACCTTGAGCTTGCGCGCCAACACCCGCCGCGCGCCTTCGGACAGCGGCCTCACCGCCGAAGGGGGTAGCAACTCCTCGCGCCGAATGCATAACCCGGCAGGTGCTTCCACCCCAAGGCGCACCTGCGGCCCCTGCACCCCAACCACCTGCACCTGAATCGGCCCGCCGGCAAAGAACTGTTCGACCGGGGTGCCGGGATCAAGGGTTGATTGTGGGTAGATGGACAGCGACTGACCGGGTTTACGGGTGAGAATGAGCATAAGCATGGGCCTCCTTTCCCAGTGTTTTACAGACTATACATAGATATGTTTAGACTGTCTACTTATCGTATGTCGCTGCATTGTCTGCAAGTTCCTAGACTGGTGGGCATGAAAGAATCTGCCCGCGAATTGCTCGCCAAGAACCTGCGAGAATTACGCCAGGAAAAGGGATGGTCCCAGGATGAACTGGCCGCCCGGTCCGGGCTGCACCGTACTTATATAGGAACAGTCGAACGGGCTGAGCAAAGTATTACGGTGGACAGTATGGAAAAGCTGGCAACCGCTCTGAACGTGAAGGTGTCGCGGCTTTTGGAAGAATGAAACGGATTACCTATCTGATTATTAATTGAGTGTGTAGCCCGGATGAAGCGCAGCGGTATCCGGGAATCGACCGATTGCATAATCTAGGACATGGCCTGTTTGAATCTTTCATACCGCCTTTCAAGCAGCAGCGGGCTTGGGCGATCATGTGACAATTTTGGAATCGTGATTTTCCTTTCGTGCATTTCTTTGAGGCCATGTAGCAGCATCGGCCCATCTTGCTCTTCTAAGATGTCCCTGCGCACTTCTACGATGTAATCAGGCCGGATAGCGAGAAATTGCCGGTCGAACGCGGCATGATGAAGCTTGCAGAGCGCGATGCCGTTGGAGATAACGGGCTCTCCCTCCGGCTCGGAATCGGGAATGATGTGTGCCGCATCCAACAGCTCTTCATGCCGAAGTCGACACAACGCGCACTGCTCGCAATAGGCCTGCAATACCCGTTCACGAAACGCCCGCTGGTGTACGCGTTGCTGTACCATCGCCGTAATATATGACCGACGTGCCTCTTCGGCCGGAATCGGCACCGCCTCTTCAGGCTTTTCATACTTCATATAACTCGCATCATCGACCTCAACCTTAAACGTCAGGGTCCCAGGGTCGTCGCCTACAATAAACACTGGCCAAATCGCGAGATATTTTCCTTCAACAACGCGATGAAAGTACACAAGAGGTATCTTCCGTCGCATCGCCTCTCGTAATCCAACATTGTCTGCATGTTGAGGATCGGTGCCACGATACCGGTAGTGCAACAAGCCATCGGCTGAATAGCCATCGTCATACGGCCCGCTTGGAATCGTGGTTATTGATAATGGAACGTTGATAATGCGTGGCTTGAAGATTCCTTGCGGTCCAACCAAAGGAACTCTGTTTCCTTCGTAGGTAAAACCCTGTGCCAATACGCTTCGCGGCAACACATCACCGTGGAGATGGACCTGTTCTGTTAACCAGTCAAAGGCTGCCTTTCTGACATGCGCATCCGTCGTGGTAGTCATGGCTAGGCGACAAAACGACTCTGGTTGTGCCACTCCAGGTACTCTTTGGAGGGCTGGTCCTCAGTCAACTCCGGCAGGACCAGCAGACGCTGGCCGTGATGGGCGTAGTACTCGCGTCCATTCTTATACTCCTCCTTGATCCGGGCGCTGACCTCGACATGGTAGTCTGGCGTGACGGTCAAATAGCCGATGTCAAAGAGCTTATGGAGATCAGACCGCAACAACAGGCCATTCTGTGTAAGATTCGGACCCTCGCTCGCGTAGGACTTGATATGTGCGGCTTCGAGCACTGGTAACGTGCGCTCACCGGTAATGGCGCAACGCCTTTGGTAGGCATCGGTTACCAAGACCCTGAACGCTCCCTGACCAAGGCGGCCCTTCATTAAATACCTTGGCGCATCTCTTCGAGGTTCATCTTGCATCTCATCGGGTCGCCAAAGCCCGAGCGCACCGGCTGCCTCCTGGACCGCAGTCCATAGGGAATGGCCTATGGCCTGTTCGGTATCGTAGGTTTTTCCCTGAACAATGTTTGGCGCCCAATCAGCCGGTATCGGAATCCATGCCTTCTCCGGAAAGAAAAACGGCTGAGCTAAAACATTGCACCCAACCACTGGGTCAGGCTCGACTTTCTCGGCATATCCACTGCGCCCGCGGTACTTCCGGATGCGGGCAAGGAATTCTTCATAGGTGCCGACGCCATTCTTTTCCCCGAAAGCTTCCCATGCGAGCGAACACGGAAGCGGCGAATAGCCTACGAAGAACCCGCCACCGACGATATAGTTCTTGGGACTGTGCAGCTTGAATAAGAATGGCTCGCCTGGTTGGAGAACTCGAAATTCACGCCCGCCGCTTGGTTGCCAGAAATTTATCTCATCCGGGTCGCGTGCTCGGAGGTAGTTAAACCAACCCTCATCAGTGACACCAACCCACAATTTCATGGTTTAGTGATTCTCCGAATAATGCCCGTATGGGAATAATCGAGCCTCGCCCCTCAATTTTCCTTAATTTGTTAATATCAAGTCCGATCGCGCGTGAGATTGGCTACCAAATCAGTCACGTATCGTTTAAACGATTCATTTTGTACGAACTGCTTGTAGAACTCGGTATCGTCATTCAGTAGCGGACCGACCACGCGCATGAGCGCGGCATCTAATTCGATACGTGCGGCGTTGGGTGTGTTCCTCTTGGCGTTCTGGTAGGGCTGGTCTGCTGCCACCTTGGGAGCGATGTCCTCGGTAATCCGACGGACGATGCGATCACTGTCCGTGAAGAGCGTTCCGAACTGCTCGTTGAACGTCTTCAGGATATTGCTCAGGCGGTCTAATTCCGGCTCTGGCTTCCGGCCGCCGCCGCTTACTGGCACCGGTTCGATTTCAGCATTGTCATCCGGCAAGCTAACCTTGAGAGCAGCCCTCTTCTCAACGCGGTAGCTGTCCATGTCGATGGTTTCGAGTATGCCCTTGGCAAGATCTTCCTCTTTCGGTGCGGGCAGTTTCGGGATGAGGAAATTCAGGAAGATCGACAGTTTTTCCCAATCCGCATTGGTGTAGGGCAGGATCGATGCCAGAAAACCATAGGTGCGCGTGAACGCCTTGGCATTTCCCTTGAAATCCACTTGGCCGTCTTCGTCGAGCCGCTCTTTGTAAACTGCCACGCAAGCGTCGAGGATCGGGTCGAGCTTGTCGCGTTCCGCGCCGTTGAGATAAAGCGTGACCAGGTTTTCGACTTGCTCCGGCGCATACACCTGATGACCATCCAGCGTCGCTTTAAGGTCGTGGAGTTTGTTCGGGTCCGTTTCCTCACTGAGGATAGTGGTTCGGTAGTAATCGGAAAATGCCAGCGTGATCATCTCCGAGTTGTTCATGAAATCGAGCACGAACACGTCGTACTTCTGCGGGCGCGCCCGGTTCAGGCGCGAAAGCGTTTGTACAGCCTTGATGCCCGAGAGCAGTTTGTCCACATACATCGTGTGCAACAGCGGCTCGTCGTATCCGGTCTGGAACTTTTCCGCGCAGATCAGGAAGCGATATGGGTCTTCCTGTATTTTGTCCGCGATGTCGTTGCCTGGAAACCCATTGAGCGATGACTCGCTGACCTTCGCTCCGCCGTATTCGTGCTCACCCGAGAAAGCAACGATGGCCTGATACGGGCTCTTCCGTTCCTGAAGATACTCGCGGAAGGCGAAAAAATACTGAATAGCTCGCTCGACGCCGCTTGTCACCACCATCGCCCGCGCCTGCCCGCCGATCTTGTTGAGGCCAGCGACCTGCTCGTGGAAGTGATCCACCATGATCTCGGTCTTGAGCCGGATGGCGTGATCGTGGCTCTCGACGTAGCGGCGCAGCTTCTTTTTCGCCCGTTTCGTATCGAATTCCGGGTCGCTTTCGACCTTCTTCACCAGCTTGTAGTAGCTGTCCACCGGCGTGTAGCTCTTGAGCACGTCGAGGATGAAGCCCTCCTGGATCGCCTGCTTCATCGTGTAGCTGTGGAAGGGGCGGTGCTTAATCTTGCCTTCCTCGCCGGGATACGGCTCACCGAACATCTCCAGTGTCTTGTTCTTGGGCGTGGCGGTGAAGGCGAAATAGCTGGCGTTGTCCAGCATCTTGCGCGCTGCCATGCGCTTCTCCAGCGCGTCGTTCACCGTGTCTTCCGGGTCGGACAGCGCCTCGCTCATGGCGGCGGCAGTCTTGCCGCCCTGGCTGGAGTGCGCCTCATCGATGATGATGGCAAAGCGCCGGCCACGATGGTCATCCCCGATCTCGTCAAGGATATGGGGAAACTTCTGCACCGTGCTGATGATGATCTTTTTGCCGCTCTCGACGAACTTCCGCAGGTCGTCGGAGTGCTTCGCGTGACCCACCGTCGCACCCACTTGGGCATACTGCTTGATCGTCGCCTCGATCTGCTGATCGAGGAGGCGCCGGTCAGTAATGACAACAATTGAGTCAAAGACCTGCCTGTCATCCTTGCGCAGCCCGATGAGCTGATGCGCCAGCCAGGCGATGGAGTTCGACTTGCCGCTGCCGGCGGAATGCTGGATGAGATACCGCTTCCCCGCGCCTCGCTGCGCCACGTCCGCCAGCAGCTTGCGCACCACGTCGAGCTGGTGATAGCGCGGGAAAATCTGAACCGATTTCTTCCGCCCCGTCTTCTTGTTCTCCTCTTCGATGACTTGAGCGTAGTTCTCGATAATGTCCGTGATGCCTTGCGGCGCGAGAATCCGCTTCCACAGATAATCGGTCTTCAGGCCGTCCGGGTTGGGCGGGTTACCTGCGCCGTCGTTCCAGCCCTGGTTGAGCGGCAGGAACCACGAGCTCTTGCCCTTGAGTTGCGTGCACATCCGCACCTCGTGGTCGTCCACCGCCAGATGCACCATGCAACGCTTAAACTCGAACAGCTTTTCCCTCGGGTCGCGGTCGCGCCGGTATTGTTCGATGGCGTCCTCCACCGTCTGCTTGGTAAGGCTGTTCTTTAACTCGAAAGTGGCGATGGGCAGTCCGTTGATGAACAGGCACAGGTCCAGCGCCCGCCGTGTTTCATCCAGACTGTAGCGAAGCTGCCGCGTGATACTGAAGCGATTGGCCGCGAACAGGCGCGCTGCCCTGTCATTGCCCGGCGAAGGTGTGCCGTAAAACAGGTCAAAGGAGAGTGCCCCGTGTTTGATGCCGTGTCGCAGCACATCGATCACGCCACGCTTGCCGATCTCGCTGCTCAAGCGAGCAAAAAACTTCAGCCGCACGATATCCTTGGTGTCCTTGTAATCCCCGAGGCCGAGTTTCTTGAACTCGTCCGGCTGTGTGGTACGGAGAAAGGAAAAGAGCTGTACCGAATCCAGCGCGTGAGCGCGGTCGTAGGCCTCGGCATAGCCAGCGATCCAGCCGTTGCCACTGGGCAGCGCCGACGCATCGGCCACGTAGTCGATCGCCGCGGGCGCCAGGCCGTCGGTGCCGGTCAGGTGCCGCATGATCAGGGTTTCGAGGCCCTTCTCACTGGTGTCTGTTTTCATTGCGCCCCATCTCCCGCTGCCTTGGCCATCAAGTACCCATCAAGTACCCTATAAATCACCTAACGCATGGACTTTAATACATTAAGTGCCGGCCGCCGTCCAAGAATTGCACAAACAATGGGCAAACCATCAAGTACCCGTCAAGTTCCAGCCCCGGTAGCTGCCGCCCACCAAGGAATGTACTTCATCAGCTTCGGCGCGGCAGTCGCCTCGTAAGGAGCAATCGCCCCCGCTTCAACCGCTTCCTTGATAAGCCGTGAAGCGGCAGCAATATTCTGGGGCTCAATGCCAAATCGGTCACGAACCGAGCTGTTGGTCAGATATTCCCGGTTCACATATTTCAGACAGGCGTGGAGATAGCAGGCGCGCACACGGTCTTCCTTATCCATCTTGGTCAGCGGGCGGTGAGCAAAAAGCACCGCGCGGGTAGTCTCTCCGGAAGCCTCGAACATCGGCGCCGGCAGTTGATACACCTCCGTCTCAAACACCACCTTGTCCACTCCGCTGCCACGTTCTTCGCAGATACCCATTCGCCGCATCAGGGAGGCAAGGGTCTCGTTACGCGACTTGGGCGGCGTATCCAGAAAGCGCTCGGTAGCCACCAGCGGCGCGCCGGGATTACTGATCTCCATCCGGTCATCGAAGATCTCGACCATTGGACCGGCGCCGGTGACGAAGAAGTCCTGATGAATAAGCGCATTCGCCACCAGCTCGCGCACGGCCAGTTCCGGATACATGGGCACCGTCTTGCGCAGGGCCTGCTCGATGACCTCGTTGGAAGGCAGCAGGCCGCTGATATAGCCGATCAACCACTCGAAGTCGCTGGCATACCCCTTCGCGCCGGTCCGCTCCTTGATGGTTTCGACGCGGCTGTTGCCGCGATAGAGGATGACCCGCACCACCTTGCGGCGAAGTGAGCGGAAGTCGGCCAGCTGCTTGGCGAACAGGATGGCGCCAAGGTTGGTAATGTTCCAGCCGCCGGTGTCGGCAACCTGAATCAGCTCATCATTCTCCAATGCCTGCAGGATGCCTTCTCGCGCTTCCGGCAACGGCCGGTCCGTCAGATCGAAATAGGCAGGATAATCCAGCAGCTTCAGCACCTCATCGCTGCTCACCCTTTCCGCCGCCACACCTTCCTCGAACGGCGTCTGGTCGAAGATGCGCCACAGCGCCCGTTCCTTCTCCGGGAAATCCTTCAGCTTCTTCTTATAGGAACCGACGCGGATAAACTCCTGCCCCTGGAACTGCACCGGGTGGCGAAACGCCCGTTCGATCTCCAGCAACACCACCGGCTGCCCATCCACGGCAACTTCGAAAAAGTGGAAATGAATCTTCGGCGCAAGCAGCTGCAGCAGCCAGTTTTCCAGTTCCTCGTTACCCACCTTGGCGGACCTGGGTGAGAACTGCGTCCCGACGACACGATGCGTTCCGTCCTCAACCCCCCACAAAAGATAGGCGGACGCCTTGCCGGCCAACGCGGCGGAATTTGCCAGCGCCGACACGTACTCGCCAATCTCCTGCGGCTCGGCCTTGTTCACTTTAAACTCCACCCACTCGGTCTCATTCGGCAGCTTGCATAGCTCCCGGACCAAGCCAACAAGATACTCCGCAGTACGGTCGGTGGTCATGCCTCGGCCTCCTCAGGCGCGGCGTCGAGGTCGCCGTCCGTCGTGTCGTCGGCAACGGGCTCGGGCGAGGCTTCGGGTTCTTCTGTCTCTTCCGGCAGGTGGCGGGCGGCCTCGCGCACGTCCAGTTTGCCCGTTACCACGTCGGCAATCAGGCGGGTACGGTATTCGCGGAGGAGGGAGATTTCGCGCTCAGCATGCGCAATAGCAGCATTCGGCAGTCTAAGCTCAGCATCAACCCGCTCCACAACAATCGCTTGTTCTGCAACGGGTGGTAGTGGAACAGGAAAATCTCCAAGAGACCCCATGGATAGATTTGGCTGTGCGGACTGGACAGCATTAAGCCATATTTGCTCTTTGATACGATTGGACTTAAGCCAGATTGCAAGAAATTCCGGTGTCACTCTATGGTTTGGACGAATGAAAGCAACTGCTTGATTTGTATTTGCTGGTAGGTGACTTTCGCGAACGATGGCAATCTTTCCGAGCGTGGCGCCTGCGATCACGAAAAGTATATCGTGTTCATGCAATTGAGATCGCCTTAAAACGTTATGTGTTTCTTGGCCAATGAACGCTCTTGGTTTGTCAACAATTACACCGCCAGAAATGTTTTCTGCTTTTATAAAACGAATTGGCCCTTCCTCCAAGATTTCTCGACCTTCAGTAGAAGGTGTCGTGCCCTTTGAAATAACGATTGAGCAACGCTTTACCGGCAGCGCCTCCCAATGCTGCGGAATATCGCCGAGCCAAGAGATGCCAGAGGGTTTGAGGGGAACGGTGGGGTCGAGGCCGCGGGTGACGGCGCGGTGGATGATGGCCTGCTTTTGCTCGTTCAGCAGCGCGATCACCTTCCGCTTCGCCCGGATCGTCCGCTCCAGCCGCCGGTTCGCGTGATCGAGAAACCGCACGATGGCTACCTGTTCTTCGGCAGGCGGAAGTGCTGAATAGATAGCTTTGAAATGCTCGGGCCGCAGGCTCCACATATCCGAAGTAATGCCATAAGACCAACTCTCGGCTTCCTTGGCAAAGCCCGGTGTGCGGAACAAGTGGTGGAAATAGCGCGGGCTATGCGCACCACGCATACGTTGAACGACGTAAGCAGGACTGATGATGCCCCGTAGATCAGACATGCCGATGGCACCCTGCCAAGCCCGCATCTTGTTGTAGGCAATATCGCCCGGACAAACCAACTTGTATGCCGATTTGTCCTGTTTCGAACTGTCTTTCTTTGAGCTGCCTGCCAGCAAATCTCGCTGCTTGATTACGCCGCGTGTAATTGTCACGGAGAGCATCTGTTCGTTGGGATGCTCGCGTTCATTTACTTCTTCAAATAATGCTCGGTGAGGAAGAACAGCCCAATGTCCTGGCACCCGCCCCAGCCAAGGCAAGCCCGACTCCTTATATTCCGTATATGGTTTGAGGTCGGCGACCATTGCTCGTTTTTCCAACACTTCTCCATCGGCTTGAATGTCGTGGGCTGGCGTATCCAGCTTGTATTCCGGCTGCTCGAGTTCTTGGACGCCCTCATCGAACAGCGAAGGTTGGTCGAAGAGCGATGCCTGTTCAGTACGTGGTGCGCCGGGCGGCGTTTGCGTGCCACCAGCCGCGCTCAAGAGCTTGCTTTCCATCGATGACGCGACGATGGTTTCAATGGGCAGCCCGTTCAGCAGAAAATCGGGGATCGGCAATGGCTCAACACGCAGCAATGCATCGCGCTGGCTGCTCTTGAATTCCTCGCGCAGTTCCATCAGCAACCTGCCGAGTACGTTCATACCAACTAGGGTGTGGTCGTCCACTGGCTTCGCGCCCCAAAATTCATCCTTGCGCGATTCCTCGACGATGGGTTTGTCGCCAGTCGCCAGCAACAGATCACTAAACTGGCGCCAGTTCTGCACGAGTTTGACGCGTAGGCACCAGCGCATGATCTTGACACGCACTTGGTCCCAGTCCGGCCTTGAATCCTTGCGGTACGGCTTGCTCTTCATCTTGGCTGTCATCGGGCTCGGCTCGCCGATGATGATTCGCTGCACCTCAGGTCGATGGGGGAAGCGGCAAGCCTGATAGAGCGCCTCCGAAGTCAGAATACGTATGCCGTTCACACGGACAGGGAAACCCGCGGCCATGTTCGACAAGCCGCCGAACCCCTCTTTAGTCTTCGAGAAGACCGCGCTTTCAGAACGCTTATAAGTACGGATTTGCGTCTCGGCCTTCATGTCAGAGTCCAAACGCTGCAAAGTCGAATGACTGTGCATACGTTTTTCGTGGCAGCAGTGGATACCAATGGAATGGCCCGCAGGTAGCCTCCGGGTCGCCCCACCACAGCGCGAGCGGCGTGTTATTTGGGCAGTTTCGGAAGGTGATGATCATGGAGCCAAAGCCTAACCCAAAGGCACTGAACCCCAGCGGGCGCATTGACCGCTTCGGGTCATGGCAACCCGCACGGATGCGCACACCGGCCAACAGAAGCTCGCGCTCCAGAAGCTGGCGGCTTTCCTCGGAAGAAAAGATATCCTGTTCCAGTTTCCCGCCTGGTTGGCGAGGCTCAAACGGATACTTCTGTTCCTGCGCCATATAAGCCTTCAAGCCAGCATCGTCTGGCAAAAAAGCTGGCCACAACACTTCCGATTGATCACGATACTTCTTGCGATTCTCGAATCGAACTGCGGCCCAGCAGTGAAACTTGATCTTCTTTTCAACTGCCGTTGCTTCCTTCTTGAGCCGCTCCAGCATCTGCCATTCGCCGAGACGATGGCAAGCGATGACGATAATATGCACTACGGCGGCATCTGGAGCATCGTCTTTTATCCACTCACTAAGGTCATTTCCAACCCGATTGCCACTGAACAAGACGTCATCAAGATATATGAAATCGCCTGAAGCACTACCGCATTCCTCAATCTGGATGCCACATTGCTTCTTGAGGTCTTTACCGAAAAACGTAAGGATTTCTGCCTGGCTGTGGCCGTGCTGTTGGATCGTGAGCAAGTTAGCCGCATGCCAGAAAGCGCGTGGGTCTGTACCTGCAAGTTCTTTGTGCCTGATCTGGTTGGCAAAGAATTTAGAGACGAGGTTCTTCGAGAAATAGGTAACCTTGAAAACATGATTTACTTCACGTAGCAGTGGGACTTGCACTCCTTTGTCGAACTGCTTCACCCACCTATCAACGTGCGCAGGCGTAGGCATCGTGATCTCTCCCGCGCGATAGTCCTTGATCGTATTGGCAATGGATTCCAGCAAGTCACTGCGCTCGGTCATGTCATGCCACCCCCGATGATCTCGGAAAGCATACCCTCGGTCTCTTTCTCCAGCGCGAGGATGTCGGCGCGGATTTCATCCAGCGTGCGCAACGGTTGCGGCTTGTAGAAGTGGCGGGTGAAGCTGATCTCGTAGCCGATCTTCGTGGCGTCTTCCTTGACCCAGGCATCGGGCGTGTAGGGCAATACCTCGCGGCGGATGAAGGCTTCGATGCCGCCTTCATCCAACAGCGGCACCTGCTCGGTGTCGCGCAGGTCGCTGTCGGGTTCGTACTCAACAACGACAGATTTGCCCCCCTCACCCCGGCCCTCTCCCGCAAGGGGAGAGGGAGGAACAACGGGATAACGACCGTGTAGCGGGTCGGGCGTGGCCTTGCCGGGCTTGTGAACCTTGGCGATGACGGGCGGCGCGGTTTCGACGCGCCAGCTCACGGCGCGCAGTATTTGCTTGAGATCGGCGGCAGCCACCTTGCGGCCGAGCTTTTGCAGTGCGACGTCGACGGCATCACGAAAGAAGTTGTGGTCCTCGAACAGATCGCCGCCGAGTTCCTGGCGCAGGACAGTGGCGGTTTCCACTAAGCGGGCGTCGCGTTCCCAAGTTTTCGCGTCGAGGAGCTTTCTCTTTTTCTTCTCTGGCAGGCCCTTCTTGGCGGTCGTGCCTTCCTCAGCGTCTTCTTCCTCATCGCCGCTGCCCCATTCGGACAAGCGTAACTCCAACGCCTGCTGCACGCTGGCAAAGTTCTCGAACAATGCTTCGCCGAATTCGTCATGGAGCTGTACGCGGAGGTCTTCATCGCCAGAGGCGAAGCGCAGCGACTCGATGGCTTTCACCGTGAGCTGGCTGTGCAGGCGCAACGGGCGCTCGACGATCACCTTCCAATAACCGAAGGCTTCGTTGGGGAAAACCTTCGACTGCTCAGTCTCTTTGAACGCAAGGTAGGTGTCGCAGATGCGGCGGATGTCATCCTCGGACAGCTCGCAGTTCTTCTTGCCGAGGTTCTTGCGCAGCGGCTTGAACCACTGCGTCGCGTCGATCAACTGCACTCTCCCCTTGCGGTGCGGGGCCTTGCGGTTGGATAGCACCCAGATGTAGGTGGCGATGCCGGTATTGTAGAAGAGGTTGAGCGGCAGGGCGACGATGGCCTCCAGCCAGTCGTTCTCAATGAACCAGCGGCGGATGTTGCTCTCGCCCTGCCCGGCGTCGCCGGTGAACAGCGACGAGCCGTTATGAACCTCGGCGATGCGGCTGCCGAGTGGTGTCTTGTGGTTCATCTTCGCCGCCATGTTGGCGAGGAAGAGCATCTGGCCGTCGCTGGAGCGTGTGACAAGCGAGTAGTCAGGGTCTCCGGCGTGGGTAATTCTGAAGCGCGGGTCGCGCATGCCGTCCTTGCCGCCCATGGCTTCGAGGTCCTTCTTCCAGCTCTTGCCGTAGGGCGGATTGGAGAGCATGAAGTCGAACTCTTGCGCCGGAAAAGCATCGTGCAAGAGCGTGGACCATTCGGCGCCGCCGACCACGTGATCGGCGCTTTCACCCTCGCCCTTCAGTATTACGTCAGCCTTACAAATGGCGTAAGTCTCGGGGTTAATTTCCTGGCCGTAGATGTGGGTGATGACCTGCTTGCCACCCTTCGTGGCAAGCGCTTTCAGCGTTTCCTCCGCCACGGTCAACATGCCACCGGTGCCGAGGGCGCCGTCGTATAGTAAGTAGGAACCGGACTGGATGGCGTCGGCGATGGGCAGGAATATGAGATTGGCCATCAGCTTTACGGCGTCGCGAGGCGTCCAGTGCTGTCCAGCCTCTTCGTTGTTATCCTCGTTGAATTTGCGGACGAGTTCCTCAAACACGGTGCCCATGGAGTGGTTATCCATGGCCGGATGCTTCACCGACCCGTCACTGTTGAGGACGGGGTTGGGACTTAGATTTATATCGGAATCGAGGAACTTCTCAATCAAGGTGCCGAGGGAGTCGGACTTGGAAAGTGTGGAGATCTGGTTGCGAAACTTGAAGTTCTCCAGGATGTCCTGGACATTGGGCGAAAAGCCGTCGAGGTAGGACTCGAAGTCGGCCTTAAGCTGCTGCTGGCTGCCACGGGATTTCAGGTCGCGGAGCGTGAACTTCGACGTGTTGTAGAACGCCTGCCCAGCGGCCTGGCAAAGCGCGGCGCGTTGCTCGGTAATGCCGGCCTTGTCGAGCATCTCCTTCGTTTCGAGCACGGCTTTCTTGGTCGGCTCCAGCACGGCATCGAGCCG
>ERZ1292623.3679-Hain-H51-01um-R1-3679-length-12957-cov-4_pt1 | contig 12957 bp, 7 predicted proteins | sample MGYA00564398_ERZ1292623 | MGnify/ENA primary metagenome ERZ1292623 (study PRJEB36523, sample SAMEA6512633) | groundwater metagenome | collected 2019-01-07 | study: AquaDiva: Metagenomics assemblies of 32 groundwater samples | reverse complement strand
GGGCGCGGACCGCAGAATTTATCCTCGATCACCCATTGCAGGAAGGGTTCGGTCTTGACCATCGCCTGATCCTCGACGCCCAGCCGGCCGGCGAGCGCGGCGATGTCGGCGTCCGTGGTGGCGGGGACGATGCGGTCGACCATGGTTTCGGGGAAGGCCCCTTCCGCCGCGATCCAGTCGGCCAGCGCCGGATCGTGCCGGGCAGCGAGCGCCAGCACGGCGTTGCGCAACCGGGTGCCGTTGTGCGGCAGATTGTCGCAGCTGATCGCGGTGAAGGGCGGCAGGCCTGCGGCCCGGCGCATGGCCAGCGCGGCGACGAGGAAGCCGGGCGCGGTCTGTGGCGCGGCGAGCGAGGCAAGGTCGGCGGCGAGCTGGCGATCGCCCTCGATCAGGGCGCCGGTCGCGGGGTCGAGCTTATAGCCCTTCTCGGTCACGGTAAGGGTAACGATATGGGTGTCGGGCGCAGCGAGCGCGGCGACCAATGCGGCCGGGTCTTCCGGGGCGACCAATACCTCCCTCACCACGCCGATGATGCGCGCCTGCTCGGCCGAACCATCGCGCACCAGCATGGTGTAGAGGCAATCCTGCGGCATCATCTGGTCGCGCACGCCGGGCGAACGCAGCGACGCGGCAATCACGCCCCAGCGCAGGTCGCCAGCGGTCAGCGCATCATCGAAGATGACCGCCTGATGCGCGCGGTTGAAGGCGCCGATGCCGAGATGGACGACGCCGGGGCGGACCGCCGCGCGATCATAGCCGGGACGGACGATATCGGCGGGCAGGCCGGCGAGCGTGGCGGACGATAGACGGGTCACAGGATCAGGCAGCCTCTTGCGAGAGAGTCACGGGCGCATAGCGCGGGACGATAAGGTGCAGCACCAGCAGCGCCAGCAGATAGGCACAGGATGCGACGATGAAGATCGGCTGGAAGCTGCCGACGGTTTCCAGGATGATGCCGGCGAACTTGGCCATCAGCATGCCGCCGATCGCGCCGGCAAGACCGCCAAGGCCGACCACCGACCCCGCCATCCAGCGCGGAAAGAGATCGCCCGGCAGCGCATAGACATTGGCCGAGAAACCCTGATGCCCGGCGCAGGCGAGGCCGATCAGGCCGACCGCAATCCACATATTGGGCGCCTGTGCGGCAAAGGCGATCGGCAGGGCGCAAAGCCCGGCGCAGAACATCGCCGTCTTGCGGGCGCGGTTGATGGCCATGCCCCGGCCCATCAGCCGCGACGACAGCCAGCCGCCCGCGACCGAACCGACATCGGCCAGCAGATAGACGGCGATCAGCGGCGGGCCGAAGTCGAGCATCTTCACGCCATATTGCTTGTTGAAGAAATCGGGCAGCCAGAAGAGGAAGGTCCACCAGACCGGATCGATCAGGAAACGCGAGGTCATATAGGCCCAGGTCTGGCGATAGCGGAACAGGGTGCGCCACTTGACCGGACGGGCCGGTTCCTGCGGGTCCGCCTCGATCCAGGCCAGTTCTTCGGTGCTCAGCCCCTTCTTCTCGCGCGGGCGGCGATAGAAGGTCAGCCAGGCGGCGAGCCAGAAGACCGTCAGCAGGCCGGTGAGGATGAAGGCCCAGCGCCAGCCCAGCGTCACGGCGATGACCGGGACGATCAGCGGCGTCAGGATCGCACCGACATTGGAGCCGGCATTGAAGATGCCGATGGCGAAGGCCCGTTCCTTCTTGGGGAACCATTCATTGGTGGCGGCGATCGCCGCCGGGAAGGTGCCGGCCTCGCCGATCGCCAACGGAATGCGGGCGAACAGCATGCCGGCGGTCGAGGTGAAGAAGATGTGCATGACATGGCCGACCGTCCACAGGCCGACCGCCAGCGCATAGCCGGCCCGCGCGCCGATCCGGTCGATGAGCCGGCCGAAGGCGACATAGGCGATGCCATAGCCGGCCTGAAACCAGATGGCGAGATCGGCATAGCCGCTCTCGCTCCAGCCATAGCGGGCCTGCAGATCGGGCTTGAGCGTCGGCAGGACGAGCCGGTCGATATAGCTCAGCACCACCGCCGCAAAGAGCAGACCGCAGACGATCCAGCGGACCTTTCCGGACGGTTTGGGGATGGTAGTCATTGGCCACTCCGACAATGTTTCGTCATTCCCGCGAACGCGGGAATCCACCTCCGGACCTCGCGATTGGGGCTATGGCAGGAGATGGATCCCCGCTTTCGCGGGGATGACGGAGTGGAGTGGCCAAAGCAGGTCAAGCGATCACCAGTTGAACATGGTGCCGTCTTCGAGCCGGTTCACCGGCAGGAAGGCGCGATTATATTCATATTTGGCGGCCAGCTCCTCGTCGATGTCGACACCCAGGCCCGGCTTGTCGCCCGGATGCATGGCGCCGTTTTCGAACGTGTAAGCATGGGGGAAGACCGCATCCGTCTCGGGCGTGTGGCGCATATATTCCTGCACCCCGAAATTGGGCACCGACAGGTCGAAGTGGAGCGCGGCGGCCATGCAGACCGGCGACAGGTCGGTCGCGCCGTGGCAGCCGGTGCGGACCTGATAGAGATCGGCGAGGTTCGCGATCTTGCGCAGATGGCTGATGCCGCCGGCATGGACCACGGTGGCGCGGATATAGTCGATCAGCTGGTTCTGGATCAGCTCGCGGCAATCATGGATCGAGTTGAAAATCTCGCCCACGGCCAGCGGCGTGGTGGTGTGCTGGCGGATCAGCTTGAACGCGTCCTGATTTTCAGCAGGCGTCGCATCTTCCAGCCAGAAGGGGCGATATTGTTCCAGATCCTTGCCCAGGCGACCGGCCTCGATCGGGGTCAGGCGATGGTGGATGTCGTGCAGCAGATGCACGTCCCAGCCCAGCGCCTCGCGGGCGGCCTTGAACAGTTCGGGGACGATGCGGAGATATTTGCTGGTGTTCCAGACATTTTCGGTCGGCAGGTCGGCGTCGGCGGGTTCGTAGAAATATTTGTCCTTCGACACGCCATAGGTCGATGCCATGCCGGGGACGCCGCACTGGATGCGGATCGCCTTGTAGCCCTGGGCCTGATATTCCAGCGCGACCTTGACCGTATCCTCGATCGTCGTGCCATTGGCATGGCCATAGACCATGACGCTTTCACGGCTGGCGCCGCCGAGCAACTGATAGACCGGCAGGCCGGCAATCTTGCCCTTGATGTCCCAGAGCGCGGTATCGACGGCGGCGATGGCCGACATCGTCACCGGGCCGCGACGCCAATAGGCGCCCTTGTAGAGATATTGCCAGATATCCTCGATCTGGTGCGCGTCCCGGCCGATCAGGCAGGGAATGACATGGTCCTGCAGATAGGAGGCGACGGACAGTTCGCGGCCGTTGAGGGTCGCATCGCCCAGACCATAGACGCCCTCTTCGGTTTCGATCTTGAGGGTGACGAAATTGCGGCCAGGGCAGGTGACAATGACCTTGGCGCCGGTAATCTTGGGCATGGATGCTCCCCTAAAACTGGTATGACCAATCATGGCCATAGGCGATAATCAAAATTCCTTCAACGATATTGGTCAGGCCAATACCGTCAGGCGATTTCCAATGTAACCGTCTGAAGCGTAGCGCTGTCCGGCCCGACCATGATGTCGAACAGGCCGGGTTCGACCACTTCGCGCATGTCGAGATTCCACAGCGCAAAGGCCTCCGGACCAATGGTCAGGCGCACGGTGCGGCTTTCGCCGGGCGCCAGCGCGATCCGTTCGAAGCCCTTCAATTCCTTGAGCGGGCGGGTAACCGAGGCGGTCTGGTCATGGACATAGAGCTGCACCACTTCTTCGCCCGCGACATTGCCGACATTGCGGACATCGACCTCCACCGTCACTTCGCCGCCGACGCCGATGCGCGTCGCCGACAGGCGCGGCTTGTCGAAGGCGAATTTGGTGTAGCTGAGGCCGAAGCCGAAGGGGAAAAGCGGACTGGCGTCGGCGAAGAGATAGCCGCGCCGCGAGGATGGCTTGCGGTTGTAGAAGATCGGGATCTGGCCCGCGTCGCGCGCGACGGTGACGGGCAGCTTGGCCCCCGGATTGACGTCGCCGAACAGGATGTCGGCCATCGCCGTGCCGCCCTCCTGCCCCGGATACCAGCATTCGATCAGCGCATTGGCGCCATCGACCACAGCAGGATAGCTGGGCGGGCGACCGTTGATGGCGCACACCACCACCGGCTTTCCGGTCGCCTTCATTGCAGCGAACAGGTCATTCTGCTCGCCGACCAGATCGAGGCTGGTGCGGTCGCCCAGATGGTTCTTGGCAAAACCTTCGCGGCTGGTCTGTTCGGTGTCGCCGATGGCCAGCAGGATGATGTCGGCGGTCTTCGCGACCTCGACCGCTTCGGCGATCAACTGGCGGTTCTTCGCCGGGTCGGCCAGCAGCACTTCGTCCACCGAGCGATCCTCGCTCTGGGTAATGAAGACGCCCTGAGCATGGACGATGTCCGCCCGGTTGCCAAGCTTCGCCTTCACCCCATCCAGCAGCGAGACCGCCTGGCGCGGGATCGAGGAATAGCCGCCCAGCCGCGCGATCGCGGCATTGGGGCCGATCACGGCGACCTTGCGATGGGCGCCGGGTTTCAGCGGCAGCGTGCCGTCATTCTTGAGCAGAACGATCGACTTGTGCGCCGCCTTGAGCGCCAGCGCGCGCGCCTCCGCATTGCCGGTGAGCGCATCATAATCGGCGCGCGGCCAGGGATTTTCGAACAGGCCCGCGCGGAACTTGAGCGTCAACATCCGCGTGCAGGCGAGGTTGACGGCCTCAAGGGGCACTTTTCCGGCGCGGACCTGTTCGACGAGCGTGCGATAGGCCAGGCCATCGGGCAGCTCGCAATCGACCCCGGCGCGGAGCGCGGCACGGGCCGTCGCCTCCAGGTCGGGCTGGACATGGTGGATGGTGTCGAGTTCGGGGACGGCGCCATAGTCGCTGACCACGGCGCCATCGAAATGCCATTCGCCGCGCAGGATATCACCGAGCAGCCACTTGTTCTGGTGGCTGGGGACGCCGTCAATCTCGTTATAGCTGGGCATGACGGCGGCGATGCCGGTGCGCTTGACCACCTGACGGAAGGGCGGGAAGAAATTCTCGCGCAGTTCGCGCTCGCTGATCGGCGCGGGTGCGATATTCTCGCCGGCCTGCGGCTGACCATGGCCGGTCATATGCTTGAGCGTGGCCATGACCTTGTCCGGGCCGATCTGCTTGCTTTCCCCCTGCAGGCCCAGCACGGCGGCCACGCCCATCTCGCCGCAGAGATAGGGGTCTTCGCCAAAGGTTTCCTCGATCCGGCCCCAGCGCGGGTCGCGGGCGATGTCGACCACCGGCGAAAGGGCGAGATGGACGCCGCGCGCCCGCACTTCGCGAGCGATAACCGACTGAACATCGGTCATCAGCTGCCGGTCGAAGCTGCCGGCAAGGCCGATCGCCATCGGGAACATGGTGGCGTCGGTCGCCATGTAGCCGTGGAGCGATTCCTCGTGGAAGAGGATCGGGATACCGAGGCGGGTGTCCTCCACCGCCCATTTCTGGACGGCGTTGATGAAGGCGACGGTATCGGCCGGGGTGCGCCAGCGCGCACCGACGCCACCGGCCTGGGTCGATCCATTGGGCGCGCCGCGCCGGTCGGACGGCCGGGTAATCTGGCCGAAGCTGGCGGGATAAGCCTTGCTCGCCTTGGCCGGCGAGAAGGCGAGATCGTCCATGATGTCGGCCTTGGTCGCCCAGAGCGCGATGATCTGGCCGACCTTTTCCTCCAGGGTCATGCGGCCGAGCAGGTCGCGCACGCGCAGATCGATCGGGGCGGTCGCATCCTTGTAGAGCGGGCCGCCCTTCCCCTTCGCCGCCAGCGGGGCGGCGGCGAGCGCGGAGGTGGAGGCGAGCAGACCAAGGGCCTGGCGGCGGGCGAAGCGGGTCGTCATCATGGCTTATTGCACCGTCAGGGTGGTGGACTGGAGCGCGACCGAGCTGTTGCCGGTCATGATCTCGAAATCGCCGGGTTCGACGACGCGGTGCATCTGGTCGTTCCACATCTGCAGCGCCTCGGGACCGACGGTGAAGGTGACGGTGCGGCTCTCGCCGGGTTTCAGCGTCACGCGCTGGAAGCCCTTCAACTCCTTGACCGGACGGGTGACCGAGCTGACCTTGTCGCGGATATAGAGCTGGACGACCTCGTCCCCTTCCCGCGCGCCGGTGTTGCGGACATCCACCGAGACGCTGGTCTTGCCGCCGGTGCCGATCTTCGTCGCGGACAGGCGCGGCGCCGACAGGCTGAAGCTGGTGTAGCTGAGGCCGAAGCCGAAGGGATAGAGCGGGTCGGTGGTGTCGAACAGATAACCGCGCCGGGCCGAGGGCTTCATATTGTAGAAGAGCGGCAACTGGCCGGCCGAACGCGGCACGGTGACGGGCAGCTTGCCGCCCGGATTGACGTCACCGAACAATATGTCAGCCACGGCATTGCCGCCCTGCTCGCCCAGATACCAGCCTTCGAGGATGGCGTTGGCCTGTTCGCTGACCTTCACCGTGGAAGCGGGACGGCCGTTGATGAGGACGACGGTGATCGGCTTGCCTAGGGCTTTCAGCGCATCGAACAGCTCCTGCTGCTCGCCGACCAGGTCGAGGCTGGGGCGATCACCCAGATGATTGTCGGCCCAGCCCTCGCGGCTCGACTGTTCGGTGTCGCCCAAGGTCAGGATGATGCGGTCGACATGGCGCGCCGCCTCGACCGCCTGGGCGATCAGCTTGCGGTTTTCGGCCGGGTCCGACTTGGTGACGCTGTCGGCCCACCAGTCGTCATCCTCGGTGATCTTGACGCCCTGGGCGAAGACGATGTTCGCCTTGGCACCGACCCGCGCCTTGATCCCTTCGAGGATGGAGACGCTGTGCGGCGGCTGGCCATAATAGCCGCCCAGCCGCGCGACCGCCGCGCTGGGGCCGATCACCGCGATCGTGCCTTCGGGCTTCAAGGGCAGCATGCCGTCATTCTTGAGCAGGGTGATCGACCGCTGCGCGGCGGTGCGGGCGAGCGCGCGGGCATCTTCATTATTGGTGATCGCGGCCGCCGCATTGGCGTCGGCATAAGGATTTTCAAACAGGCCGGCGCGAAACTTCAGTTCCAGCATGCGGCGCACGGCGAGATCGACCTTCGCCTCGCTGACCTTGCCCTCGCGCACCAGCTTGCCGAGCGTGGCGTAGGACAGGCCCTCGGGCAGGTCCGCATCGACGCCGGCATCGAGCGCGCGCATCGCCGCCTCTTCCAGATTGGCGGCGATATGATGGATGCTCATCAACTCGTCGACGGCCGAATAGTCGGAGACAACGGCGCCGCGAAAGCCCCATTCCTGACGCAGCACATTGTCCAGCAGCCAGCGATTGGCGTGGCTGGGCACGCCATCAATCTCGTTATAGCTGGCCATCACCGCCTCGATGCCGGTGCGCTTCACCACCTGTTCGTAAGGCGGGAAGAAATTCTCGCGCAATTCCCGCTCCGACACTGGCGCCGGGCCGATATTGGTGCCGCTTTCGGGCTGGCCATGGCCGGTCAGATGCTTGAGCGTGGCGAAGACATGATTGGGCTGGAGCGTGCGCGAACGGCCAATACCCTGAAGCCCCTCCACCGCCGCAACGCCCATTTCGCCGACCAGATAGGGATCCTCGCCATAGGTTTCCTCAATCCGGCCCCAGCGCGGGTCACGGGCGATATCGACCACAGGCGAGAGCACCATCGGCACGCCCCGCGCGCGAATTTCGCGGGCGATCACCTGATTGACCTGGCGCAGCATGGCCGGATCCCAGCTCGACGCAATGGCGATAGACTGGGGGAAGCTGGTCGCGCCGACGGCGGCATAGCCGTGCAGCCCTTCCTCATGGAACAGGATCGGGATGCCGAGCCGGGTCTGCGTCATCGCCCATTTCTGCAGGCCGTTGACCAGCGCCACGGTGCGGCGCGGATCGCGACCGGGCACGACGCGCGGGCTGAAACTGCCGCGCCCGTCCGACGGACGGGTGAAATGACCGATGCCGTTGGGGAAGGTCGGGCCGAGCTTGCTGGGGTCCAGTTCGCCCTGCGCGTCCAGCAGCTTCACCTTGTCGGTCCACACGGTGGTGATCTGGGCGATCTTTTCATCCAGCGTCATGCGCGCCAGAAGATCATCGACGCGCGCCTCGATCGGGGCGGACGCATCCTTGTAGAGCGGGCGGGCCGACTGGCCGGTCGCGGGTGCCGCCGTAACGGGCGTGAGCGGCGCCGCCATCACCAGCGACAGCGCTGATGCTGCGCACAAAAACTGAACTGACCGGATCACGACGCCCCTCTCCAATTTTGTCGCGGCTTTCCTTTTTGCTTGCCGCCGATCAACTGATAGCGTTACCATCACAACCCAAGAGCTGCTTGTCAATGCCACCGTTGGCAATGCACCAAAAAATTGCCTGCGGGCCAAGGGGGAGAGGACCGAATGTTTGCGCGCCTGTTTTGCTGGATCATGGCCAGCGCCCTTTTGGTCGCCGCGCCGCGCGCGCTGGCGGAAGACGGTTATGATCTGTGGCTGCGCAATGCGCCGGCCGATGCCGCCGCTGCCCAACAGATCGGGGCCAACGCCCGCAGCATTGTAGGCGAGGCCAGCCCTACCCTGACGATCGCCCGGCGGGAATTGCAGCGCGGCATTGCCGGGCTGACCGGCGCCACCGTGCCCCTGACAGCAACAGTGCAGCAAGGTGCGATCCTGCTGCAATCGGCCGCGCAACAGGACAAGCCATCGGTGCCGACCGACGGGCTGGGCGCGGACGGTTATGCGATTCGCACCATGACGGTCGCGGGCAAGCCGGTGACGGTGATTGCCGGCGCGACCGATGTCGGCGTGCTGCACGGCGCCTATGCCTGGCTGCGGCTCGCCCGCACCGGCGCGGCGCTCGACCGGATCGATATGCGCAGCGCGCCGCGCATCGGCCTGCGCCTGCTCAACCATTGGGACAATCTGGATGGCACGGTGGAGCGCGGCTATGCTGGCCAGTCGATCTGGGACTGGTGGCGCCTGCCCGATTATAAGGGGCCACGCTATACCGACTATGCCCGCGCCAATGCGTCGCTGGGCATCAATGGCACGGTGCTCAATAATGTGAACGCCAAGTCGGACAGCCTGACGGCGGCCTATATCGCCAAGGCGGCGGCGCTGGCCGACCTGTTCCGCCCCTATGGCATCAAGGTCTATCTGTCGGTCAAATGGACTGCGCCGATGGAACTGGATGGCCTCAAAAGCGCCGATCCGCTCGACCCGGCGGTTGCCGCCTGGTGGAAGGCCAAGGCCGACGAAATCTACAAGGCGATCCCCGATTTCGGCGGTTTCCTGGTGAAGGCGAACAGCGAGGGCCAGCCCGGCCCCCAGGATTATAAGCGCACCCATGCCGACGGCGCCAACATGCTGGCGGCCGCGGTCAAGCCGCATGGCGGCATCGTGATGTGGCGCGCCTTCGTCTACGCCCATGACAATCCCGACGATCGCGCCAAGCAGGCCTATAGCGACTTCAAGCCGCTCGACGGCCAGTTTGCCGACAATGTCATCGTCCAGGTGAAGAATGGCGCGATCGACTTCCAGCCGCGCGAACCCTTCCACCCGCTGTTCGGCGCGATGCCCAAGACGCCGCTGATGATGGAATTCCAGATCACCAAGGAATATCTGGGCCAGTCGACCCACCTTACCTATCTGGGCACGCTGTTCGAGGAGACGTTGAAGAGCGATACGCTGGCCAAAGGCAAGGGATCGACCGTCGCCAAGGTGATCAACGGATCGCTGGAAGGCCACAAGCTGACCGGCATCGCCGGGGTCGCCAATATCGGCGTCGACCGCGACTGGAGCGGGTCGATCTTCAACCAGGCGGACTGGTATGCGTTCGGTCGCATGGCGTGGGACACCGACCTGACCGCCGAGGCTGTCGCGCGCGAATGGGCGGCGCAGACCTTCTCGCCCGATCCCAGGGTGGTGACGCCGATCGTCGCGATGATGATGGGATCGCGCGAGGCGGCGGTCGATTATATGACGCCGCTGGGCCTGGCCCATATCATGGGCACCGGCCATCATTATGGCCCCGCCCCCTGGGTGTCCGAACTGGCGCGGCCCGAATGGAACCCGGTCTATTATCACAAGGCCGACAGGCAGGGCATCGGCTTTGACCGGACCAGGACGGGCAGCAATGCCACCGGCCAATATGCGCCGGCGCTGGCGAAGCAACTGGACAATCCGAAGACCACGCCGGAGCGCGATTTGCTGTGGTTCCATCACCTGCCCTGGGACTATCGCCTGGCGTCTGGCGAGACGCTGTGGGACGGCCTCATCCATCATTATGACCGGGGCATCGAAACGGTCGCGGCGATGCAGCGGGACTGGGCCAAGCTCAAGCCCCAGGTCGATGCCGAGCGCTTCGCCCAGGTCGAGACCTTCCTGGCGATCCAGCATCGCGAAGCGCAATGGTGGCGCGACGCCTGCATCGCCTATTTCCAGTCGGTGTCCGGCCGCCCCCTGCCCGCCGGCAGCGCGGCGCCCGCCCATCCGCTCGACTGGTACAAGGCGCTGAGCTTTCCCTATGCGCCGGGGCATCCGAAATGAGATTTTACTTAAGCTTGCGCAATGATCCCGCTAGCAGAGAGGTTTAGTCCCATGTCGAAGGCCCCGAAAAACTGATGGAAGCCAGAAGTTCCCGCCGCCAGCGCAACGCGCCCACCATCAACGATGTGGCGAAACATGCCGGCGTATCGCCGATGACGGTGTCGCGGGTGATCAATGGCGAACAGGTGGTGCGGGCGGCGACCAAGGAGAAGGTGGAGGCGGCGATCGCCGCGCTCAACTACTCCCCCAGCGCCGCCGCGCGCAGCCTGGCGGGCGGCGACGAGACGCGGATCGGCCTGCTCTATTCCAACCCGTCGGCATCCTATCTATCGGAATTTCTGGGCGGGAGCCTCGACCAGTCGAGCCGCGCCGGCATCGACCTGGTCGTCGAGAAATGGGACGAGCAGACCGCGATCAAGGCGGTGGTCGACCATCTGGTGCGCGGCCGGATCGACGGCGTCGTGCTGCCGCCGCCGCTGTGCGACCATGAAGCGATGATCGATGCGCTGCGTGAGGCGGGCATCCCCGCCGTCGTGGTGGCGACCGGCCATGCGCCGGCCAGCCTGGCCGCGGTCAGCATCGACGACCGGGGCGCGGCCTATGAAATGACCCGGCACCTGATTGGCCTTGGTCATAACCGCATCGGCTTCATCAAGGGGCATCCGAACCTGAGCGCGAGCGAGGAACGGTATCAGGGCTATATCCGGGCACTGGGCGAAGCCGGCATCGCGCTGGACGATGCGCTGGTGGAGCAGGGTTTCTTCACCTACCGATCGGGGCTGGACGCGGCCGAGCATATATTGGCGCGGGACAATCCGCCGACCGCCATCTTCGCCAGCAATGACGACATGGCCGCCGCGACGGTGGCGATCGCCCATCGCAACGGGCTGGACGTGCCGGGCGACCTTACCGTCTGCGGCTTCGACGATACCTCGCTCGCCACCACCATCTGGCCGGAACTGACCACCATCCGCCAGCCGATCAGCGCCATGTCGCGGGCGGCGGTCGATCTGCTGGTGCGCCACATCAAGGGCCGCCGCGGCCAGAGCGAGGATGGCCCGCCGCACATGCTGCTGGACTATGAACTGGTCCGCCGCCAGTCCGACGCGGCGCCGCGATTGCGCCCCAAGCACAAGGGCCGAAAATAGGATCAGCAGCGCTTAACTTCGCATATTTCCTGCACATTGCGACATTTTCGTGCGCACGTTGGAAATCTTCATGCGAGGATGGATGGTGCGCGGACGATGGGAAAGAGCCTTGGCCCGGTGTAGCAGGGTGTGCGGGGTGTAGGACAGGTTTGGGTGGTTAGGGGAACGGCGGCTTTCGGCCGCAATCGTCGCTTATGCGCCTTCAACTCCAGTTGATTTCAGACCGCACCATTGATTGCGCGAACCCTTTGGCCTGAATGACAGTAGGGAAAGCTGGTCCGCTAATCTGACTGAAGTAGGCATAATAGAGCAGCCCCTGTTCGCCCAACGGTTCCGGCTGCTCGCCCTCGATAAGTTGCTGGTCTGCCTCCGCGATGGCGTAGCCATAGTCGAACGTGAGGCCGATGATGCGGACCGGCATGAGGCCTGATCCCCCGTATTGCCATGTGCCTTTTGCGACAGTGGCGGCCTCAATTTCATTGTCCGTCATGATGGCTTTGTGGCGATACGAGTAAATGTCTGCAAGTAAGATCGGGTGCAGACGATCTCATGTCCAAGAATGGTCGTCATTTTTCGTCATGACTTCGCCATGCTCGCAAGGACGCAAAAGGGCGCCGGACCGGGTGGTCGGGCGCCCTCTTCTTTACTGTCGCGCGGCGCTGTTCGCGCGTCGGGTCAGGCTTCGCCGAAGACGCGGGCGAAGATGGTGTCGACCTGGCGGAAATGATAGTCGAGGTTGAACTTGTCCTCGATTTCCTGCGCGCTCAATGCCTTGGCGACATCTTCGTCGGCCTTGAGCAGTTCGAGCAGCGAGAGCTGGCCGTCGGATTCCCAGACCTTCATCGCGTTGCGCTGGACGTAGCGATAGCTGTCCTCGCGGCTGACGCCGGCCTGGGTCAGGGCCAGCAGCACGCGCTGCGAGTGGACGAGGCCACCCATCTTGTCGAGATTCTTCATCATCCGCTCGGGGTAGACGAGCAGCTTGTCGATCACGCCGGTCAGGCGGCCGAGCGCGAAGTCGAGGGTGATGGTCGCGTCGGGGCCGATATAGCGCTCGACCGAGGAGTGCGAGATGTCGCGCTCATGCCAGAGCGCCACATTTTCCATCGCCGGCAGCGCATAGCTGCGCACCATGCGGGCGAGGCCGGTGAGGTTTTCGGTGAGGACCGGGTTGCGCTTGTGCGGCATGGCCGACGAACCCTTCTGGCCGGGCGAGAAATATTCCT
>ERZ1292623.584-Hain-H51-01um-R1-584-length-38854-cov-22_pt4 | contig 12959 bp, 14 predicted proteins | sample MGYA00564398_ERZ1292623 | MGnify/ENA primary metagenome ERZ1292623 (study PRJEB36523, sample SAMEA6512633) | groundwater metagenome | collected 2019-01-07 | study: AquaDiva: Metagenomics assemblies of 32 groundwater samples | reverse complement strand
ATGCCACCGGTTTTTCGCTCGAAAAAGGTTCGCGCAAAGTGTATAATTACAGCACATAATAAAAGTTATATTAAATACGATTTGAAAAAAATCGCTAATGCGCTTGATGTTAGCATTGATGAGTTAATTGGATAAAACTATGGAAAAAGATTACACAAAAGCAATTAAATACGCGACCAAAATTATTGATGCTTGGTTGCCGTGGAAAATCCAGTATGACCGGATTCCCGGCCTTGCTGTTGGTATTATTCATAACGGGAAACTTGTCTACCGAAAAGGTTTTGGATATGCCGATGTTGAATTAAAAATTCCCATAACGCCAAAAACTTGTTTTCGGATTGCTTCAATTTCCAAAACCTTTACGGCGGTTGCCATCATGCAACTTGTCGAGCAAGGGAAAATCAATCTTGATGACCGAGTAGAAAAATATCTCCCGTGGTTTAAGGCACAAACAAAAGATTCCGACTCGAGCAATATCACAATCCGCCAAGTGCTTTCTCACACTGGAGGAGTATTTAGAGATGGCAACACGCCGCATTGGGAAAATGACAAGTTTCCTGATCTTGCCGGATTGAGAAAATCAATTTCCAATAAAACAGTAGTTTTTGAGAACCTAACAAAGTTCAAGTATTCCAATTTTGGTTTCGCCTTGCTCGGCGAAATTATCAAGAAAGCCAGTTGTCTTGATTACGATGAGTATATAACTAAACACATCATTAAAAAAATCGGCATGGAGCGGACAGCTCCAGATTACAACAAGGGAAATAATGATTGGCTCGCCAAAGGCTACTCTCGCCCAATTCCAAACAAGGAGCGCGAAGCGTTCCCCCATTCCGAAACAAAGGCGTACGCTCCGGCCGCTGGCTTTCTTTCAAACGTTTCCGATCTTTCTAAATATCTTGCCTCCATGTCCCTTAAATTAAAAGAGGCCAATGCTCTCGTTAGTAAAGAATCAAAAAAGGAAATGATGAGAGAGTATTGGGCTACTGGTGAAGAAAACAAATCATACGGCCTTGGCCTTGCTATTTACAAAATTGAAAAAAGGAAAATTATAGGACATGGCGGCGGATTCGCAGGATTCATCACTCAAATTTCTCTTGATGTAGAAAATGATATAGGAGTAATTACGCTCACCAATACTAACGATAGTTCTTGCGGTTCTATTAACATCGGAATTTTTGAAACGATATACAAGTTTATTGATGAAAAAAATAAATATAGTGAAGGAAAGAAAATACCAAGTCAAGAGAAATTTGAAGGAGCATATCGTTCGAGATGGGATGATACGATTGTTGTCGGTATTGATACCAACCTTGTCGCTTTCGGCTCAAAAGCAAATTCGCCCGTGAAAGACTGGACATTACTGAAAGCCAAAGGAAAAAATAAATTTTTAATGACCCAAAAATCAAACTTTAATTATCCGGGCGAATTTGCTAACTTTATTTTTGAGCGAAAAGCAAAGCGAGCGACTAAGGTTGTATTCGGAGCGACCCCATCTGAACGATTAAAAGAATAATTGGCGGCGAAAAAATTTTGGCATCCCGCGAGAGCGCGGCGGAAGGGGGTTTTAAAAATAAATTTATCCCGTTAGAAGCATAATATCCTGCGACTCTGCCACATAGATAAATACCATCATCTGCGACTACCTCTTATTATTAAAGAAATAATAAAAATAACGGCGCTTATAATTATAAAAATAGGGCCAGACGCGAGATTATAGATTGATGAAAAATAAATTCCCGCCATAGCCGCCAAAACTCCAAAAATCACGCTTAATCCCATAAAAGAATTTAAACTCTTGGCAATGTTTTTTGCCGAAGCCGCAGGAATAATCACCAGTGAGCCCATTAAAAGCGCGCCGACAAAACGTATGCCTAAAGATACCACCAAGGCGAAAATTATCAAATAAACAAACTCTAAACGCTTATTCTTTATACCGATAGAATGAGCCATTTCCGGTGAAACCATATTGAGCGTTAATTTTTTTCTTAATCGCAAAATAACGGCAATTAAAATAATTGATAAAATAATTGAAACTAAAGATTCTTGCCAGCTTAAATCGGTAATATTCCCCAATAAAGCCTCTAAAAGTTCGTGCTCCGGAGTAATCAGCGCGCCCAAAGCCAAACTAGCGGTAAAAAACACCCCCACAATTGTATCAATCGACAGATTGCTGTGATATTGAACAATCCAGACCCCGATAATGGCCATGGTTAAAAAAACAATGGCTCCCAGAAACGGATTAAGATTAAGAAGCAAGGCAATGGCTATCCCCGGCAAAGCGACATGACTCATTGCGTCGCCGACTAAAGCCATTCTTTTTAAAATCGCAAAAGAGCCGACTAAGCTTGCGACGGCGGCGACAAAAGCGGCTGTTAAAATCGGTTGTAATAAATTTATATCCATATTTAGTGCTGATGATGATAAAAGGCTTTTTCTCCTCCGTAAATTTCAAGCAGTCTTTCAGTATTTAATATTTCATTCGGCGCGCCTTCGCATATTTTTTTTCTATTAAGGCATATAACATTATCGGCGTATTTATAAACAACATTAAGGTCGTGAGAAATTAAAATTATAGTAAGATCCATTTCATGCTGTATTTTATGAAGCATTTCATAAATTGATTTCTGGCCCGCGATATCCACATCGGCCGTCGGTTCATCAAAAAGCAAAACGTCGGGTCTGGCGACGACTGTCCAAGCGACTAAAACGCGCTGCCTTTGTCCCACGGAAATCTCGCCAAATCCTGAATTTAAAATTTTCTCGTCAAGATGGACCAATTTAAGCGCTTCTTTAATATTTTCTTCGCTTATTTTTATTCCGCGCAAATAAAAAAATTCCCTTACCGTAAGCGGAATATCGGTTTCAATATCCATTCTTTGCGGAACATAGCCGACCTTAATTTCCGGAATCCAGTTAATTTCGCCATTATAATCTTCTAAGCCGAGTAAACTTCTTAAAAGCATTGTTTTACCGGCGCCATTTGGCCCGATAATCGCCAACACTTCTCCCTTATTGATTTCAAAATTAATATCTTCAAGAATTTTAATTTTGCCGATTTCAATGCTAAGATTTTTGACTGAAAGTATTTTCATAAACAATAATATTCTATCAAATAATTTTATTTTATCAAGTTATTATTCATATCTAAGCGCGTCTATGGGATTTAATTTTGCGGCGCGGCGCGCGGGATAATATCCGAAAACAATTCCGATAATGGCCGACACGCCAAAAGCAAGAAATACGGAAAAAATTGACACCGATGTCTGAATAATATCAAAATACGACATAATGAACGCTATCAGCGCGCCAAGCAGAATCCCAATAAAACCGCCGATAAAAGTAAGAATAATCGCTGCTTGTCCTCGATATGTTTTATACCAGTCTAGAGTTTTATAATTTTCTACCTCTTTTATTATATTTAATGAATTATCCATATCTTTTTGTTTATTAATTTACTTTTTCAACCCCTTATTTAATTTTTTTAATTTATGAAATTTAAGCTTATTATAAACTTTTTGACGAATAAATAATTTAACGTCTGTTTCCAAATTTTTAAAAATAATTTCTGGTGGGATAATAACCAACTTTGGTTCTTTCCCCATATCATAAACAATATAAATATAATAATTGGCCAACCCTTTCCCAATAGAGCGCAAAAGATGGTTATGCAATGTAATAAAAGGCTGAAGTGTCTTTCCGGGTCGAGATTTTACTTCAATAAATCTATTCCTCGATTCAATATCATAACCAAAAGTTCGCTTTTTACTTACATCTACAGGATTACGTCTTTGAGATTCTTCATATTTCATTACATATTTTATTGATTGTTCTTCTTGTGTCATAAATTTATGATGTCATATTTTTACTATCTCTAAAATTTTTTCACAGATGATTATTTATATCCTCGGATAAATTGTCTTGAAGAACATCCCGCAGGCGCGCCAGCTTGGTTCCCGCCCTTGACGGGATGGCGCGCCGAGGGGGAAGAAAATTTTATCGCTGGAATAAAATTATTCTGCTTCTGAAAGGCAATTTATCCGGGGATAAGCGAGGAAAGATTAACCCTACTCTATCTCATACCGCAAAATCACATTCACCGTGATTTCTTGCGAACCCGGCTCTATTTGCGGCGACGCCGGCAAAGCCAAAGATTTTTCCATTCCTCCGCCGATTCCATACCTATAATCCAAAATAGGATAATTACTTTCATCAATTGAAAGCAGTTTTCCAACATTAAACCCTCCCGCTTTAGCAATCAATTTCGCCCGCTCTTTGGCTTTTTTAATCGCTTCTTCACGCGCTTTATCCTGAACAATAGACATATCATCTACGCTAAAAGAAAGCTGTGAAATCGAATTGGCGCCGTTTTGGACAACACCTGCCATAATATCGCCTATTTTCTCAAAATTTCTTATTTTTACGGCAATCGTTTGAGTAATCGTATAACCGACAATTTCGGCCGGCGGACAAGGCTCAACCGAATCCTGCTTAATCGGACAAGAAAAATATTGATATCTTGGGTCAAGATTGTAATTTTGCGTTTTAATGTCCTTATCCGCAACTCCGCTTGATTTTATAAAATTGATTATTTTATTCGTTTTATCCGTGTTTTCTTTTTGCAATTTGGCAATATCTTTATTGCCTTCGGTTATCACGCTGAAAGTGAATTGCGCGATGTCGGGAATCGCCGTTATCTTGCCTTCTCCATTCGCAGAAAAACTCCTAAAAGACGACGGTTGAATTGATTTTGAATAACTATTTACATAAGACATCGCCGACAAAGCGAAAATAAACAAAACCGCGATTACGGCAATACCGAGATAATTTTTTATTTTTATATTCATATTGTTAATTTTATATTAAACGTCTTCAATGTCTATTATACTATTTTTTGTCAAAATTTTATAGGATTTGGGTATAAAAACTTTTTCGCCATTGGCTCTTTCTAAAATAAACTAATCAACGTTTTGTTTCAATCCGTATTTATCCGCCAATTCATTAAAAAAATCCACATCTTCTGCGCTGTATTTTCCACAACAATTTTCAACTTTTTTCATTTTTTTATTATAGCACTAAATTATAATTTTTATTTTAAATTAGAAATAAGGCTTTTAAAACCAACTGTATTTACCCAATAATTATTTGGATTATTTTTAAGAAATTTTTTTATTTCCTTTCTTTGTGTATTTATTTTATCGCCATGACCACTATCACCCAACAAAATATTAGAATATTTACCATCTAAAAATGAGATATAAGAAACTTTATTTTTCTCATTTAAACCTAAAATTTCTATTAGCTCTGAAATTTGTTTATCTTGTCCGCCGCCAGAAGTATTAAGATGTTTAGCCTCGCAGAGTAAGATTTTATCTTTTGCCTTAATTATTAAATCTAATGTTTTATTTTGTTTTTTAGTTTTTATTTTTACTCCCAAATTTTTACGAACATTTTTTAAATTAAATTTTTTAGAAAACTTAACCATGCAATAATTAATTTTTAAAAAATCATTCCAATCGAAAATTTCTTTAAATCCTTGTTTTTCTAAAATAGAAATTAGCTTATTTTCTCCGCACTTTCCTTTTTTGCGCGATGAATTCGTATCTAATATCGCTTGTACCCATTCTTCCGGCACTATTTCATTTAATATTCTTTTAGCAAAATATCTTTCAGTGATTTTTTTAAGCAAGTTTATTTCATTTTTTACTTCGCCGATAATATTATCGCAAGCATTTACAAAACAAGCGAATTCAGAACAATTGGAATATTTGCCGATTATTTTTGATAATTCTAAAAAATATTTATCAACCACCGCTGATTTCTCTTTTTTGCTTCGCAATGTTCTAATAGTAATTAAAATATTCTTAATTTCTTTAGTATTTTTTATATATTTATTTAAATCAGGATGTTTTGCGTCAAATATATAAAAATCATCAAATGATTCTTCTTGATTATTTTTTGATATTTCAAAATAATACAGGTTGTTTTGAATTTTTTTCATAATAAATTAAATTTAAAAATTTATAAGTTAAATCAAATGAAATTCTTTTGCGATTATTATCTCTAAAATTAGTCAGAAAAAATGAAAAGTATTTGTCGCGATTGACTGTCAATTCGCTGTTAAATTTTTTCATTAACTCAATTTGTTCATTAATTGAAATTGTTTCTTTAAAAATTAAATGAGCCATATTGCGAGATGTATTTTTACCAATCAATCCTGTAATTTTATATTTTCGTATATCCTCAAGCTGAATTTTTTTTCCATTTTTACTGTCAATTGCCCGTAAAAATAAAACATTATTTTCAAGTAAATTTTTTATATCATCGCTAATTTTCAACATCTTTTTATCTTTAATATTTTGTAAGGCTATTTCCACTTCATATTCTCCGGACTTTAAATAGTCCTCCGTGAGACGAAAAACGCCTAAATCATTTTTAGTATCTTTTATTTTATAAATAAAATCTCCTCCAAACTGCCAGCCGTATTTTTTTTCAAGTATTAATTCAATTTTTTTATTTTCAGGATAAATAATCGCGTTTATAATATTTTTTTCTGATATTCCCTGCTTCTTTCTAAAATAAAATGAAATAACATTATAAGTTGTATCATCAAAAACTTGCTCAGAAAATATATTTAATTTAATTATTTCAAATTTTTCAAAAAATAATTCTCTGATTTTTTTTGAATTTTCAGCGCATAAAAAATTAAGTGGTACGATAAGTATTCCTTCTTCGCAATTTAAAATTGAAAATATAGAAACTTGATATAAATCTTCGAAATTTGATTTCTTTTCAGAAAAAAATTTTTTCTTTATTTCTTTTGTTGCTTTATTTTTATGTAAATATGGCGGATTCGTCAAGATAAATTTATAATCTTTCGGAAAATTTATAGAATCGTTAAAATAAACTTTTTTATTATCAATGAAATTTTTATCGCAATCAAAACCAATAAATTTTTTGCATTTATTGATATTTGCCCAATTCAATAAATCTTTATTTCCCGCAAAAGGATCTGAAACTTCCTTATTTTTAATAAATTCACCAAGCCCCTGTAAAATATAGTAGGAATTAGTGGTAAAAAATTGACCAAAATTGCGTTTTTTAGCTATTACATTCATATTTTATATTATAACGTAATTTGATTTAAAATAAAATCGAATTTTATACGAATATATTTATAAAACCCTAACTTACGGGTTTTAATATAATCTTATTATAAAAACATTACACTGAATAAACTCCGTCGCTTTCGTGCGCTTTTTCTTTCACTTTAATCCCCACCTCCTGTCCTTTTTTCGCTCCGCTTATTTCCTTATGGTCATACTGCATCGAGTCTATTTTTTGCGTAAAATCCGTATGCGCTCCCCTAATGGCGATCGTTTCACCTTTTTTAACCACCTTGTTGAATTTAATAATCGCCACGCCGATACCGCCGAAATAATGAGTAATTTTGCCGATTGGTTTTTCTACTTTTACCATAATTTTATTCGCATTATTCGCGAACACTATTGCGACCTTTTGATTATTTCAACTTTTTATAAGCCAAATAAATTAAAACGCTAAGCGCGATGCCAAGAATGATAAATCTTAAATAATCTTGCATCGCCGACCAATATTGAATCGTTCCGATAAGTAAAGCCAAAAGACCGGAAAACATAAAACTAGTTGAAAGCATCTGAACCGCTATAAAAGAAAAACTTGCCACAAGCGCTACAAGACCGACGATAACCCAAACAATAAAAACATTTCTCCGATAAACGTCATTAACCGCCTCAAAATCTTTCCTGCAAGAAAAATCCTGGTCGCACCAACCGGACGGCTGTTGATTTTGAATTTCCACCACAGGAATCGGCTTTTCTATCGGCGCAGATTCTGAAGCCGGAGCGTAGAGACGTTTTGTTTCATAACCGACATTCTCTGTCCATAAGCCGCCAATCATCTCGCAGCTTTCTCTCGTATTTAAAGATTGTTTTAATCTTTCCGAATTGCAAAAATCCTCATATTTCGGCGATTTATAAAAAGTATGAATGCCGTAATTAACAAATAAATTAAACACGATAATAATCGCCAAACCGATGCCGAATTTTTTTAAATTAAATTGAATTCCGAACATAAAATAATTATATTATACTATTTACAAACGTGCAAATATCTTTTTCTATCATTTTCGGCTAAACGTTCAATGGCGCAACGAAGCGTCATTCTCGGCATTTTTGAGGCATATTTATTAAGAAATTGGCGCAAAACCCGCTCATCTTTTTTTCCGACTTCACGCAACATCCAACCAACCGCTTTATGGATTAAATTATGCTTATCATTGAAAAAAACTTTCGCAAGCCGCAAGGTGTCTTTAAAATCATTTCTGCGAATAAACGCCCAAGTGGAAACAATGGCGATTCTTCTTTCCCAAATATTTTTTGAATCCGCTAGTTTATAAAGAATATTGCGCGGCCGCGAAATTAAATGTTCACCGATAATGTCACGGCAAGATAAATCAACCAAATCCCAGTTATTGACAGCTGAAATATTTTTTATGTAAAAACGAAAAATTTGTTCCTTTAGAACTTTAAAACTTTTAAACTTTGAAACTTTTTTATATCGATTAATAAGAATAATTAATCCCGTGAGCCGCTCCTCGTGAATTTTACTTTTTAAAAGTTTTTGAATTTCTTTAAGCGGTAATTCGGCAAACTTGCGCGCAATTTTTCTTTGCTCAGGAACAACAACGCCAAGAAAAACATCACCTTCACCATATTCTCCCTTTCCGGTCTTAAAAAACCGCGCGAGAATTATTTTTTTCTTTTTATCCGCCACATCTCGTAAATTTTTTTTAATAGCATTTAAAAATTTGTTTTTCATCGTAAAATTTTTGAAATTTTTCCGGTTAAATCAATTAACTTTGACGGCTTTGAAACGAGATTGCCTTTATTAAGATAAAAAACTTTATCTCCAAAATATTTTTTCGCTTCTTTTATATTTTTAGCCGGTTTACACCCTTCCAAATTAGCGCTGGGAGCCACTAGTGGTCCGGAAATTTTAAGAATACTTTGTAATTCTTTATTTCTTGGCATTCTAAAAGCGATTGTTTTTATTCCGCGATGAAGATAAACGAATTTTTTTAAAGAACATTTTAAAATTACGCTCACTTTGCCGGGCCACACTTTGGCTAAAAATTTTTTCTGACTGCTGGAGATTTTTACGCCAAACTTTTTTAAATCGTCAATATTTTCAATTAAAACAATAACCGGTTTTTTAGGGTTTCTTTTCCTTAATTTATAGATTTTTTCAACGGTTTTTCTGTTAAAAGCCGAGCCGCAAATTCCGTAAATGGTGTCAGTCGGAATCACGCCAACCGCGCCGCCTTTTAAAAGTAGAGCCGCTTTCGCCGATTGTTTAAACATTAAAACGCAGTTTATTATAAATTAATTTTATCGCTGATATAAATTCTTTTTTTATTTTCTTCTTTTCCGATCTCCTCTAATCACTACCGCTCCGCCATTTTTAATAATTTTATACAAAAGATAATATCCCGGAGTTTCTAATTTTCTTTCAAAACCTATTTTCTTAATCTCTTCCAGGGGGATATTTTCTATTCCTTTATATTTTTGTTTAAGATTCTCACCATCTTTTATGGCTTGCTGTTCTGCTATAAAAAGCTTTTTATCTTCTTTATTAAAGACTATTTTAAATTCTCTCCCCTTTAATCGAAATCCTTCTATTATGCGTCGTTGATCTTTTAATCTACTTTTGCCCTTAGGCATCTTTTTTATTTCTAAACCGGAAAGCAATTCTTTCCCAAATTTATCTCCTAATTCTTTAATATACTTTTTCTTATTTATATCATTAAATTTAATCTTATCGCTATTATATTCCGATATTTCATTAATTTTTTCTAAAGTAATAAAATGCGCTCGATAATTTTCTTCACCGTCAACTTCTCCACTATATTCTTTAATAATTTTAAAACCTAAATTTTTAATAAGTTTTTCAAATTTTTCAAAATTTGCAAATTCAATATTGTGCACTTCGCTTATTATGCCCCGCCCACCGATTTTTAAAACTCTGTTCATCTCAGCTAAAACTTGCAATCTCTCATAATTTTTCTTATAAATTTTAATCGGCTTAGTCTGATGAAAAGCAAAACTGATATTATAATAATCAACCGACCCGCCCCTTACCGGTAAATCTAAATAGCTTGACTTAAAAGTTCTTCGCTTATCCAAGGTTTCTTCAAAATGTTTCTCATTTATGTCTAAACTGTACATTCGACCATTTAATTCTTTGGGCGCATAACGTTTAAGCATTTCTGGACCGGAAGCAATATCTAATATTCTCATATTTTCCGGAGTAATTTTTGGTTTTTCATTCATCATATGTGTAATTAAAGAAGCGCTCACGCGGGCATTATTGCCTTGATAAGTGAGGCCCCCTAATCTTTTATATAATTCCGCATAACTGCTCTTTTTTTCTTCAGGTAAACTTTTAAACCATTCGTCTCCTGCTTCCCAGCCCTCACCAAAATGTAACATTAGTTTTTCCCAATCATTCATATAGTCCCGAGAAAGTTCTTCGTTAGTTTCTATGTCATTCCTTCGGCTTCGAGAATCTTTTTCTAAAAGTATATTTTCCGCCCTAGTCCTATCTATACCCTTAAGCAATTTTTCAATAGCTCGCTCCTTAGCATTAATATATCTTCGAATACCTTCTTCAATTGTTCCGCTTGTCATTAAAGTTTTTACAGTCAACGGTCCTTTTAGTCCCTCGCGATAAGAACGTCCTTGTTGTTGCCGTTTCTCATATTTACTCCAGGGTTCGTTATAAAAAATTTGTTCATCCGCGCCAGAAAAATCCACTCCCACGTCCGCTGTTTGACCACTGACAAATACGATCATTTTTTCGGCACTCATTTTCAAATCTTTTTCAATTTTTTTCCTTTCTTCATTATTCCTAACTTCACCATGAATACTTTTAATCACAACATTTATAGGCAATTCTTTTTGTATTTTTTCAACTATATTATTTTTACCCCTAATTACGCCATCAATATAACTATTTACAAAAACCACTATCTTATCCTTGGCTTTGATATCTTCCGCCAATGTTTCTTTTAATTTCGTTACTTTTGAACCTTCAAATCCAGGCTCAATACCCAAAAGTTGCGGATTCATCAAAAACTGACGGAAAGTAATTATTTTTTCCGTCGCAGTCAATTCATCCTCTTCTAAAAGTATCTGATAAACTTCCTTTTCTTCCGGAGACAATTCAATTTTAATATCCTCTTCAAAAAGCGGTGGCATTTCAATACTGGTCGCCAATTCCTTTATTTGCATACGCGAAAAAAGCTCTTCCCTTAAATCCATTATATCGCCGTAAATAATACGATTAACTAATTCTTTATCACCGTAATCCTTATATTTTTTCGGATAAAGAAGTTTTAAAATTATAGCCAAATCCTTTATTTTATTCGGTACTGGCGTACCGGAAAGCATGGCCAAATATTTATCTGCGCCCTGGATTTTTTCAGCTAATTTTATAATATTTTCCGATCGAATACCTTCCTCAATATTTTTCAATTTATGCACCTCATCTACAATAAGCATATCAAAATCAACTTTTCCCAAAGAATCTGTATAACGATCATTTAATTTTTCCTGCGATACTAAAATATAATCATATGGCCGATCAAGTTTCTGAATATCTTCGGGATTTTCCAAAATAAGCACATTAGGTTCTAACCCCGACTTAAAATATCCGACTTGATTACCCTCTTTATTTTTATTCGAAGATAAATAATTTTTCCAAGTTGAAACAACATTGCTCGGAGTCACAATTAAACCACACTTAAGTCCAAGATATTCCTTGGCTAAAATAGCCGAAGCGCTTTTGCCTAGTCCCATTTCATCGGCAATAAGCATTTTTTTATTATCAGTAATTTCTTTTAAGTTAATAAGTTGATTAATGTCGGGGAAAGTTCTTCCTTCTTTTAAATTATTTGCAATATTTTCCGGCTTTTTATCCGCCCATCTAAATATGTCTTCATAATATTCTTTTAATCTATCTATCGTTTTTTGCACTTCGGGTATTCTTATTGCAGCTTCTAGAATTTTCTCATTTTGAAAATATCGCATTATTAAATCATATTCACTAACTTCCGGACTAACCTTCTTTTCTTTTTGAAAAAAGGCAAAGCTGGCATCTTTAAATTTTAAAAACAGCGCTTCCACAAACTTATCCTCTGAAAAAAGTTCACCCGCCATCTCAATATCTTTTGGTTCCCAGGTCTTTCTAACCAAAAGAAAATCACCGAGATATTCAGCAATCACGCTTTTGACATATTCATTTTTCAAACCAATATATTCTGGGTGATATTTAAGTAATATATCACAGGCATTCTCCGGCAGAAGCGCCATAATTTCCCGAATTTTTTGAGCCCTTTCGTCTTTAGTTTCCGGATTGACTATTTCTTGGATAAAGTTCTCAAGAGATTGTTTTAATCCTTCATCTAATTTCTCCTTTTCTTTTCCCAATTTTTTATCTTGTATTTCTTTTATAATTATCTCAATTAATTCCGGAGAATAATGTTCGTAAATTTTTCCATACCTAGTCTTGAAATCACCAAAATACTCGGGATTGGATTGTCGATATGAATCAACTATTTTTTTAATTGTATAATAATTAGTGCCCAATTCATCGGCAACAGCACCACAAGTTTTCCAACCTTCTAGCGCTTCTTTTTTTTCCGCAATATTTTTTCTAATAATTTCTATTAATTCCGGAGAATAATGTTCTAAAAACCTTCCCATTTTATCCTTGAAATCACCAAAATACTCGGGATTGGATTGTCGATATGAATCGGCTATTTTTTTAATTATATGATGATTAGTGCCCAATTCATCAGCAATAACACCACAAGTTTTCCAACCTTCTAGCGCTTCTTTTTTTTCCGCAATATTTTTTCT